>Ga0163151_10002612_pt1 | contig 27457 bp, 19 predicted proteins | sample OliLakLV19MP5IB2_FD_145596 | JGI IMG/M metagenome (GOLD analysis project Ga0163151, IMG submission 145596) | Freshwater microbial mat bacterial communities from Lake Vanda, McMurdo Dry Valleys, Antarctica - Oligotrophic Lake LV.19.MP5.IB-2 | ecosystem: Environmental > Aquatic > Freshwater >...
TTAACTGGACTTTGGCAAAAGTCTGCAAGTAACGATGTCATGCTGGCCTTTTCCGAGGACTGATGCTATCTTAGCCTGATCCCCTAACGGAGATGGCTTGTGCTGCCCATTTCGGATATTCCCGCATGCGTTAAAAAGTTCAGTGGTCACTTCAGTAATGTTTTCAATCACCCAGCGCAGGTGCGGCACTTCGAAGAGTATTTGACTGGTTTGGTAGCATCCGGTAATAGAACGATAGCCGGCATTCAGCAGCGATTGATGTCGGGTACGGATTACGACAGCCTGCACCACTTCATGGGCGAGAGCCCTTGGTCTACCGAAGACTTTAGAAAGCATCGACTGGATTGGATTAATACTCAGATTCCAGACACGAAAGAGTCGCCAACGGTAATTGCAATCGACTCCACTTTCGCGCACCATGTCGGCAAAGAAATCTATGGCGTGTACTGGTATTGGGACTATGCGATGCGACAGTTTTGCTTAGCGCAGCGGGTGGTAATTTCAACTTTGGTAACTCCATCCAAGCTGGTTCCGCTGGGAAGCCAGATCTACCATCGAGGATTTCTCCAAGAGCAGAAACTCTATTTGGATGAAACAAGGCCAGCTGCCGATGCGCCAGCTAAAGCATGGGAAGATTTCAACGACTTGACGAAACTGTACGAGGGAAATTGTACGGAGCACAAGACTCAGCTGGAAATTGCAGCAGACCTGGTTGATGAGTGCGAACAAGCTGGATTCAAGAAAGACGCGTACGTTCTGGACGGCGCCTTCCTGGACAAAACGCTTATGACACGCATTGACGAATACGGTCAGGGCTGGGTGTCGCGCTTAGCAAAGAGCCGACTGGTACAGGTCGCCACCGGCGGATTTGTAACTGTTGAAGAATTTGCCAGGTCGCTCCCAAAGGAAGCTTTTACTCGTACTGAAGTTCGCACGAGGCACGGAGAACGGCGCACGTACTGGTGTTTCGGCAAGAATATGATGCTCAAACACTGGAAAAGGTTGAGGGTATTGATTAGCTACGATAGCGAGGAACTAGACGGGGAGCCATATTTCATCATATCGAATAAAACGAACTGGACGCAAGCACAAAAACTTCTTCAAACATACATGATGCGTGATCCTATCGAGCATCTCATCCGAGATCAGAAGCAGGAGCTTGGCTTCGAGGACAATCAGCAACGAAAGGAGATAGCAGTTCTCAAACACTGGGAATTGTCCTTCGCTGCACATGCGTTCCTAGAACTGGGCTTCGAGATCGATTACCCGGAAGAAATGCCAGCACCGAAATTGGAAACAATCGGCCAAAAATGCCGTTACTTTGAGATTGAGCTACTGCAAAGCTTCATCCGCCATATTCAGGCGCTGGTTCTCGATTCACAGGGTACCAAGGAGGTACTAAACTTTCTGATGTTCAAGCGGCTCAACCGTTTGGCACACTGATCGCTGCAATCGTTGCCTCACTCACAAACTCGTGCGCCCTTAATACTAGGCGTCGCGGGGCATGTCCGTTGCTTTGCGCAAATTGAATGCACTTACCATCCCAAAGTCCAGTGATGACGTTAAGCTTGAAGGAAACTCGATTTACTCCGTCTGGCGTGAAAGACGCGACCGTATGCTTCCAAACAATGCCACAAGGTCCCCAAATCTCACCGCACGAACTAATGCGCTGGTCGAGTCGCGTCAATTTTCGGTGTATCAGCACACAGATAGGTTGTTCGCCGCGTTGATGCTGTGCCAGTGGCTCGGCGGCATCGTCATCAGTCTATCGCCACTCACATCAGCCGGGCAGCACATCGAAGTGCACAGGCAAGTTTTAAGTGCATTAGTTATCGGCGGGTTGATCATTTTCTGCCCGGTTTATCTAGCCATAGTCCGTCCGGGTAGCAAGCTTACCCGTCACGCTATAGCCGTCGGCCAGATGTTCTTCTCGGCATTGCTGTTTCATCTGACTGGCGGGAGGATCGAAACGCAGTTTCATGTCCTTGGTTCGCTTGCGTTCTTGAGCTTTTACAATGACTGGCGAGTCATCGTGTCCGCTTCAATAGTCGTTGCACTCAACCAGTTTCTGGGCGCATATTTCTTCCCGCTTTCGGTTTATGGCATTACGGCGGCCGAGCCTTGGCGCTGGATTGAGTACGCCTGGTGGGTTGTGTTCGAAGATATATTTTTGATCAACCTCTGCTTGCGGAACGTCAAGGACGCGCGTTCTGACTCATTCAGGCAGGCTGAAGTTGAAGCCATGAACGACAACATTGAACAACAGGTTGGCTTGCGCACGGCGGAGTTAACAAAGGCCACAGCAATGGTTGAGTTGCAGTGCAGTGTGGCCAGAATACTTGCTGAAACGGATACATGGAATGATGCTGCAGAGCCGCTTATTGGCACGATAAGCAACTCTCTCTCTTCTGGATGCGAAAGGGCCTGGGCAGCTTACTGGAGTTTCAATGAAGATAGAACGTTGCTGGTTTGCACGAAAACGCAGCAGTTTCCAATCAACAGTGTCGATCAGCTTGAGAGCGCTTCCAAGAATGTATCCTTCATTAAAGGACAGGGATTGCCCGGGCGCGTTTGGGAAGCGAACAGGGCAACCCAAATCCGCAATATTCTCACCGATGATAATTTACCTAGATTGAGGGCAGCGACAAACGCGGGACTCAGTTCTGCGCTTGCTTTTCCGGTAATCGACGGTGATTCAATGATAGGTGTTCTCGAATTTTTCGCGGACCGTGAATTTGTGTTGGACGAGCCGACAATGGAAATCATGCAGTCGCTTGGACGGCAGATTGGACAATTCATAGTTCGCAGGCAGACCGAACAGGAACGCAGGCGCTTAGCAAGTATTGTTGAACATTCAAACGATGCGATATTCAGCAAATGCAATAGCGATATTATCAGGAGCTGGAATGAGGGAGCACGGCGCTTATTTGGCTATACGCAAGAAGAAGCGATTGGACAGCATTTATCAGTGCTAGTTCCATTAGACAAGGTGTTCGAACTGCAAGAACTTGATACCAAAGTGAGCACGGGCGAAAGGATTACCGATCTTGAAACGCAGAGAGTGAGTAAGTCTGGAGAAAGGATTGATGTATCGCTTTCGCGGGCGCCTCTGTTCGATGATCGTGGAGACCTTGTCGGATCATCGATTACTGCACGGGATATACGCGAGCGAAAACAAGCAGAAAGGAGGGTAAAGGAATTTTATTCGATGGTATCACATGAGCTACGTGCACCACTTACCTCGATTCGTGGAAGTCTCGGTTTGCTGGAAAACGGTGTAGTAGTGATGAGTTCGAGTGAAGCGACGGATCTGCTTCAGATGGCGCGTGAGAGCACCGATAGATTAATCAGGCTAATAAATCACATCCTCGATCTTAAGAAAATTGAGTCCGGCAACATGAAACTGCAGCGGACGCCAGTCGATATTGAACAAGTAGTTTCTACTACCCTTGCGGCTCTGCGAGGCATGGCCGACGAGCGCAGCACTACCTTGGTGGCGGACTTCCAAGTAGGAGGGCTCATTTATGCAGATAAAGACAAGACCGTCCAAATTTTCACCAATCTGTTATCCAACGCAATTAAGTTTTCGCCCAGGAATGCGACGGTCAAAGTGCAGTCCACCGCGCCGGAGTCTGGGCTGATCCGATTCTCCGTGACCGATTCTGGACCGGGAATTTCTCCGGAAGACATAAGCAAGCTGTTCTTCATGTTTCAGCAACTTGATTCATCAGACTCGCGAAATGTCGAAGGCACTGGGCTCGGTCTGGCAATTTGCAAAGCCTACGTTGAACAGCATGGGGGTATTATTGGTGTGAGCAGCGAGCCCGGAAATGGCAGCACGTTTTGGTTTGAACTTCCTGCTTATACAGGCAATGAAGGCGATTCCGAGCCGTCGACTAGCGGCTTTGCAGAAGCACCATCAAATGGGGACCAGGCTGTGGTGCCTCTGTAGGCACGGCCTTAGGTAGGCTCCAGCGCCGTGCATTCCGTGAGTCCAGTTGCGATCGAGCTCTTGACTAACTCAGCTATTGATTCTTCCGGCGCAGTCCATAAGGTTGAGCGACCGGATAGAAGGTCTCACTTGCAAGCTGGTACTTCGAAAGAATATTGTCGACATGGCCGTTGCCCAAAATTTCTTGCAATGACACGTCTAGGAAGTCCTTCAATCCAGTTTCGCCTCTCTTAACGGCAAGGCTGTTGCCGAAGACACGAACGGGCTTCTCTGGTGCAATCTGCTTGAGTGTCCCTGGATTAGTTGTCAGAAATTCGCTCACCACCATGGGTTCCGCAAATGTGACATCAGCTTTATTGGTAGCAACATTCAGGAGGTTTTGAGAAAAGGAACTAAGCTCCGGCAAAGAGATCCGTTGAGCTTTTGGGAAATCTATTTTGGCAATGATGTCTTCCATGGCACCATCAATGGTTGCAATTCGCACCGCTGGCGCGTTTATCGAGTTGAGATCCCTATTGAACCTATTTTCCTTAGGCCGACCCCAGGTAGTAATTGCGCTATAGAAGATAGGAACAGTAAAGGTTGCAGCTTTTGCGCGCGACGCATTGGGCCATAATCCGCCGGCGAACACATCGCATCTGTTATTTTCTAATCCAGGAAAAATGTTGGTGTACCCAACCTCTTCAACCCATTCAACCCTCAGTCCTGAGTTCTTTCCAATCTCTTCCATCACGTCATGAAAGATTCCAGATAACTTGCCGGTATTAGGATCTTTTTGGAAATAAGATGAGTAGATAAGGTAGCTGCAGCGGATTTTTCCTGTCCTAACTACGCGATCCATCGCCGATTCGCTTTGCACTGTACTCATTGCGCTCGGCGCCACACTGCAACCGGTAGAAATCATCGACGCTGCAGTTGCAATACTGAAGAGAATCAGTATAGACAGGCTTCGACGTATGGAACTTTGGTTGAAACAGAAGTGCCTGCGCAATTGATTCCCTCCGCTGGCTTTTTCACAGCATCTCTATTCGACTTCGGCCTGGTGCTGTACGTAGCCTCGGTTTGCAGTTTCATCGTTTCTCCTCAATGTTTTGAGGACGCTGACTTCGTTGCTTGCTAAATTCCGAGGCGTCGAGAGTGCATGACTTCTGGGTTGAAGTAACCGTAAACCGCGAAGCCAAGCACGGCCACGCCTATTGCTCCATAAAAAATTCGCGTACCATTGCGACCTAATATTTTGACGAAAAAGGCTGCTTTGCGGCTTTCCATAAACCAACTCCAGTTCATGACTGAGCCAACAATTGCGAAGATCCCCATAAAACCCAAGAAAATCACCATTGCCAAGGATTCTTTCATGGCAGCTCCTTCTTCTCCATTCCGTGACTATCACTAGAATTATAACTGCATTCATTCAACGAGTTGGGTGAACCTGAAGGACGTCAAAACGTGCATGTGGTAACATCCGGGCAATGGCTTCGGAGAACTGCGGTTTGACTTTTATCTCCTACGCTCAGTGTTTTGAGGATGCTGTCCTTTACCGAGCTCTCAAAGATGTAGAGAAGGGATGCTACATTGATGTCGGCGCCAATGATCCAACTACGTCGTCCGTGACGAAGGCGTTTTACGAGCGCGCTTGGCGTGGAATCAACGTTGAGCCTGTGCGATATTGGTTTGAAAGATTGCTTAAGGAACGTCCTGGAGACATCAATCTAAATGTTGCTGCAGGAGCGACAGAAGGTGCTCTGAAATTGTTTGAAGTGGTTGGTAGCGGTTTGTCAACTGCTGATGCCACTTTTGCGCGCAGGCATCAAGAGTCGGGATGGACTCTTGCTGAATATGAAGTACCAATGGTGTCACTGAACAAGATCTGCATGGAACATAAGATCCAACAGATCCATTTCTTGAAAATCGATGTAGAGGGTTTTGAGAAACAGGTACTTGAAGGTCTGGATCTGACACGGTTTCGACCTTGGATAATCCTGGCGGAAGCTACTGAACCCATGACAGATGTGGAAAATTGGCAGGATTGGGAGTACTTGCTGTTAGAAAATGACTATTCATTTTCTAACTTCGATGGACTTAATCGCTTTTATTTCGCCAATGAGCACAGTCAACTTGCAGCTATCTTGAGTGAACCAATAGAAGAATTCGATTGTAGGCGATTTGAAGAAATGGCACAGTAACCCAAAGTAAGTTCGTTCCGCTGAAGCCTGTTCGCGTTCGTTGTTTTGCTGGTGGTTCGGGTAAGTGTTGCCGGCGGCGTCTGACAATAGTTTGCTAGTTGTGGCAGACAAAATAACCCCCCTTTGGGCAAGTTTGACCAATTCTGCCTGGTCGTTTCGCATTATTCCCATTGTTAACTTGTGGCTGTAGTGTGAATATGTGTCTGGCTCATCCCTACAGGGTGCCAACCCTTTTCTCCACGAGAGTGAAGTTGATGTCGTCAATTGATGCAAAACCTGGACCGGACGATTCCACTGACAAGAAGAAGAGCGAGCCTGCCGCACCAGATTTGCTAGATGTTCGCCCACTCGGCACTGTTCTGCAGGCAGTAGAAGAGGGCACCGTCCCTCCAAAAAATGACACCCAAGATGCCGGACGGCATTTCTTGGATGAATTTGTAGCAGACAGCACGAAAGCGCGCCGGCGGAAGGAAGTGCCCGGGGTCCCTGCCGAGGCGCAGGTCGCCAAATTTAATGACGATAAGAAAGATAAGGTCGAAAAGCCTACCCCGGAAGAGCTAGCCAGAACTCAGGCTGAAAAATCCAAGGCGGCAGCTTTCGCTGTTTTGACCGATTTGCACAAAGAGCTCCGTTATACCTCTGATCCTTCCGCAAAGTTGATAGAACTAGCGCCTAACGATAACTATCAGCCAAGGCCGAATCAAACAGCGACACAGATCGCGACTGAAAAATTAGGAAAGACTGTTAGCCCGGCGCAATTTACTGCATTTCGGGATCGTATTTTGAGTTTGAACGGTCTTAGCAAAGATGGAGGCGATAAACCGCTGGGTCCTATGGAGAAGCTACGTCTGCCGGGCATGAGCAGCGACGGAGCAATTGTCTCTCGGTCCGTCGATACAACGACGAAGGTTTGGCAGGACGGGAGCATTCTGGAAGAAACGGAGCGCGGCACCGGTAGCATTAGTTACAAATCCTCAGACTTAAAGGTCACCGTCAAATGGAATCCTGATAGCAGCAGTGGCACCAGTGAACTGAGGGAAAATAAAAATACGCGCAGTCTGCGTTTTGCAGACGGTGATATTAAAGAAAGCAGTCGACGAGTTGAGAAAACCAAAGACCCGGCAGGTAAGGAAATAGAGACGGAGAAGTGGGAGACATCGCGTACAGCCACTCGGGACGAACAAAAGCGGAGCGTAGTTAAACTATACGGTCCAGGCGAGGAATTGAAGACGGTAGAAGTCACCGATGACAAGTTCAAAATCTCAGTTTCAAAAGTGGCTGATAAAGAATTCGCGGGGACCAGGCGCACCATTGACGACGCCATTGTTGACGACAACTACCGCATAAACCTGTCTGGCATTGGCAGTAAGAATTTAACGTTTTTCTCGCGTCAAAGTCTTGAAGGTGGTGGCACCAAAGACACATTTGAAGATGACAAAGGTGTCCAAATTCGCAATAAAGATGGACAAGTCACCAGCGAAACATTCACGGATGATTGGGGACGCCGTGTTGAAAAATTCTTCGGTGAGCCGGCACAAATCCTTGCGGACAGAATTGTAGTTACTCCAAAAGAGGGCGCCGCAATCGAGTTCAAACTAGGCGACTTTGGCGATTATTGGGGCAAAGCCAAGTTTAAACCGGAGAACGGTCCTGAATTCGAAGCGAAGATTCACAGACGTGGAAGCGGGTTGTTGGTATACAACCAGGGTGACACCCAGTCTTGGGCGGAGTTGAAAGACGGAACCAAGATGCACAAGTCCAAAATCATGTCTAATTTCAAGGACGATAGTCTGTCGGTAGAGTTGAAAGAAAAATTGCTTGGTGGACAAAAAGTTGTTCAGAGGAAGGACGGTGAGACGCTAACGCAATATCTCGACAAGTCCGGCACGCGCGCTAAAGATATTTATGATGCGCCAAAGGACAGTCCTGTTAGCAAAATAGTTCGAACATTCCAGTCCGACGGTCAAACCTTTTCTGGAATCACAGTAACTCAAAAATCTGGCGAAGAAATCAGCCTGACATACGATCGCAAAACCGGTTTGTATCGCGATATTGATACCAAGCAAACTTCCGAAACGCTGTCGAAGGCCTATTACTTCAATAACAAGCTTTTCTTGACCGCCCCCAATAGTGCTGAGTATCGTGAGATCGATATGCCAATTAGGTCAGGCAATCTGCTCGGCGCGAAGCAAAAGGAAGGGAAATACGATCACCAACTTGGTGTAATATCGACGCCTCAAAAGGACGGCAGTGTCAAGATTGAGTCACTGAGTTCCGGGCGTGAAGACATCGTAAAGGACGGAAAGATAACGGGCAAGACGATGCTTGGCGAAAGGTCAACTGTTGACCCCGGCAAAGAAACAGTGGTCTACAACCGTGATGGTTCGAAACTTCAGTTCAAGCCTGGTGAGAATCGGATTTCATACTGGGGCCCAACCGGTGAACCAACCGGCTCTGAGGTTCTTAATGCAGACGAGCAAAAATATTACAACGAACAACCGGACATCCAGAAAGACCCTCGCGACTTTGCCGAATTGCACAGGCTATATGTTGGACGAGAAAGCGAACTTAAATCGATATATGGTGCCCTGGTCGGATTCGAGGAAAATCTGAAGCAGGCTGTGGCCAACCAGAAGTTAACGGCGCAGGAAGCGAGCGCATTGCGGAAAAACATTCTGCATGATCTGACTCATACGGAGGATATGGATCAGCAACAAATGGGCTCTTGCAACGTGGAAGTTGTGCGACGCGAGATGGCACTCAACGTGCCTGCGCGCTATGTGACCACATTCAGTAACGGTCTTATTGGCAAAGTTATGGTCGCCGAAAAAGAAGACTTAGCCGAAGGCGCATATACCAATGCGAAACCGGTCGAAAAATTGACCAAGGTCGTACCTGTCGATGTAAACGTTTTAAAGACACCAGATTCCACCGGGCGTAATCTTGCTGCCCGAATGTTCGATAATTTGGCGATAGAGGCTACTATTCATCCCCAGATGACTTGGCATCCAACCCCGGATGGCGTTGGCGCGTACATCCCTAAAGACGCAACGCAAGATCACGACACTTTTGAAGGAATGTGGATGGGCCAAATCGCAACCTGTTTGTCACGGCTAACAGGTGTTAAGCGAACGGTTGTTAACGTCGAAGATGTAAAAGAGTTGAGCTCCGCGCTCACCGCCAACGGCGGTCGCTCGCTCATCATCGCTGTTGAGGCCGGGTCGAACCCGGTTGCCGCACCACGCCCGGTGGCAGGAGAATTCACGAATCACGTAATCACTTTGATAAAGATCGACGAAGCATCAGATAAAGCCTGGTTTCAAAATAACTGGGGGCAGGAACATGACCGCTCTACCACGCCTGTTTCCGCTAAGAGCCTGATCGATAACATGGTTTCTCTGACCGAAGTTAGTGAAACGTCGCACAAACAGTCCCGAACGGTCAAATGGAAAACGCCTGGACAATGCATTGGTCCTGGCGAGCCCGGCAAAGTTTATCGCGTCAATAAAGGCGTTCTGGAAGAAGACCCTCGTTATGTATTAACTGAAGACGGGCGGGAGATACTGAAATGATCTACACGTCAGACCTCGGTTGGTCATTGGCTCTCACTGGTGAATGGAAACCGATAGAAGGAAGACGTCCCGGCGCGTCAGCTGCTCAATTCATCATGCCTGGTAATCGACGCTCGCATTTAGCTTGGATGACAACAATTCACTCAGCGGATTCAGCCGTTGTCGAAGCATTCGACTGTGCCACGATGCTTCCTGGAGCAGTATCGATAGACGATGCCACATCCGTTCTGCAGTATATCTGGCCCCCTGCAGGGGAATTGCGCTCAGCGGCCGTGATAAACATGCCGGATGGAAACGTCGGTCTGGAAACAGTAGAGCAAATCACATCCGATTCGGATGCAAGCTCCTTGGGGGTTTATCAACTCCTGTTGCCACTCGGCGATAGTGCTGAAGGTCGGTTCCAGAGACTATGTTTCTATGCACCGATCGCCGAATTTGACATCAGGTTGCCGGAAGTTCGTTCGATGGTGCATTCGTTCCGCTCTGCAACGCAGGCAATCAAGATCTAATCGCAGTGGTTAGTCTCCGGTACGTTTTCTGTCGAGGGTCGCGATGTTGCCCGTAGCTGGGTTAAATGAGCCGGTCGCCTTGGTGCCATCCGGATACTCCAGAACGGCCGATCTTATGTTGCCGTTCTTTCCGTAGCTATCGGTCTCCGTCACCCCGTCCGTATACTTTACTTCGACTTTCAGATTGCCTTTCTCATCGAATTGTCCTTCCGCCGAGTCGCCATCCTTATCTTTGATTGACAAAGTCTTTGGTTCCCCGGAAGCATCAAAGGTAATGCGTTCGGTGGTCCCATTCTTGCCCTTGATTTCAGCCTCTGTTACTTCGCCGTTCTCGTCCATTGCAATGTGCATTGTGCTGCCTTTTGATCCCTTACCGTCCATCGTCTTAGGATTTCCGTTAGCGTCCATGCTCACATGCCATTTGGTGCCATTTTTAGTTATGTCGCCAGATTTTGGCTTGCCGGTGTCTTTATCAAATTCGGTGTGGATCTTGGTTCCGTCTTCTAAAACAGAATCGGAAGTTTTCTTGTGACCATTCTCATCGAAGGTGGTATGGGCCTTGCCACCTTTGAGAGTGCCGTGTTCCTTTTCGAAACCTGTTTTGAGATCGCTCATACTGAAAATCTCTATGTCGCTGCCATCTGCGCTCAGAAGCGATGGAACGCCCTTAGTTTCGCTATTTTCAGCAACAACGCGCCGTAGCTCGCCTGGCTTTTGCATCGTGTCTTCAAACAGAGACTTGGAAGTCGATTCAGACTTTGTGTCCTGAGATTTGAACGTCGCATCATGCTGGGTTTGTGCTGGCGATGGGTTCGCTTCTGCAACGATGCCTGGTTTGGCCATGCGGTTTTACCTCTAGAAACTCAGATGCACCTACAGCGGCAGCACTGATGCGGGCACGCGGATCTGACATGCAGAAGGCATCCTCCTGCATTAGCTGACAATCGATTTAGGTATCTAGTAAGGCTCGGGTGAAACCTAGGATCGATGCAAGCATTGGGGTTCTAGCCCGCGGCAACCGATGCTTCGCGAAAAGCACACTTTTATGGCGGGATAGGTCAGCAATCGTAGGTCGTCACCCCGGGGTAGTCAAGTGAATCTTTCTGGCGCCACGCTTCCCCGACGAATTCGCGAGTACGTTAACCGTCTGCCTGGGCAGTTGACCAAATCTGCTATCGCTCGGCTGGCTTTACGAGTAGTCTTATACATTTGAAATTGCAGTGGTGAAAGATTGGAACCCAATAGGGCGCCGCGTTTCGCCTCAATTGTCGAGAGGTGCTAAGCTAAGGAGTGGCTTTTAACGTAATGCCGATGATAAGGATCGCTGGTTTGAGTGGCTTTCCCTGGTAACTTATCGGCCCACTCCGGTCTGCGCCGGTGGACGAGCAGCTACTAGTGACGAATGAATTCGAGTTGTTTGAGGAGAATTTCTGAATGTTCGAGGAAGAGACCAAACGCATGTTGCGCGGAGTCTTTCGAACGCTGACCGAGAACGGACATTTTTCAAGTAAGCGAGAAGCCCTTGAGAGATTGAAGGACAGTCAGTGGATTGAAGAACGCGGCTATGGTCACATCGGCCGCCATCTCCAGGGCGCCATTGGCGCCGAGGAGTGCGGTAAATTCTTTGATGAACTAGATGCGAAGTCGATGAAAAGATTGACTCAGGGCATTCACGAATTTCAATCTAAGGCATTCCATTCGCAGAAGGAGCTGTTTGAACGCCTGTCAGAAACTCAGTCTCCTGATGTGTTGTTTGTGACCTGTTCTGATTCGCGAATTGTGCCTAACTTGATAACGCAGACGAACCCTGGCGAACTGTTCATCATTCGAAACGCGGGAAACATTATTCCTCCGTTCGGTGTTGCGGCCTGCGGAGAAGCCGCAACCATTGAGTTTGCTTTGCTCCACCTTGCTATTCGCGACATCATAGTTTGCGGTCACGCGGCTTGTGGCGCTATGAAAGCTCTGGTGCAACCGGAGGTTTTGGAAGGTATGCCGATGATGGCAGAGTGGCTCAAGTACGCCTCTGGAACAAGGCAAATCCTTGATGACGTTTACGTCAACGCCTCGGTGGCAGAGCGAATCGATATTGCTGTTCAAGAAAACGTCCTTGTCCAGCTAGAGAATTTGCGAACGCACCCATCTGTAGCAGCCGGATTGGCGGCCGGTAAGCTCAACTTGCATGGTTGGGTTTATCAGATTGGCACGGGAGAGGTGTTCGCCTATTATCCCGAACTTGGGCAGTTCTTACCGATCAGCTCGCGTGCCAAGGTCTCTTCTGCGCTGGCAAAATCCTCTGCGCTAAAATCCATCTGAGGGCACGGTTAGAACTTCAAAATGAAATCCCAAGTTTCAGTTGTATCCAAAAAACCGGTCTGGATTAAGTGGGCGATTATCGGCGCAGTGTCATTCGTGTTCATGATGACCGCCACTGTGTTTCTCTGCATGCAGCAGTTTGATAAGGCCCAGAACGACCCTTATTCGAAGGTCCCATTTTCTAGCTTTGGTTCATACATGGCTGCGGTTATGGATCCGAAGCGCCAAACAGTCGTCGTACAGGCGCTTCGGACACTGACTAAATACCAGCGTCACATTGGTGGCACGAAAGTAGAATTGGCGGCATCTGAGGCCGAGCTCCGAGACGTCGTCGATACTCTACGCAGCACGGTAGGTGCCGATAATGAATACACAATCATGGCCTCAGACATTCTTGCTAAATGTTTGGTGAAAGAGAAAAAGTACGCCGAGGCAGAGAAGGTCTTCGCCGAAGTGGTTCAGATAAATGAGAGGATTTGTGGTCCCGAGAATCGCCTGACTGCAACTGCTATCGTCAATCTTGCCGAGGTGAACAAGGACTTAAGAGATTGGTCTGAAGCGGGAAAATTGTACGAACGCAACCTTGCCATTCACAGAAAGTACACCGATAAAAACTCTACTCAGGTTTCGACGGCGCTAGAAGAAATTGGTAACTTTCACGCGGACAAGAAAGACTACACTCGTGCCAAAGAGTTTTACAACAAGGCTTTGGACATTCACCTGGCGCGCAATGATAGAAATCCTTCAGAACGACGCCGCATGTATGAATGGTTAGGTTATCTCGAGAAACGCCAGAAACATCCTGAAGAATCGGCGCTGCAGTACTCTAAAGCAATCGACATCGAAATTGCTCAAGGCAATATTGAAGAAGCGGCTGATCTGCATTTCAATACCGGATGCGGGTATGCCGATAATAACCGATACGATAAAGCCCTTTCGCAGTTCGATGAGGCAGAAAAATTATTGGCTCAAGTCAAAAGCGTTGACGATGAATTTTTGCTTGCATCCATTCTCGAATGGAAAGGCTGGACGTTACAGAGGCAGAAGAAATTTGACGAATCAATGGCAGAAACGCAACGGGCAATTTCTCTGTTAGAGGCGAAGCCAGTTCTGCGAGCGTCCGAGGCATATTTCCGATGCTTGGTTCAACGTGGCGACACGCTGCAGGTATGGAGCAAAAAGGCTGATGCAGAGAAATCGTACAAAGACGTTCTAGTACAGTATCGTAAGCTGAAGATGAAGAGCCTAACTGGCTCGGAACTCGACGAAATGCTCGATCATTACTATGAGCTGCTAAAGTCTTCCGGACGTGCCCAGAACGTTAAACAGATAAAGTCCGAACTGCGGATTTGAGTCGATTGCAGGCGCTCTCCCGGCTTCACCGGCTGGCGGTGAAAGCGCCCTTGCTTCGCTGCTGTGCGAGCAAATAAAGTGCAGCGGCGGTCTTAAGAAGTCTGTCCTGACGATTTTTGTCGGTCTTGATCCCCAGCAACGGTTTGACGGTTGCAAGCGCTGAAAGCGGTGAGAATTCAGACATGAACACGTTTGTCTTACCAACGGAAGTTTTGGTTACTCCGCGATAACCAATTACGGAAGGATTTATATCAGCGAAGGAACCGTCTTGATTTCTCGTTAACACAACTTGTCGACCAACGGGTACTTCGATAGTTGTACCAGAAATGGTGATGTGCACCGCGCTGCGCTGTTCATCATGCAAGTTCAATATGGCGATTTCATTATCCGTCTGAAACACCAGAACTGCAGAACCATTCAGTATCGAAATGTCCGCGAGCGTTGCATGAAGCTGCATATCCTTATCGGCAAAAATAAAGATGTTGCCTGGTGGCAGGTTGTTTTCTAATGTTGCTTCTTCTTCAGTTGCCAGGTCAAATGTTCGTCCCAGGTACGTCAAATTGCCTAGCAACGGCTGATTGTTTCGGTTCGAGGCAGTTGCATAGACTGGAGCAGTGCTCGGCGTCTGCAGCTGTCCGGCATTTTCCGGTTGAGATTCAGGAGTCTGATCTGTGGGCGCAATAGTGCCTGTCCCTCCCAGAAATGACAGGCCAAACAAGTTGAGAGCTGGCGGGAGCACAAAGCTCAGCGGGCCTGCAGCGACTGTAGGTGGTGGTGTCAGGACCAGGACCGGTGGTGCTGGGGCCGGGGTAGACAGCGCTGGGATGATGGTCAGTAGACCGACGGCGCCGCCTGGTAACGATGCACTGACGCTCACTACGCCTTGCTGCACCGGAGCACTGGCAAACTGGATAAAGACTCCAGGATTTATGGCTGATATGAATAGAGTCTCTGGGGTTCCACTACCGGTTATGAGTACCGGTAGATCCACGGCATACTGGGAGGTGTCGGTTAGTGAGATGTTAGAGCCTGCCGCCGTACCAGATTGTGCCGGTGTCGTCATTGCTGTACCACCGGCTACACTCGGAGCCCCGCCCGTCAGCGTCACCGATGCGGTTGGTGCTGCCTGTAAGGTAATGGATCCGCCTGGGCCACCGAAGTTTCTATTTTGTGTATTCACGCTTGTGTTGGCATTTGCTGGCGTGACGGTGATCGAACCAGGGCTGCCGACAGTAATACCACCGCCATTGTTTATCACTGTTATTGTGCCACCATTCCAACCGTTGGCTGAAAGTGAGGTCAGAGGAGACGTTCCACCAATGGCAACGGGGGTGAGGCTATTGCTCAAAAGCGATATTGATCCGGCAAATCCCGGGGCAGAGTATGGCTGATTTTGATTCGTGTTTGCAAAGCCTGCTCCGCCATTTGCACTCAGTGAACCGGTTATGGTCAGCGGACCTTGCGGGGCCTGCAGCGATATGGCACCGCCGTCGCCCGCAGGACCATTGGCATTTGCACTTTGCGCCACGACGCTAATTGTGCCAGTGCCGACTGTGATACCACCTGTTCCCAGGTTGGTTACTGATATGGTTCCAGCAGCACCTTGCGCGGCATTGCCAACTCCGCCGTTGGCCGACAGGGTTGTGCCAACGCCGTTGGAACACGATACGGGTACTGTTCCTATCAGGAATGCATCTGGGCTATTGCTTACTATCGTTATGGTTCCGCCAAATCCGGAAAAGTTACCCAGTGATCCAGATACGTCCAGCCCGGCCAGGACACTTACTGGACCCAAGGGTGCATTAAGGAAAATGGTGCCGCCATTGCCTCCATTTGTAGCAAAAGCCGGTGTTGAGGCGGTTACGGTCAGTGTGCCGTCGATGCAAATACCGCCTGTTCCAAGGTTGGTGACTGACACGTTTCCGCCGCTTATGCCGTTTGCGGTGAGCGATGTGGCTACGCCGTTGGTTGGGACCACTGGTAATGTACCGACCATAAACTCGTCAGGGCTATTGCTGACGATGGTTATCGTGCCGCCGACTCCGTTATCGGTGCTTTGCGGGAGATTGACTGTAGCTCCGACGATATAACTGTTGGCCAGCACTGCCACTGTAATAGACACGCCATCGGCCACCGATTGTATTGTCGCCATCTCGTTCACTGGTAAAGACGCTGGTGCTGGGGAAGTCCCAGAAATGGTCACCAATTGACCTGCTTGAAAGCCGTAGGTGTTGCTCATGTTGATTGCGATGGCCGAACCGGCGGAAGGCGCATTGGTGGCAGTGGTGGTTATGTTGGTGAAGGCACCGCCAGATGCATCCAGTGCTGAGAGGCTGAGTACTGGCCCTAGAGGTGCATTAAGCGAAATGGTGCCACCAGCTCCACCAAAAGATTGCAGAATATAGTTTGCATTGGCAGCAGCGACAGATAGACTGCCGGCAGCGTCGATAGTGATTCCACCACTTCCGTTGTTGGTCAGAGTTATCGTGCCACCATTGCCGGTGGGAGTTGTTACCAGCGGTTGGGCGGTAGTTGGGGCATTGCCCGTGACATTGCCATTTGCAAACAGCGAGGTGGTTATCCCATTGGTTGTCAGTGTCGAACCGACAATAAACGGAGTGGAGCTATCAGTGGTGATCGAGATGGAGCCACCGGCGCCACTTGATCTTGCTACGCTGCTGGCACCACCGTTTGCATCGAGTGGTACGCTGCTGAAGACCTCGGTTCCTGTCAAAGTAATACTGCCGCCATTTCCGGCTGGGAAGATTGCGTTTACGGAGGGGTCACCAAAAGCTGTGTCAGTTGCGGCAGCAGCTGTTACCTGGAGCAGACCGGTACCCACAGTGATGTTACCACCCAGGTTCGTTATACTTATACTCCCACCATTGCCAAGCGCGGCTTGCAGTGCACCTTGTGCACCAGCGCCGCTTGCAGTCAGGTTGCCGGCGATACCATTAACCGTCGCTGTTGGATCGATGTTGAAAGCTGTCGAGCTGTTTACGCTTATGACTATTGTGCCACCATTTCCTCCGGGGAAGCCGGTAGCGGCCGCAAGTGTGCTGTGCGATCCATCCGCGCTAAGAGAACCATTTACGAACAAAGTGCCATTAGCCGTAAGGTTCAAGTTTCCGCCTTGACCGCCACTAACAAGAGTTGTGGGGCCCGGTGCCGTGGTGTTAAAGGGCAGTTTGTTGGCACCGTCCTGTGGGCCAAATTCCAGAGAGAGAGTATCAACAGAAATGTTTGAGCCGGATGTTATCGAGACCGTGCCACCATTGCCGCCTATGGCACTGCCTTGAGCGGACACGGTGAGGTTTACGGCTGACAGCGTTACATCTGCAGCAGCGGTGGAGCCGGTGCTTATAATTGTGATGTTGCCACCACTACCGCCGCTGCCGTCGGTGGGCTGGTAACCGCTAACTGAACCGGTAGTGAAGCCGTTCGCGCGTATCGTGGCGCCAGCCGCTCCAAAGGCAAAGGACTCAGCCTGTAGCGATATGGTGCCTCCATTGATTCCTAAGGCAAAAGGTTGTTGCGTGGAAATAATTGTTGGTGCTCCAAACACATCGGAGCTGATAACCGCACTGTTAGCAAACGTCATGATGCCCGACGCCAGGAGGTTGATCGTTGAAGAAGAGGTTCCGGCTCCTGGATAACCGGAGGCGTTTCCATCGGGCATCGCGGCATTATCGTTTCGTACGGAACCGATTGATAGATTCGCACCCGACAACACTGATATTGTCGTTGGGGAAATTGGTGAGCCGATGACATTTGGGAAGGGCACTGAAGCGCCTATGGCGGTGAGGTCGCCAACGATGGCAGATGCCGGTTCCTGCGTGCTAGCCGATAAAGTACCGGTAACGGTGAGATATGGGGTAGGCGGCACAGTTATCGCCACGTTGTTGGTTACCGCGTAGGAAAACGGTAAGCCTGATACTGCCTGTCCGGTCTGTATAGTGATGTTACCGCCACCAGCATTACTGCCTGTGGTGTCGATGTTTCCGATGTTGATACTGGTGCCTGCGGTTCCGCTTGGACTGCCAGCCAGTATGGTCACGTTGCCGTTGGTGTTGGGATTCAGGCCGGGAAGAAAGAGGGTCGGAGCGGCGTCATAAGTGTTGGTGAGGGTGGCTACTACTATGCTTGTATTCGGGGTGACAGTTGTTATTAGCTGTGACTCTTGAACAAATAAACCACCCGATAGGCCTTGAATGGAAATCGATGTCTGGTTCGCCACGTACAAACTTGTGTCCGCAACGTCAATTGTCACTGAAGTGCCGGCAGCTGGTGTGTTCGTGGCATTTCTGGTGATGCCGGCCGCTGCACTGCCGCCAGTTGTTATTATAAGTGTTGACGGTAAAATTACCTGACCGGGGCTCCCCGGGGTAGTGCCGGTTAGAGCAACGAGCTGCACATTTCCACCTGAGTATCCATCTGGTGCAATTGTTGGTGCAGCAGCAGTTGAAAGTAAGGTGAGAGCGCCACCGGTATTGAGATCTATATTGCCTCCGCCTGCAGACGGACCGGTAATTGAAACTGAGTAAGAGAGATGACCGTCGGTTGCTCCTCCGGAATTAAAAATCTGTGAAAAAGCAGGTGTAAAACTAGCTCCTGCCACAAGAAGAACATTGCCTCCGTTATTGCCGGCGGCACCAGATAAATCTATGCCAGCAGTAGCTGTGGAAGTCAGAATGTCTCCACCGGCAAATATGCTCACATTGCCACCAGGACCTAAGGCCCCGGCCAGCGGCGATCCGGAGGTTTTGAGTAAGCCGCCAATGTTGACGTCGTTGCCGGCTATGATGGTGATTGGCGAACCATTGGTTGTTATGTTACCGAGGGTGATTGATGCTTGTTGAAGCTGCCCAGCCGTATTCAGAATTTGGAGAATGCCGGGAGCCGGTGGCGGAACTACAGGTGTTGCTGCAAAGTTAAACACTGTCGGGTTGACGAAGCCGTTCTGAATCACAAGTGGGCTTAAAGCCGGTATCGTCGGAGTGGCGGTGATCATGACGACCTGTCCACCACTGCCGGCCAGCGCATTTGTTACATCAATGGACCCGATTGTAATTGAAGTGCCGCTTGTGGCACCAGCCAGCACTATAAAGTTTCCAGCCACTCCACTTCCTGAACCTTTCGCTTCAAACAACAGTGGGGCATTCACTGTCCCGGCTGTGCCTGGAGTTGTCGAGCTATCGAAAGCAACTAGCGTGATATTGCCACCACTTGCATTCCCACTGGTGCCATTTGCCGTAATTCCTGCTGCCCCAAACGTAGACAGATCTAGGTTACCGCCAGTGGCGCTGGCGCCGGTGACTGTCACGATCGTGGGTTGATCGCCGTTGCCACCGCCTCCATTGCTTAGAGAAGTCTGCGAGCAATCCGGACATCCGGCCCCTGGTCCGGGGGGGACCGGCTGGACTGCGTTGCTGTTAATCGTGAACAAAGCGCCGGCTATCAGCAGAATTGGTCCGCCAGAACCAGGGCCGTTACTGGTATCAATGCTCCCTGTGCCAGAGCCTGTGATGTTACCACTGGCGATTATCGTTACCGGATTCCCAATTGCCGAAATAGCGCTATCGATAAGGATATTGCCCTGGTTGAAGTAGGTCGGGTCACCGATAAGATTCATGGTCCCCAGATGCAAGTCTGAGGTAACGGCGTTAACGTGAGCGGCGCCGGCGTTGATATTGACCGGACCAGTAAGCTGACCAACATCGATGTTCACCACACCAGAGCCAGACCAGATGTTCAATACTTTCGCCAGAACGTCGCCACCGGTGAGTGAGAAATCGAATTTCCCGGCAAAATTAGAATCACGTACGTTAAGGGCACCATTTTGTGCCATCAAAGTCCCGCCGATGTTGTTGACTATGATGCTGCCCAAAGTTTGATTGACTATGTTTATGTTGCCGGCTATCGAATTGATCAGCCCGCTGTTAACAATGTTGGCAAGCTGACCGCTTGTTCCAGCGGCCATCGTTATGTTGTTCAGTGCCTGCATAACCGGTTGAGTTCCGGTAAAGCCGGCAGGAAGAGCGTTGACAATGATACCACCGGCTGTCAGATTGAGATTATTGGCACTGATGATTTGCCCGGCATTGATGATGTCGAAGGTTGCATTTAAGGTCAAGCTTACCGGATTCACGGGCGACAGTCCTGTGGACAACGCCGGCATCGTGCTGAGCAATGCACCATAGTTATTAAAGATGCTGGAGGCATTGATAACTGCAGTGGCGCTGTTCGGAACTACATAAAGCGTACCGCTGTTAGTCAAATTGCCGGTCAAGTTCAAGGCGCTGGTCGTCTGAACTGCAGTAACACCTGCTGGGATCGTAAAACTGCTGGTTGGATTGAGAGTATCTGAGACCGTCAAAGTTCCGCCTATTGCGGATCCCGTACCGGACAAAACCAGTGTTTGCCCTCCGGCGCTCGTTGATTGATAAAGTGCCACCAGTTGAGCGGGCGTTAGCAAATCGTTGGTAGACACGACCTGTGTAGTATCGCCAGCTTTGATTTCACCGGAAATGTCGGCAGTTAGCGATTTTGTTTCCGAGGTAAGGTCAAGATTGGAAACTGACTGTGCAACCGCCCCTAAGGGGAAGGACAGTTGAAAGAAAGCCGCGGCACATACCAGCAGCCTTCTTTTTTTTGAAGCAATCCTGGACTTGGTAACAGTTTGTGTTCCGATGGATTTGCTGGATGAAGACATAGTTAGTTACCACGTGTGCTACGTAAGTGCGGTAGAGCAAAAGAACTCTGATCGGGTTTGGAGCGAATGTTCCGTTACGGAATAGCTGGTCCTATGTACTTGACCAGAACGGTGCCACCAAATGTTTGAACTCCGTTGCTCGGGGTCACAATCAAATTTGCTCTGGTGAAAAGGCAACCGTTGGTAGGTGGCAGCTTGTTATTCGCTGCGCAGAACTGCGCATTTGCTTGTGATCCGGCCTGCGCCAAGCACGGAGGAGCCGGATCTGGTTTAACGTTGCATACCGAGCAACCGTAGGGGTATACCCCGGGTCGAGCGTTGCCCTGAGCGTCTTGGCAGTTGTTATCTATCTTGGCTGCGATATTCACCGTCGAGTTTCTAAGTGTCGTGGCAGTTTTGAAGGTTTTCAATCCTCCAAGGGCCGGTCCGAGGTTGGCGGTCCAGTACGGACCATTGACAGGAGGAGTGAGTGTAACTTCCAAGATGCTGTTGGCGCCATTGACGCACGATATATCAATCGCTTCGGTGGTTGGTACAACTTTCCCGCCGACAACCTTCAAGCCGCCGGCTGTACCGGGCAGGTTCAAGGTTGGCTCGAATGAATTCGACCCGTTGGGCAATGGGATTAAGACGTTGCTGTTGAATCCTGGTCCAGGCGTGGTGTTTGGGAATGCAGTTTGGGGAGTAGTTGAGAAGTCCGGGCAAGAGTTACCAATCTGACCGAAACCGATTGTTAGTCCCTGGAAGCAGGAACTGACTTGCTTGGTAACCGGGTTGATTCCGACGTTTATAAGCTGAATTTTCTGACCAACAGGCAGAATGAACCATCCTTTGAACGCTCCGCTGAACTGTGTTAGCGGTAGCAGAGGACTGTTGGTTGTAATGTTGAAGTACCTGAGGTTGGCGACGGTGCCGGCTGGACACCCGTCCCCCAGGATGCACGGTGCTGCGCACGGTAGATTGGGTATCTGCACCATGACGGTGACGGGTGACGTGAAGCTGTTTTGAAAAATCAAGTTGGTGGCGCCCGGTCTCACTATCTGAGCCTGTGACGCAATCGGAACGAATAATGCGATAAACAGAGCTAAGCAAGTAGCCACCATCGCCCGATATGTACTCATTGCCTTCCACTCCCTGCCGATCTGAAAATTTGCACATTTAGTTTACGAGAATGGCAGAGCCACATTCCTCAGATGACATAAACTTTACCGATTTCAGCCTGAATTCTGAAGTGGAGTGTGAAGTAGCATCACAGGTTACTTTGAATGAAATTTCATCAGCGCTTGCTGCAGTCTTGCGGTGCAGCTGATAGCATTTAGCAGGTTAGTCAAGAAGCAAAAATTAAGGGAGTTGCGTTAATGGTTTTCCGGACCGTCCTTTTCTTGCTCATGGCAATATTTATCGCAAACAGCTTTGAGCAGGTGTACGCTTCGAATTTAAGCGATGATGTTAACGCATTCAGCAGGCAGTCGGTTCAACTCTTCAAGCAAGGGCAAACCCAGCAGGCTCTTGAACTCGAGCTGAAGGCAATTGCTGAGAATCGCAAAGATTGGCAGAGTCATGCATTGCTCTCGTACTATGCTTGGCAAGAAGGGAACGTGGTTGCGGCAATCAGTGAGGGCGAGGAAGCCGTCAAGTTTTCTCCTGGTAACGAACTTGTGCTGCTGAATCTTGCGCAAATGGAAGAATCGGTTGATGCCTGCAAGAAAGCCATCCCGATGTATGAACAGTGCATCAGGTTGAATCCCAACAACTGGTTTCCGCGCCTCGGGCTAGCTAGATGCCTGATCAAACTTGGGAAACTCTATGATGGACTTTCTATCATCGACGATATGGCATCGCGACCAACAGGGAGTTTTGATTGGTTCAGCGAAGTCAGCGACGCATATCTCTGGCAGAAGAAAGCGGATAGTGCGGCGGACGCAGCAGCGAAAGCTCTTACATTTGCCACCACACCAGAACAAAAATCTATCGGATCCACCAGGTTACTGTCCGCGCTGTTGCGAGCCGGGCAGTTGGATCGAGCCAGAGCACTGCAGGATACCGTATTCCAAGACTGCCATCCAAAAAACTATGAGCTATTCGTTAGATCTGCCTACTCGTTGCTACCCGTAACGGATCCTTCCGCCGCTAAGACCCTTATGACTTCGGCCCTCAAGAACCTTACGAAAGGCGAAGATGCTGATGGTTTTTACCGACTTGGAAGATTGTTTGAAGACAAATCGTCTTACGTTCAATACGATGCGGCTAAGAATGGTGCCTGGTTGGAAGCTGCTGAAACAGCGTATCACAAGGCAATTTCGTTGGACAAATTTCAGGCCAGATATTATCTGGCATTAGCCGGCATAATGGCGCGGCAGGGCAAGGCTACTGAGATCTTGGAACACGTGAAACAGGCTCAGTCGCTCGATCCATATGACACAGTGGCTGCGTTTCTACTGTCGCCATCGACGTTGAACAGAGCGGTGACGGACGAATCTGCTCTTAGCCAAGTATCTGCCATCACCCAGGCCAAGTTTGGCGGATTCACGCTCACCAAGGTCAGTTTTCAAGTTTCCGGCATCAACTGTAGCTGTCATCTGTCCATGATTGAGAACGCTTTTCGGAAAATTGATGGAATTGCCTTTGTCAACATTTCTCGTCAAGAGCCATACATCGGAACAATGCTGATTGAGCAATCCGTGACGCCTGTTCAAAGCGCGTTTACTAAATGCACGGAGGCTCTCTTGACGGGTGCGCAGCTGAAAGACGCTGTTTCCTTAGCCTTTAAAGTCAAGTCCAGCAGCCCTACCGCAGGCGTAGAAGAGGCAATCAGGGTTGCACAAAATTCTCAATTTGGGGATGTGCTGCAATTCTATGAGGAGTTCAAGACGCTGCAGCCGACTCTTCCTTGGACAGCTACTGCCAAAGGCACCATCTCTGCAAAATCACCGCCAATGATCATTGAACGATAAACTTGATTCGCGCCGCGGGTAGCCCGTGAGCAGCCCGTTGGGAAGACATTCGTAGAATCTAGTTTCTCTTCGAATAATAGAAATAGTGTTCTTTATTCTGCGGATAGGAGCGAAGGTGAATGCTCATTTGTGGTCCGTCCAGGCCCAAGATATCCGGGACGAAATTGTAGCGCCCGAGACCTTCCGCTATCTGATCGTAGCTACCATTGGGCACCAGCACTATGGCGGGCGAAATTTTCTTGAGCTGTAGATCGAGCACGAGTCGAACCAGTGCATTCGCGACTGCCTGGGACTGTTCGTTTTTGTTATCGATAGCCCCGACTACGATCGCTCCGATGTGCCGCGTCGGGATGTCCAGTTGACTGTAACGTCGAGATCCAACGGGCTTTCCTTTGTGATACCAGAGCTCTTCATAGATTTTTGCTGAATCGCCGGGAGCGCCGGTACCTCGACCAAATGCTCTGAAGTTGATGCGCATTATCGTCAGAGGGTAAAGCTGGGATCCTGCGTAATTCAAATAATGGTTACTGCCAGGCAATTCGATGAACATTGCCCAGTCGAGCTCGCGCTCCAAGTAGGCATCTAAAAGATCCGGCTTGAGTTCGGCACAACCAGGAATTTGGCAGAACAACATCAAAACGCCAGTCATCAGCATTGAAATGGTTATTCGACTCTTGATCGTGCTTTTCAATCGTTAAACGGTCCTGCTGTCGATAAGCATTGCTGAGAGAATCGATGGTCATCGTTAATGGTCAATGCGCATGATTTGAACAGCGTGCCCACAGCCAAGTGCCATGGATGCAGATTATTGTGGAAGGTAGGCAAGCACAAGGGTTGTAAATTGTACGTTATCTGAGCTTGCTGCCGTCACTATGTTTACTCATTTAAGAAGAACTTTCCAGTCAGTGGATTGCGTCCAACGTTTTCCCATTCGTGCGTAGCGCTTATTAAAAGGGGAAACGGTACGGTCAATCCTGGAATGGACCACCCTTTGTTTGGAAACAAGATTGCAGGTGACATCAAGGAATGGACGTCCAGTTCCATTGAGTAGGAGCAGGGTGCTTTGCCTCCATCAGGCAGCCATGCTGCTGGAATCCTTGTTGGGTCTTCTACTATGAAGACCTCGGGCGCATGCGGGGTTTGAAAAATTCTGGTAATTCTGAGTCGTAGATGCAGCGACTGTACGGAGACGCCCCCCAACCGCTGCAATCTTGTCGTAAGTGACGGATCAGCTTCCAATGTTCGATATGATCGACTGAAGGTCTCGCACAAAGCCAGCTTTCTGGCATAGTCGTTCACGAGTTCTTGAGCCAACATCCAACGAATCGGAACTATCGTCAGGTCGAGCAGCGGAATGAAGACGAAAAACACCAAGATGATCATCCCGGCGGCGAACTCCATGATCTGGCTGCCGTTCTGTGTTCTTCTTGGACGCCGTCTAACGCTAGCTGTAAGAACAAGCATAAATCGTGATAAACTCTTGTGTGCGAGCTTGACTGGATAAAGTTAGCATGATAAGACGCCGGAAGTCGAGCGGGAACATGTTGTCCCTTGTGGTTCTCACATTAGGACTGATCGTTGCTGTAGGCGTTATCGGAATCATCTTCAATAGTTTTCTATTTCAACGCACTCGTACTCAGTATCAGGTAGATGCGCTGGCAATGTCTGTAGCCAGTACGATCAACGCCGGCAATCGAGTTGGTCAGCTAAATGAGCTCGAGGCGCATTGTCGTGAGCTGGTTTTTGTCTCTCGGAACAGAACTGAAAACTACGCTGAAGACGATATGAGTTTTTTGACTCCTCTATCCAATCAATTGCTTGAAGAGGCACGTGCAGGGCAGGGGCTCGTGGAGCGTGAACGTCAGAATCAAATTCAGTTGATCACCAAAGAAGTGCGGCAAGCGGCCTCTGGTTATAACTTAGTTACCAATCGTAACGGTGGCTTTTCGCTTAACTGGCTTCAGACAACGGAACCGAAGGTTACACGTGTCGATCTAGGACGCATCGACGGCATTGAGTCGAATGTGCGAAGCCAGCCAGTGATCAGCGAGCTGGCTGATTTTGATAGCCGCCAAGGGTATGTTCATGGTGCCAGCAAGCTGTTTCGCGCACATACAAACGCAAAGCTGCCCGGTGTTGACGGAGATCTAGACTTCAAATTCTCCGCCCTTCCGGCATTCGTTGGGCGAACCTGTGCACCGCCGCGCAATGCCAATCCAGATGTATTCGTTTCGTACGGCAGTGTGTTCGAAAATGGACAACCCGTTCCAAGTGCTGTTCAGCATATTCCGAATGCTGTTCAAATATTTAGTTCAATGGACGTCTCAATCGGAACTGAGCGATTGAATAAAAAGTCTGTAGACCTCAATTCTGTCGGTACCGCCAGTGGTGCTGTATCCGATACGGAATGACCTTCCCAAATTTCAGCGAGGGGAGCCTCCCAGTATGATTCCAATGACAAGAAGAGCAGGTCAGTCTCTTATCGAAGTAACCGTAGGAATTGTTATCTTGATTCCGGCGTCGCTGATTTTGGTGGATCTTGCTGTTGTTGTTTACGGCGTACAGCTGAATGACTCTGCATGCCAGAATGCGGCACGTGCGGCCGCGTCCGGCTCTCCTTCCGAGAGTCAATTTCGTGCGCAAACAGTGGTTGATCGCATGAACGGTCGCTCCAACGGCTCGCTGGTTTCTGGTTTCCGTTTGTTGTTGCCGGTTGAAATGAAGATAACGGGTCAGCCCACGTCGCAGCGTGATTTCTATACAGGCAAACAGGTTAGCCAAGGCGGACTGATTTCCGGTACAGCCACGGTAACTACGGAGGCGGACGTCAGACCGTTCTTGGTGCACATCATTTGCGGTCAGAAGCCACCGTTCACGATGAGAGCCCGACAGACGTTCCCAATCAGTTACATCATGCCGCCAAGTTGATGTCCGGAACAGGAAAGTTGGAGGCAAATGAAAGTTACCCGAGAGCAAGCTAAGGATTGTTTGAAGTCAATTGAAGTGGCGCCGATCTTTGAGCAGTCCTATGAGAGCAAGCGGCTACCAAAGGAGCTGGACATCTTCTTCGGCCCTCCAGAGGAATTCTTTCTCGCTCCTGACACCCAGCGCAGCTATAGCAATGCGGTTCTGATTCCTATTCTTGATGATGGCAATTTCGATCGTGTACTGTTTTACGATCCGCAGACAAATAGCTTCGTTGAGAAGTCGATTGAAGAGCCTGATTATGCGTGTCCGCTGGCCAGTTGGCAGCAATATCTGGCGTCGCTGATGATCAGGATAATAGAGGGCATTGACGCTGAGGATTCAGAGTTGGCTGAGATTGCCGACCTCATTGCGTTTAAGCATCTGGACAAAACGTTGGCGTTTCTCGACTCGGTATTAGAGGACGATGATTATCGCGAAAAGCAAAATCAATTCATTGCGGAATTAACAGAACATCCGGCCTAAGGAGATGAGCTCGAGCTTGAGAAAGGATTCTGTATGACTGAACTTACTTCCTGCTGCATCGAGCGCCGCGAATTGGTCAATGCCTGCTGTTGTAGAATCCTTACTGCCAGATCGTTGTTATTGTTGTTTCTGTGTCTTCTGCGACCGGCTGAGACGGCTATTGGCACTGCTATAGCAGTCGCAACACATGCAATTAGAACCAAGGCGATGATCACTTTCGTTCTGGTCGGATGCTGTACAGCGCTCACGGTGCTAGGCTTCTTCTCTTTAATGCGTGCTGGAGCCGAAACACTGCAGCTAGAAAACTTGATTCGGCTCGCTTCACCGGTTACCGAGCTAACTCCAGCCGAACCGCTGAGCGGTATTTCAAATTCGAAGGCAGATGGTGAATCCACGCACTTTAGCGCGGAAGCATCGATACTACGACCGCCTACTGAGATGCCAGTTGGCGAAATG
>Ga0163151_10002615_pt1 | contig 27436 bp, 16 predicted proteins | sample OliLakLV19MP5IB2_FD_145596 | JGI IMG/M metagenome (GOLD analysis project Ga0163151, IMG submission 145596) | Freshwater microbial mat bacterial communities from Lake Vanda, McMurdo Dry Valleys, Antarctica - Oligotrophic Lake LV.19.MP5.IB-2 | ecosystem: Environmental > Aquatic > Freshwater >...
GCTATTAATCTCGGAACTTCAACATATACAGGAACACTAACTTTAGGAAATGCAAGTGCAAATGTAGCAATAACAGATGCTAACTGGAGCATAACAGGAGCAGGAGCAGCTACGTTAACATCTTTGACAATGAATGGAGATATCGTAATGGGAGCAGATGATGGCATAACTTCTGCTTATTTTATTGAATTTGAAGGTACTCAGAGCTGGAAAATTGGTCAAGATCCTGGAGGAAGTGGCGGAGGTATAAACTGTGCTGCAGGAGATGGAGTTTTGTGTATTGGAAATGGAACCACAGCCAAAGCATCTCTTAGTACTGCTGGGGATTTTGAAATTGATGGCCTACTTTATACAAACGGATCTCCTGACGTCGCAGAGTACATAGAAGTTACAGATCAATCAATTGAAGGTGGAGACATTATAGTTGCTGAAAATTTCAATCCAAATGAAGAGAACATTTATGACAGAGCTATTGGTTCCAAATCAAATAACAAATATCAATCAAATATAATTGGAGCTATAAGTTCGAATCCAGGATTTATAGTCAACACAGGTGGATTCTTCCATGATAATAGTAATAGAAGACCAATGGCGATCGCAGGTAGAATTCCAATTAAAGTGACTTCAGCGAATGGTGATATTAACCCAGGTGATCCAATCACTACTTCAGATATTCCTGGAGTTGGCATGAAAGCAACTGAGGCTGGATATATAGTTGGAACTGCACTCGAAGGCTATTCAAATCCTGATGCAAATCATGTACAAAAGATATTAGTATTTATAAATCCATCATTCCAAGATCCTGATGTTTATTTGACAAATTCTGGAAATCTAAGCTTGGAAGTTAATCCTGAATTGGAACTCGGAATTGTTAAAAATAATGGAAAGCAAGTAAACAGGATCGGGGCATTTGGAGAAGCAATTGTTGGAAAGATTAGAGCGGGAATTATAGAAGCTAGAAAATTAACCGTAGGAACTCTTGTAGTTACTTCTGATGATGTGATGATAGGGGACAAGACTCTTGAAGAGTACATAGTAGATCTTACAGCTGGCTCAACTACAGAAGGAGTAGCAGGGGAGATCGATGCAAGCTCAGTAACAGGACTGGATGCTGCAATTGATGCTCGGATTAATGAAGCATTACTTTCATATGGAAGCTTTAGTGTAAATACTTCTTCAGAGAGTGCACAAGTTCTTGGTGCTTTGGTTACAGAGGCTCAAAACTTCAGTGGTGAAGCTTCTGTTATGACAACTGATAAGCTCCTTGCAGGACTGGAGATTATTACTCCAAAGCTCACAGCAGGTGAAATCAATGTTGGAAAACTCCGAGCAGATCAGATCGAAGGACTTGATGTGATTGCCGGAAATTTATTTGTAAATCAGATCTCAGATCTTAGAATTGCAATAGATAGGCTTCAGGCTAAGGAGGCTTCACCAGCTGCAATTCAGCCTACTGATGAGCTCACAAGGCTCTTGCAGGAGACAGCAACAGCTAGTGCAACTCCAACAGGAGTAGTCACTATCAGCGGATTGGATGTAGCTGGCGTAGCTACAGTTAGCGGAAATCTAAAAGTAAGAGGGAACACAATCGTTGAAGGAATTCTAACAGCAATTGATACATTCAAAGCTAGCGATATTCTAGTAACTGGAGTTTCGAACTTCTTTGGCAAAGTTATATTTAGAGATCATATTGCAGTAGGTAAAGATAGCGCAGGATCAATAACAATAAGCAGTAATCAGGCCCAAATCAGTGTAAGTTTTGCAAATGAATACGATCAGGCTCCACTGGTAAATGCAACGTTACAATTAATAGGTACAGAAACCCAGAAGCAGGCAATTCTTGATGCGGGCTATAGCTATGCTGTTACAGATGTAACAACTGAAGGATTCACAATCCGATTGGACAAACCGGCACAAACAAATGTTAAATTCAACTGGACAGCGGTAGAGGGAAACTAAGACAATTTTCGTTTTACAATGAATTTAGCAAATAAAAAATCAAGATCAGTAATTCGTAATTCTTGATTCGTGATTCAAATTGTCGTATTCTAAATAGTCATGGGAGCGTTAAGTAAATGAATGATAGCTTTATGAAGATGGGTTTGGGCAAAAATAAAAAGACTCTCATTGCGGTGATTGCAGTTCTTCTGATTATTCCAGCAGCAGTTGGCATTGTGTCGCGTTTGCAAGTTAAGAATGAACCAAGTGTGCTTGCAGCAAATGATGTAAACGGGCTCATAGAAGAGGTAGGCAAGTTTATGACGCTTCCAAATGAAACCCCAACAGTAGCTACAGTGAGTGATGTTAGTAAGCTCGCAAATCAGGAATTTTTCTCTGAAGCTGAGAATGGAGATAAGGTGATTATCTTCCCAAAGGCACAAAAGGCAATTCTCTATAGACCAAGTAGTAAAAAAATTATTGAAGTTGCATTTTATGATGCTTCAGTAGTAAGTCCTGCTGCGACTCAAGAGGGCGCTCCTTCTCCTACACCAGGAATTAACCTACTTGAATTACTAAATCGTCCTAGTGAAACTCCAGAGCCTTCAGTAAGCCCATCAATAACAGGGCAGGCAAGTCCTGTTCCGAGTTCAGCAGGTTCTCCGATTCCCACCCCTTAAAGCTAAAAAAAGAGACTTTAGCTACTAGTAAAGAGATACGAGCACCTGCCCAATGCCCGTATCCCTATACCAATAATCAAAGTCTCCTTGTTTTAAATTGCATGAATTATCAAGTTCTGGCAAGATAATCGATTTGTTTTAGCCTCGACTATTTTTCTTGACAATAAATGAAATTCTTGGTTATATATATATCGGCTGTTAGTTTTATTCCTGCCTGAAAAACTAACTGTTATTTTGAAGAGCATTGCTTTTCGTACCTTGTATTTATCATCCTGAGTAACGAAAGCGATGCTCTTTTTTTATCTTAAAAAGAGCTGCTCTTCTGTTAGTTCTTCTCTTCTATAAAAGTGCAACCGGTAAATCTAAGCCAATTTCTGATATTTTTCTTAACTGTTCCCGACCTAGCTTTGTAAGCGAATCTTCTCTATAAATAGCCTCAGATTTCTTATTTTTCTTCATCTTTGAAAAGATTCGATTTACCATATCTACATGAATTCTAACACACCTTGTCAATGCTGTCAAACCTATAGCAAAATAAGTATATATTTTAGCTAGACCTGTAGTTTGATGTTATAAAATTAGCTTGATATGACGGCCTAATTAAATATTAAAAATATATGTGGATAACTTTGGGATAATAAAAATGAGGTTAAACTTGCTTAATGATAGGGGAAAATAGTGACTTTATTGATGGCTTGTATTCATAAATAGTAGCGCCTTCAAAAAGAACCTTAATAAAGGAGAGTTTTTTATCCATTCTTATCAATTTCTTTTTTTGACTGCTAAAATCACGCACGCGAAGGAGTGATTCATCCAAATTTGCGAGCTCTTTATAGGCTCCAATTTTAAGGAAAACAGCAGCAAAAATAAAAGGGTAGACAGTATCGCGGTCGAACTTAATAAGGTCCTTGGGTAGCCTCGTTTTGGCAATCATCGCAGACTCAAACTTGAAGGTTTCATTTGCAATTAAATGCTTATAGATGTCTGTATGTAGCAGAGGAAAAATTGAACTGCTGATTTCGCGATTTTTTTCAGTAATTCGGGCGATTTGTGTGCCTACTGCACCAGTCTTAGGATTAGCCAGGAGAAATTTAACCTGCTTTGCAATACGTGTTCTGTCAGAAATAGACGTAGCATCCATAAGAGCGAGGAACTGCCCACGTGCTAAGCTTACAGATCGATTTAGTGTGCTTGCAAGGCCATAGCGCTGAAGATTGTTATAAACTCTTATTCTTTTATCTAATTTTCTGTATTGCTTCAGGATTTTGAGGGAATTGTCACCTAGATAGTCAACAACAGCCACGACCTCAATATTCTCATAAGTTTGGTTTAATAGGCTATTCAGGCACGCTTCAAGATATGCCTCGGACTTATAAACAGGCAATACAATAGAAACTAAAGGTTTTTTCGGGTTTTTGCTTTTCATAGGCTGCGTGGGCACTATTTATGGGGCAGAATATAGTTCTTCTTAATTTAAATGTTATCAGAAATCATATATCAAGTCAATTTTTGTGAGCATGCTTTTTGTGCGTGTGATGACGTATAAGAGCTAGAACTAAGAGTAATAGCCCGCCTGTAAAGGTTATAAATTGGCCTAAGATCTGGAAATAAGAAGGCACGAAGATAATTACGGTTTCGCCTCCGTTTTCGGTTTTCCATCCATTTGCCCAGTTGTTTACCATCACATGATTCTCAAGCTTATTTCCAGAAATCATCGGAAAATGAGTATTAAACCAGCTAGCATTCTTTACTTCATATGCTTTCCAGCCAATATCATAAGCTTGGGAAAGTACGATATATCTATTCGATTTGCTCTTCTCTGCGGTATATAGAGATGTGTTTATTTTCTCATATGGAACTTTAACCTTAGGGTTAGAATTGGTAGTATTTGCGTATGTTTCTTCATCAATAAATCGTACTCCGCGTATTAATCCCGCCGGGAAAGGGTAGACTTCTATATCTGAAATTGATGAAGATGCAAGTTCTTTTCCGACAGAGCGAACTGTAAAATGAAATCCGTAGCCCCGGAAATAGTTGCTCGATTTGGGTATTACAATAGTACTGTTTTCAATGGTCTTAGAAAGTACAGTTTCTACTTCTGCTTTTCTTTCAGTGTCATTGTCCAGATAAAATCTCATCGGAAGACCTGATTTATACTGCGTATTAGCAAAAAGAATATAGCTTGCTTCATGATGTAGATCTTTCATATAAAAGGTAAGCTCACTAGATCCATCAATTGCAGATAGATCTACCGAGTCAGATCCTTGTCTAACGAGAGTTGTGGAGTATGAATTTGAGAATAATTGAGATAGATTTTCTTTAATCTCATATTTTCTGTCGGGAATGAGATTGTTAATGGATTGGGTAGGAGAGCTTATCTTTGGCACAGAAATAGAAATTGATTCAATTTTTTCATTTTGTAAACGCGCGTAAAATGCCTCCTTGTTAAGTGATGATGAATCAACATAGACAATTTCTTTGTCCCCATTCTCATTAATAAACTTAATAGAATTTACAGTTGGATTAATTATGTAGGCTTGAGCAGCGTTCTGGCTAAGATTAATCTTTTGTTTTGTCTCAATAAATTCAACAGAAATAGGATCTGTTATTTCTTCAGGAGTGACTATGATAGGAGAGTCATTTATTTCAACTTCTGCGCCATTTATAGAAATCTTTGGGTACTGTGGCGTTAACTGCAGCTGTCTATCGCTATAATTAACAGCAACTGGAATCAGGAATTCGGTTTCAAACATCGATGGAATTCTAAGGATGTAGTCGGAAATATTATCAGGGAGTTTATTTTTCGGAGTGAGTATATATTCTTCCTCCTTATTCTCAATATTAAATTCCAGGTTTTCCTGAAGCTTTTCTGAGAACAGAGAAGGGAATAAATTAACAACACTAGGGTTATTTTTAGCTGTCACATAGTTGTCAGTTAGTGAATAAATATTGTCTTCTTTTTCAAAAGAATAGTTAGGAAGTACTTCTTTGGTTGTGTTTGCATTTAATTCATAAATCCAGCCTTCTTGGGTGTTTACCTTATATAAAATCAGATCTCCAAAGTCTTTTTCGCGGGAAAGCATTTTCTGGGTGGCAAAGAATTTTTTAATGCTATCGAAATTAATTTCTTTTGGAGAAAGAGTGTTGATAATCGATTCATCAAGAAGAATATAAGATATGTCATATTTCCTTAAAACACTTTCGAAAAGTTCGCTGTTTTGAGTGTTGGAAGCATAAGAAATTTCATTATAAAATTGTTCATCATAAGGACTCCATGGATCGAAAGCGCGCTCCATGATAGGCTGCGGCATTCCGTACCAGCTAAATCCTGAACCTCTTTGGCCCCAGTCTCTATACTGCCAGTTCCAGAAGGTCTGAACAGGGAAAAGAACAACGCGCTCCGTTGGACTCCGAGACTGCATATATTTGAAGAGACTCAAGTACTCCTTCGGCACTTCTTGTTTTAGATAAGGAGAGTTGAAGTGGCCTAAGAAAGCAGGGTAGGAGAGAATGCCAATTGTGATCATGAGTCCAATAACGATTGCTTTTTGATAGTTTTTAAATCTATTCAAAACGAAACTTATTCCAAGTGTGGCAAGTACAGCAAAGCAGAAAGCAAAAACGGTGATAAATTTGGTAAATGGAAATCTAAATGCCTCACTAATTAATGGAAAATTATTTCTGATAGCCTCATTTATAGTGGAGAACAGAGGAGTGCTATTTGCCAGGAATACAAATGCGACAAAAAGAGTAAGAGCATAAGGCGCGTATTCAGTTTTTCTCTTGAGAATTATTCCGATAATTCCAACAGACATAAGTCCGAAGAAGACTAAATGTATGATTATATAAAGCGGAGTTTCCGAAATATCTCTCCATTTCTGCATGAAATAAGCGTTATCAAAAGTAGTTGGATCCAGTTCAATTGAGTCGATCATAAATCCTTTAAGACTTGTTACATTCGCAAGATCTCCAAATGTTTTATTTCTGTAAAAGATTTCCTCAGAAGAGAATTGATTAATTCTGGAATTCTTAATATCTCCGCCGGTTTGCGCCGCAGAAAAAGTGTATGGGATCATCCAGAAAGCATTTGCCGCAAATACTATTAATGCGACTAAAAATACTTTCTTAAATTCCATTTTCTGCAAAAGATTTACCAGAAGCATGAAGAAAAATAGAATTAAAAATGCGATAAAAACAGTAGGAACAAAGCCTTGAGGAGAAACTAAAAATGCTCCGAGAAAAAGAATAGTTAGGTTTTTAAGATTGGTTTTTTCAAGAGCATTTGTTATGAGAAGTGCTAGAAGGGGAAGGGCTGCGAAATGAGTTGCAAAAACCTCAAGAGGGGCAAAATACATTTGTACTATACCCAGATTGAACATATATAGAAGACTTCCTGCAAACGCGGCTAAATCATTTCGGGTTAGTTTACGAAGCAGGAGGAAGAAGGCTACGCCGCCTACGATATGAGTGAGGCTGATGTATGCGTATCTAAGCATGGAATCCGGAAGCACGACTGAGAGAAGGGCTATGTATATAGTATGCATGAGATTTGCTGCGTGCGCGAGGCCATCCAGGACCCCCAAGCCCCTATATTCTTGCCATATCGAGAAGATAGAGCGCTCCATATTTAGCCTTAAATCAAACTCAGGCATGATGTTGTCCCAGCCTATGAGATAAGTCCCAGGTTTATAATTGGCTATAAAAAGCACAAGCTCAATAACTATTAAGATAAGAGGGAAGAGTACGATAGGTTTTCGAAATTTATTCAAAAAGTCCATATTATTATAGTAACAAAATTAGATACTTAGAGACTTTCTGAATGGTAAATTGAAGGCGGGAATAAGGTCTTCTTTTTTAATAATCCCTTTAGCGAGAAAGTAGATTTTAAGAAGCATTCTTTCAGGAAGCACCAGAACAACACCTGTTTGCGCACCTAATATAAGTATGTCTTTAGGTGTAGGAATGTAATTGTAATTAGCCACCATTGCCAATCTAACCTTAAGAGAATTAATAAATTTTTTCTTCATATTTACATATGTCGCATTTGAGTCATGAATTCTATATTTAAGTAATTTATCCTCCAGATTTACAAACTTATATCCCTGACAAATAAGTTTGAAGAAGGTGTAGTAGTCATTATTTGCACTATGCTTAATTTCATACTTAAAAGTCGTTCCATTTTTAAGCTTTCTCTTAAACATGCATGTAGGGTGGATGAGTGGATGGAATCCAAAATAAGCTCTATAGATTTCTCTTGAGCTTAAAGGTTCAATCTTTTCTCCAATTACTTTGCCGGTTTTATCGATAACATAAGCATTTGATCCTACTAAAAAGACTCTTGGATGAGTCTTTAAATATTTTATTTGCTTCTCAAAACGAGTGGTATCAGCAACATCGTCCGCATCCATTCTTGCGATATATTTTCCAGTCGCAATTCTAAGGCCTTCATTTGCGCATTTATCTCCGCCGCAGTTGAGGTTTTTCTCAGCTTGAATGATTTTAATCTTACTTGGATATTTCTTTTGAAAGCTTTTGATAATGTTTATCGTAGAGTCAGTCGAAGCATCATCAATAATGATAAGCTCAAAGTCCTGAAAAGTTTGGTTAAGCACAGAATTAATAGCCTCTTTTATATAATTTTTTGAATTATATGCAGGCATAATAACCGATAATAATGGTTTAGATAAATTCTTCATATTTTATTTTGCTGCTACCTTCTGGTTACGAATTTCCTCATAAACAAAAGGTAGACAAGGTATCAGGAGGAGAAACTGCGCAAAGCGCAGGTGAGTGAAGCACGTGGCTTCAGCTCAGCTCTCGACTTTTCTCCTTGTCTACGTGGTGCCTCTATAGAGACGCTTTTTGCCTCTACTTTGGCGCTTCCGAAGACTCGGAGAGTTATGGAATTGTTATTCAATTGTCGACTTAGCTGCCCATGCGAGGGAGTTGTTCGTCTCGAACTATGTAGAGAGCTTGTGGCTCTCGTTGTGAGCTGTCCTCTAGACCGTCATCCAAAACCTCGCTGTGCGGGTTTTTCCATAAGTCCTCGTTCGGAGGGCTTCTGGCGGATGTCATATTGCCTCCTTACGGAAGGGAAAGACTTGAGTGTCTTCGCACCTCCTTAAGCGTGAGCTCTTGTCCTACTCTGCGGATCAAGCTAGCTCTGCTTACTGCAGGGATATGAATGACCCCAACCGGATCGAAGAACGGTTTTCAGGTCATGCCCTGGTTGCTAGACGCTTCAGAAGCTCGCGACCCGCTGGCTCTTGAGGGTAGTCCTCGAGACCTTGGTGTACGGGCTTTTCGCGTAGTCATGCTTCGACATGTGCCGGCAGGCTCCGTTGTTGACGTAGTTGTACGTCTTTCCCTTGGCGTCGAAGTAGGTGGCCTTGATCCCAGCCGGAACGTAGTTCACGCGAAGGGCGTTGCCCCACGAAGGCTTGCCGTTCTGGGCTGCATCGGGGTACCAGACCTCGACGATGGCCGGGCCGGTGATCACGATGCGCGAGTTGTTGGCGTTGTGCGTGCGCACCACTGCCCGTGGGCATCCGCCTACGGAGTGTGCGCTGGTCGCTACGCCTGTGCCGGTGATCATGAGAGCAGAGAGAGCTGCTGCGATGAGGTTTCGTCTCATCATATTCTCCTTTCTGATCTTGTAGATCAGCTGTAGGGAGGATTTAGCTCCAAACCAAACGCCTAAGCGTTCTTCAGTGTTTGGAGCTGGGAACCGCGTGCTAGCGGATGAGCTGGAACCAGTCCCGGATGGGGCTGTTGTAAGCGTCCCAGTTCGGGACCTTGTCGAAGTGGACGTTGTCGGCGTACTGGCCAGAGCGGCTGAAATGGCTGCGCTTGGCGTTGGCCTTCATGAACTGGTAACTGCAGTTGCCTGCGAAGTACCAGACCGACCCCTTGACGTCTCGATCGAACTCGACGATCCTCACGTCCTCGACGTTGAAGAAGGTCTCGAATTCGGGAGTGCCGTCCTTCCAAGGCTGGGCGGAGATCCACGTGACCTCACGGGGGATTCGCACGCGGCCGTTCAGCTGCTCGAAGATGTCCTTGTGGGACAGAGCGTGGCAAGCCACGTTCGAGGTGGGATCCACGGTACCGCCGCGGTAGTCACCCTGATAGGTGACGAGACCGATCGGATTGATGGTCCACCAGTCCACGAGCTGGACGTTGGAAAGGTTGTCGTGCACCCACTCGAGCACCTGGTCGTACGTGCAGTACACGCCGAATTCCCAGGCATCGCCCTCAAGGGTGCGGTCGGTGCCGTATCGTCCGTGAGGGAGGATCGCTGCGCGATCGCCGTCCCGGAGGTTGGTCACCTTGATGACGAGATAGGAGGCCGCCGTCGCCAGCTCGGGGTGCTCCACCAGGCTGTAGTCCTGGAAGGGACCACACCACTGGGTCGCATTCGCGAGCAGGTTGCAAACGTCGCGGTTTGCCAGGGGCACGCCATTGCTGGCTGCCAGGGCTTCTGCCGCTTCGTCGCTGCACTCGTTTTCGTAGTTGACGATGCCGTCGTTGATACCCGTGTTGGGCTCGCTGTCGGCGTCGCGCGTGCGGTCGATGTCGAAGGGATCGGGCTCCACGTCGCCAGCGTACTCGAAGAGATCCTGGACCCAGCCGTTGGACTCGAAGTCCACGTACTCGAGGGTCTTGTTCTCCTTGGAGCTGCGCCGCTCGATGTGAGGGAAGACGTGATCCTTCAGGACCTCGTCCACCGTGCAGTTGGGACCGTACTCGAACACCGCACCCGGCAGGGCGTAGATGTTGCGCCACGTACCCGCGGGGAGGATGGTCTCGTAGTCGTCGACCTGGATGCCCTCGTCCCAGTTGGTGAATTCCACGTGCGTGGGGCCACCAGAGGAACCGAAGGTATCGGTTGTCTCGAGGTCGAGCTGGGCCGTGCCGTCGCAGGTGACGTTGCCGTCGCCGCTGTTCAGCAGGTCCATGTTTGGCTCGGCTGCGAGCGTCGTGCTCGACATGATCATCGTCAGGCAGGCCGAAATGGCCAGGCCGGCGATGCGCCGCTTGTGCTTGTTCATGATCTATGCACCTCCATGTGCTTGAGAAAGGGGACCGGGGTGATGAAAAGCGCCTTCATAGGCACTCCTCTCTAAGTTATCGACCTTATTCAGGCCGTTTTAGGCACGTGTGTACCTAGGAATCCGAAGTACGGAGAAGATCCACGTTGGGATGCTCTTTCCAGTCCTTCGGTGTCGGTGTGGGACGAGGACGCAGATAGCGTTCGTGCGCCTGGAGCGCCTCAACGGCGACCCAAAGGGCGTCGATTGCCTTGCGCGTCTCGTCCGGGTTGACGTCGTGCTCTTCCAGCGCTTCCTGGAACATCAAGTCGAGCTCGTCGCGAGTGATAAGATCACCAGCTTCGATCCGCTCCTTGATCCAGTTGGCCACCGGATAGGTGGTCTCATTGAGTATGGAGACATCCCTCTTCAGGTTGTCGACATCCTCGCGGAGATCCTCCAGATCGCGGTTGCGTGCTGGTCGATTAGTCGGCATTGCCGTCGGTTCAGGTGCCTGGCCGTTGATGATGATTGTGACACCACCATTCTTGTCGACCTCGACTCCTCCGATTTCCTCGTCGTTCGAGGCTTAGTTGACCACGTCTCCGATGAAATCCGCTGCATGAGGCGCGACATCCCGAGCTCCGAGGAGCGCCAGGAAGCCGATGCCTGCGACGAACAGGATGATTCCGAAAACGCCGAATGCGATGAAGCACCCGATGTCTCCGATTCCGAAAAGGGGACGCTTGTTCCCGTTGTCGTTCATGTTCTTGTTTCCTCCGTTGTGGTCCGCGAGCCGTTGTGACGGTCGGATGGTCTGGGACGTCTCTTCGCTGCCTTGAGCGCTTCTTGAGCCTCTTTGTAGGCTCTATGAGTTTCTCTTTCAGATTGGTGGAGGTTCTGAACTTCCTGATAGTTGGTCGGGTTCCTCCACTCACGGTGGGTGCGGTAGTACTGTTCTGCGTTGGTGCGATTGCTTCTGGCTTGAATCCAGTTCTCTCTCGCAACCTCGACAGCGTACTCCAGTCCCTCCAGAGTTTCCTCCCAGGCTGTTGCCACGGCGTGTTCCGTTCCTTTCTCTGTATTTGTCTCTCTCTGTCTTTGGTCTATCGCTCACGTGTCTGGGGCGGAATCTTTTGAATGGAAACGAACTTGCGTTCATTTCTTTTTGCTCCGGTGCTCATTCAAAATACCCGCAACAGTGTGCCCAAACAACAACGGGGCACACTGTTGCGAGCATCTTAAAAAAGCTATCCCAAACAGTGTAATATTAAAGACGAATATTTTAAATATTCTAAGTCTAATTGAATTTTCCTGATACCTTGTTAATGTGCAAATTTGCAGTTTATAAAAGAGCCCGCAATTGGGCAATTTATAAACAAGCCGGGGTATTCTACTAAATATTATAGGCTTTGTCAAGTTGGTTAATTTAACAAAGGACACCAAATATTATAGGATATTTTGTGTTCAATTTAGCCTCAAATCGAGGCTAGTTAAGTTTTCTTGCAAAACTCAATGTGTCTGCTATCATATAGATAGTACAATCCTAGCTTCAAGGCTAGAGGCTGAATTATGGATAAAGACAGAGTCATTCTTGAGATTAAGACTTCACGCTCAGGGGAAGAGACTCCTGAGGCTATGGTGCAGTTCTTGGCTAGCCTCACTGGGCTTCGGAAGCGATTTTTTCTTCTTTGGAAGTTAGGGCATCCAATTAGCCTCGAGTTAGCCGTATTTAACCAGACAATCCATTTTTACGTAACGTGCCCATCTAGCCTCAAGACTTTCATTGAAGGCCAGCTCACGGCTGCCTATCCAAAGTCTCTTATAGTGAGCGCACGCGATTACATGCCTGAGATTATCACAAACAAGGCTACGCTTGCCACAGGGCAAATGAAGTTATCTGCAGGCTATTTATATCCCATCAAGGCATATGGTGAGTTTAAGGACATTGATCCTCTAGCCTCACTTCTATCTGTGCTTTCCAAGGCTGAGCCAAATGATCGCATCGTGATCCAGTATTTGCTTAATCCCGTAGGTTCAAGCTGGCACAAAGTTGGAGAAAAGCAGATGAGCTCAAAAATCAAAGATGCTGCTGGAGTAGAGCATGCAAATCCACATTCTAAAGTAATAGCTCAAAAGATTGCATACCATGGTTTTAAAACAGCGATAAGAGTTGCAGTAAATTCCGGCAGTTACGAAAGATCCAAGTCACTTCTTTATGAAGTTGCCAACAGTTATTCATCATTTAATAATCCGGGAGGAAATGGTTTGGGATTCAAAAAACTTTATCTTTGGCAAAGAGACAGATTTATTAAATCGATTAACAGGAGAAGTAAGAGATTTGCGCCAAGCAATCAAATTCTAAATATTGAAGAGATTGCAACTCTGTTTCATTTTCCGACAGAAAAACTTTCAAAAATTCATTCCATCTCCTGGCATAAGGTTGTTTTATCTGAACCTCCAGAAAATCTTCCTGTTGCGGAAGGATTAACTGACGAAGAAAAGGAAGAAATAAATTTTTTTGCTTCTACTGAATTTAAAAATAAGCCGACAATATTTGGAATAAAAAATAAAGACCGCCGTCGCCATGTTTATATAATCGGAAAAACCGGAGCAGGAAAATCTACACTTATTGCCAATATGGCAATAAGTGATATGAGAAACCGTAAAGGCTTTTGTATCATCGATCCTCATGGTGATTTATGTCAGGTTATTCTTGATTACATACCATCTTATAGGGTGAATGACATAATTTATCTGGATCCCGCAGATCACGAAAGATCATTTACGATTAATCCTCTGGAGGTTACTGAGCCGCATCAAAAAGAGCTGGTTATTTCTGGAATCGTATCTATTTTTAACAAACTTTATGGCCATTCATGGGGTCCTCGTTTGGAATATATTTTGAGAAATACACTTCAGAGCGTGATAGAAATGCCGGATGCAACGCTTATGATGGTGCCTGAAATGCTGGCAAATGATACGTTTCGCGCAAAAGTTGTAAGTCAGCTTAAGGATCCGGTTCTTAGAAGTTTCTGGGAAAATGAATTTGCAAATTACACTGATAAGCTCAAGGCGGAATCTATAATGCCTATTCAGAATAAGGTTGGGCAGTTTGTGGGCAGTACTGTAATCCGCAACATAATTAAGAATCCAAAATCTACAATTGATCTTCAAAAAGTTATGGATGAAGGAAAGATTGTGTTGGTCAACTTGTCTCAAGGAAAGCTTGGAGAGGATAACGCCGCGCTACTTGGAGCAATGCTTATTACAAAAATTCAGCTGGCTGCGATGAATAGAGTTACGCAAAGGGAAGAGGATAGGCGGGACTTCTATCTTTATGTTGATGAGTTCCAGAATTTCGCAACATCATCGTTTGTTAAGATTTTGTCCGAAGCCCGAAAGTATCGCTTGAACCTTATTTTGGCAAATCAGTATATAGCTCAGGTCCCAGAGGACGTACGATCAGCTATTTTCGGAAATGCTGGAACAATGATGTCGTTTCTCATTGGAGCAGAGGACGCTCCTTATATGGCTAAAGAGTTTAGCGAGAGGTTTGAAGATAAGGATCTTTTGTCGCTAGGCAATTATCAGACTATTCTAAAGCTGGCAATTGATAACATCTCTCAGTCACCGTTCCTTGCTCAAACACTGCCATTGCCGCGCTCAATTACTCAGAACAGGGAAAAGGCGATAACTTCCTCAAAAGAGCGTTACACGAGGCCAGTATAGGCTTAATTTACGGTTTTTGGGCATAAAAAAAGCGCCCGTAGGCGCTTAGTTTAAAATAAGCAAAGCTACTTTGATCTTCTTCTTAAGAATATTCCAGCTCCAGCTGCAGGGATAAGAGCTGCTAGCGAAAGCATCTCAGGTCCTGTTGGAGGTGTTTGTTTCATTGTTGGAGCAGGCATAACTGGAAGCCCGCCTTTAGTTGTAATAACTGTTTTTTCGATACAGAACTGGGAAACGTCTGAGCTTTCATTTTCAGATGAATTTGCTTTAACCTGGTTAACAACACAAGTTACAGCTTGATCCTGTGGAAGGTTAGCTGTTCCAGCTACTTTACCTTTAATGATAAAGTTTCTTGATTCATTAGCTTTAAGATCGTTTACTTTAAATGTAAGAGTCTTAGTCTTAGAATCATATGCTCCAGATCCAGACTCAAAAACGATATAGCTTGGGAAAGTATCTGTTACTGTAATCTCTTTAAGAGTTTCTTTTCCAGTATTTGTAAGTGTGAGCTGGAATTCTACAGTTTGGTTTGCAGTGTATTTAGGATCACTTGAAAGTGAAAGGTTATCAACGAAAGCTCCGGTTGAAGGATTTTTAACAGTTTTGTTGATAGATATCTGTCCTTTAGAAACACAAACTTCTCCGCCACCATATATAGGTTCACATGGAGTTCCGTATCCGCCGTATGTTGCTGCAGCAGAAGCGCTTCCTGCAAAGGCAAGAAAGAAAGCAGCTGTTAATGAAAATATAAATTTATTCATATAAAAAGCAATACTTTTTAATGAGTATTGCTAAACTTAAACGGCATTCTAACACACATTATAGGATATGTCAAGAAACTTCTTGAGCGTAAAATGGCAGTTATTTTACCATCTTGACAGGGAGGTGAATCTTATGGTGTAATACAACTACTTCAGTCGCTGGGCGATTTCGTAGAATTCCGATTTTCAATTTTTAATGTTTAGTTTCATTACACCTGCTGCCAATTCAATTTAATTTATATTATGCCAGTAAAGAAAAAAGTTATTCCTGTTCAAGATGATGAAGCGATTAAAACCGCGGATGATTTTGTGGGTTCTGCAGAGCCGACTGCTGAAGAAAAAGTAGAAGAGAAGGTTATTGAGCTAGAGCCATCATCAGATGTTATTGCACAAGCTCCAGCTTCGGTTTCAGAATCAGCTCCAGCACCTGTTCAGTCGGAAGATCATGCTCCAGCATACAATAATAATGGTTATTCAAACTATAGACAGCCACAAGTAGAGCCAGCCTACGAAGTTTCAGGATATTTAGATGTTCAGCCTGAGGGACACGGATTTCTTCGCCCTAAGTTTATTCCATCCCAAAGAGATATTTACATTTCTCAATCTCAAATAAGACGTTTTATGCTTAGAAGCGGAGATTTGATTGAGGGATTGGGTCGTCCTCCAAAAGATACTGAGCGCTATTTTGGTCTACTAAAAGTCGAGAAGGTGAATGGAAGTCTAGCGGATCAATCCATAATGAGAGATTATTTTGATGATCTTACCGCAGTATATCCGAAAAAGCAGGTAGTTTTAGCTACTGGGAAATCACCTTTGTCTACAAGGATTATTGATCTTATGGCTCCTATCGGATTTGGACAGCGTGCAATGATTGTCTCACCTCCTAAGGCAGGAAAGACTACTATTCTTAAAGAAATCGCGGCAGGAATTTCTCAGAATTTCCCCCAAGCCCATTTAATGGCAGCTTTAGTTGGAGAGCGTCCTGAAGAGGTAACAGATATCGCAAGTTCAGTTAAGGGAGACGTGATCGCATCTAATTTCGATGAACCGCCAGAAAATCAAACAAGAGTTGCTGAGATCACACTTGAACGCGCTAAGAGATTAGTGGAATCAGGAAAAGATGTTGTCATACTACTTGACTCGATAACACGCCTTGCAAGGGCATACAACTTGGCTGTAGCACCATCTGGAAGAACTCTCTCAGGTGGATTTGATCCAGCAGCTCTCTGGCCGGCAAAGAAATTCTTTGGAGCAGCGAGAAATACTCAGGATGGAGGATCTCTAACTATTATAGGTACAGCATTGGTTGATACAGGATCACGTATGGATGATCTTATTTATGAAGAGTTTAAGGGAACAGGAAATTCAGAAATTCATCTTGATCGCAGATTAGCAGAGAAGAGAATCTTCCCGGCAATTGATGTTGAGAGATCAGGAACGCGTCAGGAAGAATTGATTCTTTCTCCTGATCAATTAAAGAAAACAGTAACATTAAGACGAATGCTATCAATGCTTGGAGATAGTGGGGAAGCAACCGCAACACTTATAGAACGTCTTCAAAAGACAGAATCAAATGACGAATTCCTCGATGCTTTAGGCAAGGGCTAGAGCCTACCGGTTTGACTTAAAAGCATAATCTTTGTTAGAATTCTTCCTTAGTATGTTTAAAAGCTTGCTCAAGAAGCATCCTTTTCTCGCAAAAAATCCCATCGATAGGTTTATTCTTCAGTTTTCTCAATTTAGTGCTTATTTTTCTCTTTACTTAAAGCATAAGTTAATGTATTTCTCTGCACATTTTGAGAGAAATAAAAACCGTTTAGTTAAATTTTTTATGATGAAAAGAGGCCGATATTCAAGGCCCTTTTTGCATATTGCAGCCATGGGAGTACTGATTGTTGGAATAATTCTTTCTCCTCTGATTGGTGAAAGTTATCCTATTTTATCTCAAAGCAATACTAATACGGCCTCAGCGCAGGGCCCAACAGAGTCTATTATCGTAGGAGACAATGTTTTTTCTACGAATATTTCTCAGAAGCCAAGAGACGAAATTATTACATACACAGTTCAAAAGGGTGACACTCTTTCTACAATTGCCCGAAAATTCGGAGTTTCAGTTGAAACAATTCAATGGGAGAATGACATAACAGGCGAAAATATTTCAGTAGGAGATGAGCTTAAAATACTTCCTGTAACAGGACTTGCATATAAAGTTGGACCTGGGGAAACTATTTATACCATTGCGAAAAAGCTTGATACTGAACCTCAGAAGATTGTAGATTTTCCGTTCAACGATTTTGCAAATCCAGAGACATTCTCGTTAGTCACAGGCCAAACCCTTATCGTTCCTGACGGTATTAAGCCTTCAGAACAGCCTACATATGTAAGGCCCCGTCAGCCTGTGTATGCTCAAGGTCCTGCAGCAGCAGTTTCATCTGCAGGTTTCGCATGGCCAGTCAGGGGAGGCTTAAGTCAGTACCCATCTTGGTATCATATGGCGCTTGATATTACGGCAGATGTTGGAACACCAATTGTTGCGGCAAATAACGGTACTGTTTCGAGCGTAATTACAGGTACTTATGATGGAGGATATGGAAATAATGTTTATATTAGTGCTGGCGGGGTTCAGACACATTATGCCCATATGGCAGCCGTTTATGTAAGTCCAGGTCAGTCAGTTGTTGCAGGAAAGACAGTCATTGGAACAGTTGGTCTCACAGGTAGAACGACAGGGCCTCATTTACACTTTGAGATTATTCAAAACGGAGTACTCGTAAATCCTCTTAGTTATCTCCAATAATATTGTTTGACTCAGGCTAAATTGATATACTCTTAGAGCTTAGGGCCGGTGGCTCAATGGTAGAGTACCTCCATGGCATGGAGGGGGTTGGGAGTTCGAGTCTCCTCCGGTCCACAACTTCAGAAAGCAAAATTATTCTGCAATAAATAGGATAGGCTTGGGATTAAGTTTTCTTCCGATTCGCTGAAGACATACGAAGAATTAATCTTTTAGCTTTAAAATCTTAAATTCTTTATTTTTGGCGAACAACGGACGGGCAAGAAAAAATATAATCGATACTTGACAAACTTTTCGAGAATAGCTTAACCTTGAAGTAATGGATCGTAGTAAAGATTGGCTTAACAAGCTTAAGCGTTTAAATCTTAAATTAAATTTTCGAAAATTCAAGAAAAAATACATTATATTTTTCTTCATTATATTAACGATTCCACTGACTGTTTATAGCTTGAAGCAGGAAACAAATACGAATTCTCATGCACAAAATCAAGTAGTGCTGCAGGCCGCGCAGGATTTAGATGAATTGAGCAATGAAGATGAAGGTGCTATTTCTCCAAATGATCCTAATGCTGTTGATATGAAGCCCGAGCAGGAGGAGGAGATTGAAGCAAATGCATTATCTACTCCTAGTGTTGTGGTAAGCGGGGTTGCAAAGCCAAATGTTATAGTTATTATGCTTGATGATCTTGGTGCAATGGATGGCAGGCTTTGGAATTATACACCAACGATTAAAAGTCTTTTTGTTGATCAGGGAACTAAGTTTACAAACTATTATAGTGAGACGCCAAACTGTTGTCCCGCCAGATCAAATTTTCTAACTGGCCAACACACTCTGAATCATCGTGTTATAGATAATAGTCCATTAAATTTTAAAAATAACATGACCATTGCTACTCAAATGAAGAAGGCAGGATATAACACTTTTATAGCTGGTAAATATTTGAATAGAACAGAACTAGTTGATAAAACTCCTCCTGGCTGGGATAACGCGTATGTATATTCAGGCGGAACCTATAATTATACTTTTTATAATAATGGAGTTAGTGTTTATAAAGGTACGGGAGCAAAAAATTATGGCACTAATGTGATTGCAAATAAGGCGATTATTTCCCTAAAAGATGCTCCGGCAAACAAGCCAATTTTCGGATTAATTACTCCGTGGGCGGTGCATTCAGAGGTCTATTCAAAACCTTTCCCGGTTCCTGAGGAAAAATATAAAGGATACGGACCTTGTCAAAATATTCCAAAATGGAAGCCTGCCAATTTTAATGAAGCCGATGTAAGCGACAAATCATCATATATTAAAAAAAGAAAAATAGAGTTTCCGAATTCTGGATGGAATTTAGTTACTTACTGTGAAACATTGATATCAGTTGACAATATGGTTAAAAGAGTAAAGAATGAGCTTCAAAATCAAGGCAGACTAAATAACACTGTTTTTATCTTAACTGCAGATAATGGTATGCAGTTTGGTGCTCATAGACTGGGTGATAAGAAATGGCCGTATGCTACGAAATTACCTTTGTATGTTTATTGGCCTGACGGCTTAGGAACCACACCTAGAACATTGAATCAGCACATATCTAATATAGATATGGCACCTACTATTTGTGCTTTAGGTGGATGTAAGATGGGCCCATATTCGAACGGTCAAGTGACGCCTGATGGTATAAATTTTCTACCTATTCTCTTAGGGCAAAGTAATGATACCGGGAGAGATGCTATTCTGGAATCTGCTCCTAAGCCGATTACTTATGTTCCATCATGGTTCGCAGTGAGGACTACGGAAAATCATCCTGATGGGTTTTGGCATCTAATTCAGTATCAGAATGGTGAAAGAGAGCTATACGAAGTATCAGGTGGGGCTTGTTATGAGTGGAAAGTTGGAGATTCTGGTGATCCCTGTGAATTAAATAACTTACTTGCTCCAGGTGCTGTGGCGCCGGCTGGTTTGACATCGAAGCTTCAGAAAAGATTAAATCAGTTGAAAAAAGAAAAAGGGTTTAATCTTGAATTAAATATTTTAAAGCCAGCTGAAGTTAATACGCCTTTAAGCACTCCAACCCCTATTCCATAAATTCAGTTTATCCATAGTTATTTAAATTGCTTTGACAATATAAGTGTAAAGATTTATAATTCACCGATGTTAAAAAGATTTAGATTGGTTTTCTTCGCGGTGTTTTCCATAGTCTTAGCGTTTAGTTTTATTGCTATAAAATCTAATACTGCATATACAAAGAGTTATACTACTCCTGCAATAGAGAGCCTTGATGATGATTACATTAAATTTGATGTTTTTCAGGAGAAAATCCACAGAGCATCAGAATTGGAGCTTGATGAGACGACCTCATTGAATAATAGTCAGATAGCAGGAAGCGCAACTAAGCCAAATATTCTTCTTATTATAATTGATGATATTCCTCAAATTGACAGAAGACTATGGAATAGAATGCCTACGCTTTCGAAATTCGTTAAGGAAGGGGTTGAATTTACAGAAGCTCATGTAGTTAGCCCATGGTGTTGTCCCGGTAGAGGTGGACTATTGAGTGCCAGATATACGCATAATCATCGTCTGTATAATCCTTCAGCACTGAATAAGTTTGATGAATCAATGACTGTAGCTACGCAGGTAGATAAAGAAGGTTATCGCACGCTCTATTCAGGTAAATTTGAAAACCATTATGCTGACATATCTCCAGATGAAAGATTGAGGTTAAGAAAGGGTTGGGATGTTTTTGTAAGTTTTGATAGGGGTTATTACAATTATCACTTGGTTGATAATAAAAATAGAAAAATACGCATGGGTAATAGTCCGAAGGATTATAGTACTGATGTTTTTGCAAATAGGCTTGTGAATTCAATTTCTAATTCTCCAGCAGATCAGTCAATCTTCGCAGTTTATTCGCCTTATGCAATCCATGTTGATGATATCCCTGCGCCCCGACACATTGGAGATAAAAGATGTAATGATATTAAGCCTTGGAATTCTCCAAATTATAAAGAAGTAGACAGGTCTGATAAGCCAGAATATGTGAGAAATACAGCCCCTGTTCCTTGGGAAGGTGGTTTCCCACTGAGAAAAAAATGCGAAATGCTTTTATCAGTTGATGATGGCGTTAGAAGAATTACAAATGAGCTTCAAAGACAGGGAAGGCTTGATGATACATGGGTGTTTATCGTTGCTGATAATGGGATGAATTGGGGCGCTCATGGTTTAGATGCTAAAGTAGCTCCATACGCATCTGGCATACCTCTTATAGCCTGGAATCCAAGCATCTTGGGGTCAACAGGTAAGAAGATAAATGAGCCGGTACTAAATATTGATCTTCCCGTGACGATAGCCGAAATTGCAGGCAGTACTTTTGGACCATATAAAGATGGCCAGAAGACACCTGATGGTAAGAGCTTTTTTAAATTATTAACCGGAGCTTCAAATTCAATGGAAAGAGATGAGTTATTTTTGGAAATAACTCAAAATTTTACAGCAAGAAATATTCCTAAATACAATGGGATAATAACTCAACCAGGAGAAGTTTGGGATAAGAAATGGCTCTATGTTGAATATGGAACAGGGGAGCGAGAATTATATGATTTATCGAACGGTCCATGTCATTTGTGGAGCAAGGGTGATAGTGGTGATCCATGTAGGTTGAAGAATAGGCTTGGACCGAATTCTAATCCATCACAAGAAATTAAAAATTTAGTTAAAAAACTTTCTGAAAGACTTGCAGAGCTTAGGGTTGAAAGGGGTCAGCCTGAGCCTACGATTACCCCTACATTAACCCTAACTACTTCTCCTTCTCCAGATCTTTAGTTTGCTTTTTATGAATATTTACTATATACTGCGGACAGATACCCATGGAAACTCATTAGTTCTCTGGGAAGAAAAATGTTAGTCTCAGAGAAAACTTCAGATACAAATTACTCCTACTCCTTTTACCCAAAAGGTTTTTTAAATGTTAATCCATATTCATTGGTTCGACCTTTCTTTGTTTTGCCTTTTGGCGAACAACGGACGGGCAAGAAGGGGGTGAATTAAAATATGGCATTTCAAGATCAAGATTTAACATGCCGCGATTGCGGTAATCAATTTGTTTGGACATCTTCTGAACAGGAATTCTATCAACAGAAAGGATTCCAGAACGCTCCAGTACGATGCCCTTCATGCAGACAAGCTAAGAAAGCTAGAATGGACGGAGGACGAGACGGCGGAGGACGCGGAGGAGATAGAGGCTCTAGACAAATGTACGAAATCACCTGTTCAAATTGTGGCAGGAAAGATTCAGTTCCATTTCAGCCTAGAGGCGATAGACCAGTTCTTTGCGGAGATTGTTTCCGAAAACAAAGAGAGGGAGGCCTTTCTGATAGTAGAGGAGATAGCAGAGGTTCTGACCGAGAGGAAAGAGCTGAAGCTCCAGCTGAAGAAGCTCCAGTAGCTGAAGAAGCTCCAGTAGCTGAAGAACAAAACGTAGAAGAAGAGCAGCCAAAGGCTGAGTAATTTATCTAATTTTACTACTATAAAGCGTCTTAACTGACGTTTTTATAGTATTTAAGAGGTTTTATTTAGTTCATATATATATTCGTGGGAGATCTAGAGGTAGTAAAATGTTAGTTTGCTGGGCTTGGGGCACGGGATGGAGTTCCAGATCCTGCTTTTGGAGTTGGAGAAGGAGATAGTCCTGGGATTTCAACTTCTGGATCCTGTTCAGGTAGTTGTGCTGATGGTTGATTTACTCCAAGTGGTGGCTGGTTTTCGGCTGAACCTTCAACTTGAGATCCGCCTTCTCCTTCTTGTCCGATCTTTGTTTCAAGAGCTTTAATCTCTGCATCAATTACATCTGCACTTGCTTTGTCACTTGCCACTAGGGATCTTACGGTTCTGTATTGAGCTAGTGCTCCCTGTAGATCGCCTTTAGATTCGAGTGCATGACCTAGATTATAGTATGCATTTGCAAAGTCTGGTTTTAGACCAGCTGCGATCTGGAATTGCCTGATAGCATTATCCCATTGTCCAAGCTGATAGAAGATTCCGCCATAGCTGATATATTCCTGAGGATTATTTGGATCAAGAAGAATAGCTTGTTGGCTGGAAGCTAGAGCAAATTGATCTGCATTCTGTCCGAATCCGATTAGAGCTCTATAGATTGATGAAAGATTCTGCCAATTTACTGAAGTCTGTGGAGAGATTGTTGCAGCATTTCTTCCGCTATTAATAGACTGTTGAATTAGTTGATAAATGGTATTTGATTGTTCTGCTGTTGGCTCTGTGCCTTGTGGGATGCTTGAAGCCAAATTGTTAGCAATAGATAAGTTTATCTGTGAGAATATTCTGTGATACCCGTCCCTTTGTGGGAACATGTTAATGGCTTGTGTTTGGAGTTGATATGTTTTTTGTGCATCGTTTTGTGATGCTGCTACTAAGGACTTTTGGAATAAGTAATCAGAGACTAAGAATCTTACTGATACAGCTCCTACCATAAATACAAATACACCTATTATTATTGCGAATCCGACTGGTAATAGATTTCCGTGCTCAGAATCATTTCTTTTTGTAGGATCAGTGAGAGCAAATACACCTTTCTTAAGAGTTACAAGTTTTAGTTCTACATCAAAGAAGTGCGTTTTCTGTCTATCTGATAGTCCTTGCCTAACACTATATAAAGCAAGCAGTGCGAAGAGAAGTAAAATGCTTGAGTAAGAGAAGGGAATAATGAATGCAAGTACGATTACAATTAAGACTGGTGCAAATAATGGTTTTGTTCTGATTATTCTATAGACTAGGAATAAGAAAGACAGGATTCCGAGAAGTCCCATTGTAGCGATAATTTCGAGTACAAACGTAGATGATCTTAGGAATGTAAGATTCCATAGTGTTTCATTTAGGTTAAATGCAGCTGGTTTAAAGCGGGTGAAATCTGTTAAGAATGTTCCGACACCCGATCCCATTAAAAATCCTTGCACAACTCGCCCCGTGTCTTGTGAGATGGATGCAAATGCCGTTTGGAATCCTGTCTGGTATGGAAGAATAACTGGTTTTTGGATTGTAGCAACTCCGATGATTGTGATAACAAGTCCAAGAATAAGAGCAATGGATCCGCCAACAAAAATCAATCTTGTTTTATCTGCTGCTTTTTTCTTAAGCGCAGGAACTGCCATATATAGAGCAAGAGAAACTACTAATAATAGATATACGGCTTGATCAAAAAGTGCTCCGAATGTTGTGAAAGATTGTATTTTTGCGAAAGGGAAGGGAAGAACATAAATTTTGAGATATGAAAGTAATGTGATGACTGAAACTATGATTCCTCCTATGATTAATGTACTTATTAAAAAGGTGAAATCCTGCTGCTTTTTAGCCGTATTGGTGATAACAAAGAAGAAGAGAATAGCAAATAAAAATGGTACAAAAGCGATAAGAGAATCAAATCTATTTACAGCAAAGATTGCTGACAAAAGAGCTGCAACAGCCATAAGAACTAATGGCAAGTCAAAAGGAGTTCTTCTTATTCTTACGTTTCCGTAGAGAAGTCCGCGGACGGCTAGAATTACGAGTCCTGCCAGAACTACGAATGCTAGAGCTGCCTGTTTTGGAATTAAGAATGCATCTGTTGTTATCGTAGTGATGAGGATAGGGAATAAAAGCAGGAAAATACCAGATAAAATTACTGATATGTTGTCTAGCCTTGCTGCTAAATTAAATCTGTTTTCCATTTATCTAATAACTTTAAAATAGTGAAAGTATAATGTCAAGGATAAGAATTATCATAAAGTAGATCAATTTATTAGAATCCAATTAAATGGCACAGATTTATTAATCGCTTTAGATAAGCCAACTGTAAATGACTCTCCTGGAACTTGTCTTAATAGATAAACGCTTTGATTTGGTGTGCCTGTTTTTGGTGTTATGTATATGAGAGAGTCTTTTGTAACCAATGGATTTTTAATAGTAAGTTCTTTTTGATTTGCCTTTATTTCTGTTGTTCCTGCGCTTCCAGTTGCAATAACTTCTGTGTCATTAACTGCTATAGCTTTTGGAATAAAACTTAAGTTGATTTTATTAAATGTTCCGGATCCTGATGCTTTGACATCTCCCTTATTTGTAACCGAGAGAACTGCTGATCCAGATCCAGTTTTAAATTCTACTTTTGAATTTTCCGTTGCTTCTTCAAATTCAAATACAAGATTTTTTCCAGGAATCGGAGCGATAATGCCTGCTGCTAATCGTCCCGAAACTTCTACATTCTTTGCAAATACTGCATTGCCATTTACTTTAAGATTTCCATCGCTATCTATTTTTACTTCTCCTCCTACGAAAGCAATTCCGCCCTGACGAAGTGGTTGGAGTTCGAGATCTCCACCGAGTACATTTATATTTCGATCTGCAATAGATAGCTGACTACCGATAAATAATCTATCTGCCACACTTATTTCAAAAAAGCTTGATGGGCCGAAAGCCATTAGGCCATTTGTAAATGTGGCATAGTCGGCGTTTATTCCACCAAGAGTTCCGCTTTCTGATGAAATACCTGATGCTGCGAGAAGAGGAGATAGTGAAGAGGAAGGTGTACTACTAAAATAGTTGTTGGTAATATAATTATTATTTATTGTTGAAGACGCTGAAGCGAGTGTGATTCCTTCAAATTTTGCAAGCAAGTCTTCTGAGAGTTCGATATCATCCGCAATAATTTTACTTGCTCGAAGTGTTCCTGAAATTGTGGCGTCATTCGTTTGAATAGAATTTGATACAAGTTTTCCAGCTAAGGAAGCGTTGCCCTCAGCGTCAAATGTGGCAACTGCAGAAGACGAAGAGTTTTGAATTATTAGTCTTGAATCATTGTCGGGCAGTTTGACCGTTAAGTTTTTGCCTGAATTTGGTTTTATAATATCTGCTTCTATGATTGGGGCCGCGATGGCGATTTGTTTTTGAGTAATTCTGTCGTCAACTATACTATATATATAGTCTCTAATTCCGACACCAGCAATTGTTACATTTTCCGTTGCAATTGCCAGGGAATTTGTTGTCAGGTTTCCAATTTCTGCAATTGCAATTCGCGCAGTATTTACAGTCAGCTCGCCGATTGTCGCGAGTGCAATATCAGCTGTAGTTACAGTTAATCTTCCGAGTTCTAGATATCCCGCTTTTATCCTTGCTACCACTAATTCTGAAAATCCTCCAACTCTTGAAATTTTTTCTCCATTCTCTCTTTTTATTTCAAAATTATTATCAACTACAGGCGCAAGGGTTAATTGTCCGCTGTCATTCAGCTCAACATCAGGATCATAGAATTGTGGATTAATAAACACTAAGATCTTTTCAACATGATTTGTGTCGGAATTTGAATAATCTTGCATTGCTATACCTATGACTCTTCCAGGTTGAGTTGCTTTCATTCCAATTCCTGGAATATTTGAGGATGTAATTCTATCTCCAACCTTAATGTCGCCATTCGCTGTGGTTACCTTAATTCCAATTCTTCCGGCTACAACAAATGGTCTTTCGTGATCTCCCCAGCCCCTATCATCAACTGCCATTGCGTTCCCTTGAGTAGCAAGAAATCCAGGATTTTCAGATATAGCTCCAATAATATAGCTGTCATATTTAGTATTACTCTTAGAAGCAATAGATTTTCTATATATATCTGACTCATTTGGATCAAAGTTATATATGGAAACTATGTCTCCAGCCTCAATACTTTGATCATCAATGTTAATGTTTTCTGCATAATCTGGAGTATTTGTTACAAAACCAGCAGCTGCTCTTCCTTGTCCAGCTGGTGTAAAAGATATAGCAGCTGTACCTCCATTATTTTCAAAACATAACCTGGTCGAAGACCCACAGCTTCCGTACTGGGAGACTATCCAATTTTCACTTCCCTGAAATTCAATCTCATCAACATCCATAATATCTGCTCCTGTGCCCATCGTTAACGTGCTTGCTATGCCAACGGTACTTGAAAAATCAGCAGCTGCTGCCGTAAGTGTTCCTGAAATATTTGCTGTGCCCTGAATCGTGGTTCCCGTTGTCGTTATTCTTAATCCTGTAGAAGTAGCGTTCCAAGGAGCGATAGTGAGTGCGCCAGTTCCTGCTGATCCATTGGTAAATATTATTCCATGATCATCTGCAGCAACCAGAGGATTAAAGTTACCGCTTCCATAACGGCTATTAAAATCCATCCAGTAGTTGCTTTCTGTTACTCTCAAATCAGCTGAGGAGCTTTGACCACTTACTCTAGTGAAAGCCCCTCTATCATTATTTACCAAAATTCCATTATTAGTTATGCCTGCAAAAGTAACTGAATTTGATGTCTGAACGTTTTGGTTCATGGCATATAGTTCATAAGCACCCTGACCTGTATTTAATGTTGCAAGTACCCCTGCTCCTGCTCCTGTTATGCTCCAGTTAGCATCTGTTATTGCTACATTTGCACTTGCATTTCCTAAAGTTAGTGTTCCTGTATATGTTGAAGTTCCGAGATTAATAGCAGAAGAGCCTGATGTATT
>Ga0163151_10002618_pt1 | contig 27400 bp, 21 predicted proteins | sample OliLakLV19MP5IB2_FD_145596 | JGI IMG/M metagenome (GOLD analysis project Ga0163151, IMG submission 145596) | Freshwater microbial mat bacterial communities from Lake Vanda, McMurdo Dry Valleys, Antarctica - Oligotrophic Lake LV.19.MP5.IB-2 | ecosystem: Environmental > Aquatic > Freshwater >...
TTGCTGCATCCATAATTTCGGCTACACCTGCTTTGTTATCTGCGCCAAGCAATGTTGTTCCATCCGTTGTGATAATATCGTTTCCAATTTGTTTTGTTAAAGAGGGATGTTCGTGTACACGAATAACCTGTGTTTTATCATTTAACAGAACAATGTCTTTTCCATCATATTTTTTATGTACTTGCGGGTTTACATCTTTACCAGAACAGTCGGGTGATGTGTCCATGTGAGAGCAAAAACAAATGACAGGAACTTTTTTAGAAGTGTTGCTAGGAATGGTTGCGTATATATAGCCGTGTTCATCCATGTGGGCATCCGTAATGCCCATTTCTAATAGTTCTGCAACCAATATTTTTCCTAAATCCTTTTGTTTCATTGTGGATGGACAAGTAGGAGAGGAAGGATCACTTTGTGTGTCTATTTTAACGTATTTTAAAAACCGTTCGGTAACTGTATGGTTGATTATCATTGCTTATTGAATTTGGAATAAATTATATCACGAATTACACTATTTTTGGGCAATATTCAAAATAAAATAGGGCATGAAATACAAACGTTTAGAAAGTGCTGAGCTGAAAGAATTAGAAAAAGAATTCATTCATTTTCTTTCCTCTGCACAAATTACGGGAGCGGATTGGGAAAAGATGAAAGCGACTGAAAAAGAAAAGGCTGAAGAGTTGATTGAGGTATTCAGTGATTTGGTATACGAAAAAGTAATGAGCAAAATAGACTACCTAGAATACAGAGATAGTAAGTCATTAAACATATTCCATTTGACAAATGATAGAATTGTTTTGGTAGGTTTAAGGGTGAAGGAGAATCAGAGCTTGGATTTAATGGGCGACAATGTATTTGAGCAATGGAACCAAAGTAGTATGAATGCTGTTAACCTAGTTAAAATAGAAAAAGGGTATTTAAAAGAAAGAGGAGTGGAAGTATTTGAGCTATTGCAAACAGGGTGTTTTATAACAGATGGTAAATTGTATAATTTATTGAAAACGTTATAGGCTTAAGCACGGGAATTGGAAGTGCGAGCAACTTTACCTGCTTTTTTCAAACTACCGTTGTTGTTATTCAAACCAGGTGAAGGAATTATTTTAAAAATAACGATGTTACTTTTGGTTGTAACAATAGAGTCGCTTCCTTTAGGAATAGGCTTATTCAAGTCGCCAGTATTTTTTGAATAACCGGCACTTGCGATAGTTAAAAAAAGGGATGTTAGAACAAGTTTTGAAAAAGGGCTCATTTTTCAGTTATTTATAATCAAAAATAAAACATTTTATCGGTAAGAGCAATAAATTTATTTGCTTTGGCATTAATTAACATAATAAAAACAAAAAGGGGGCTTTTGCCCCCTTTTTGTTTTTATTCAGAAATGATTAATTTCTTAGTAATGCTCGTATTGTCAATAGTAAACTTAACAAAATAAATACCTCCGACTAAATTCAGTTCATGTTTTGAAATTTGAATTGAATAATCGCCTTCAGCCTGATTACTATTATTTACTTGCATAATCTTTTTACCTAATACGTCTACTAATTCAATTCTAACATCACCCTTTGTATTTAAGTGATAAGAAACTGTAGCAGCATTGTTTGTTGGGTTAGGGAAGATAGAAACAGTTGCAGCATCTAAAGCATTTTCATCTACACCTAAAACAGCTGTGATGTTAATATCATCAATGTAAATGCTGTTACTATAATTACCTGAAGTATATTCAAATTTAAAGCGTGTATTTGCAGATGCGAAAGTTCCTGGAACAGATACCGTATGATATGCCCATTGACTAGCACTTGTTGGTACAAATTCTTCAGGATGGTAGCTGTTATTTATTAATGAAGCGTTAGCGGTTCCTGTTCCTAGAAAAGTAGGAGTGCGTGGATTCCATGTTGCACCACAATCGTTTGATGAATAAACAATAAGCTTATCAAGAATGTCGACTGCATTGGTTGCTTTAGTAGCAGCCGCGCATCTGAATGATAACACAATACTGCTCATAAAGGATAAGTTATAAGATGGAGAAATTAATTGATCAACATCATCGCGGTAGTTATAATATGCATTCATTACGATACTGCGAGAACCTGTATATGCAGCAGTGTTATTAATCCACCATGTTCTACTGTTCATGTCCAAATCGTTCACATTCCATAGGCTGTAGAAAGATGTTGGGTTTTCAAAACCTTCTGAAAAAGTACCCGGTACTTGAGCGAAATTGTCAGAAACATAGATAAAGTTATTTTTTGTAACAGTAGTAGAACCCGCACCACCAGAACCTGTTACTGTTAAAGTCACATCATAACCTCCAGGAGTATTGTAAACAATTGTAGGGGAAGCAGAAGTTGATGTAGCTGGTGTTCCGCCAGGGAAGCTCCATACATACGTTGCTGTTGTTCCTACAGATAAATTTAAAACATTTGGAGTGAATGCGATATTTGCTCCTGGACAAATCATATAATCATCAGCATAAAAGTCTGATGTTGGTGTACAAGGAGGGTAAGTACCTCCGTCAGTACCTGTTGCAATTAAATTGGAAGTAATCAACAAATTACTTCTTTGAGCAATTGGACTTTCTGCTGAAGCTCTCATTCTTGCAATCTGTCCTGCAGTAAACATGTAAGTACAGCTTGAGTAGTCCATGTAATTTGTAATGTTTTCTGCATCACCGAATGTTCCTGTTAATACAACATTGTCGATGCTAAACCCTCCAATAGTATCCTCAGCATTGAAGCCATAAATACGGAAAGTGATAGGGCTTGATGTTCCTGTAAATCCTGCTCCGCTTAATGTAACTCTGCTTCCAGTGATGCTGATTGTGGTATCAAAATTACAAAAGAATACGTTTCCTGTTTGAACACTCAAATTCGGATTAGTAGGACTAATAGAAGAAGGTAAGTTTGTTAAGTAGCTACCTCCAACATTTGAACGAACAGCATAAGTTCTTACACCCGTTGAGTCGCGTTGAAAGCCAAATGTTAATGAAGTTAAAGACATTGCAACATTAGGATTCGGTGTAACAGTGAACTGATAATATTTGCCCGTATTAATAGCTCCTGTTAAAGAAGCATAAACCGTTTCACCATTCGCTGCTCCTGTGCCCCAATCACTATAGTTGAACATATTTGCAGAAGAGGAATTTGAAGAAACACCTGTTGCAGTGAAACTAGAAAATGTCATTGAAGAATCTGCAACATAAGGTGCAGAAGTCGGATCTGTTGTTCCAGAACCTGTTGTAACACCAGAAAATGCATATGTTGAAGTTAATACTGTGTTGTCGCAAAAGAAATCGTATGCAGGACAAGTAGAAAAGTGTCCTTTTGTAATAGGTGTATCATTTACATTGTCGTCACCACAAACGGTAGCAACTTGTGTATTTCCCCAAGTATGCTCTAAACCTAACCAGTGACCAACTTCGTGAGTTAGTGTTCGTGATGTTCCGTTTACCTGATCCGATCTCATGATAACTCCATCAGAAGGAAATCCAAAAGTATTAACAGAAGAAGGGAAAGTTGCATAAGCAAGAACCAAACCTACTGTACCTGGATCAACTTCAAGTGTATTGATCACCCAAACATTGAAATATTTGTCGCGAGGCCATTGATTTAATTTTGAGCGCTCACCTGCATTTAAAGTTTTGTGAGAATAAATACGTTCGATTCCGTTTGTGCAATTTCCATTGGGATCAAGTTTTGCCAATTTAAACTGGATAAGCGCATCGCCTCCTATTGATTGGAAATAGGGAGGGTTTGACGTGAAGTCTGTATTTAATTTAGCGAAATCCGTATTTAATCGGTTTACCTGAGCAATGACACTTGCATCGGAAACATTCTCCGTTCCGTTGATATGAATAATATGGAAAACAATTGGAATGGTATAAAGCGTTGTGCTTCGGGTTCCTTTTTGATTAGTTGCTTGTGTAAGAGAGTTAACATAATCAATATATGCTTGTCGAAGTTCTGGGTGCTGAAGCATCATTTCTTCATTTTTCTGATCTGTTCCGCAAGGAATATTAGGGTCTTGTGCTTTAGCAGTATTGATTTGTGCAAGACAAATAACAGCACTTAACAGAGCAAGTTTTAAGTATTTTGATTTCATGTTGGTATGGATTAGATTATCTATATGCAATATTAATGAAAAATTGTCTAAAAAGCAAAGAGACTTTTCAAGTGGTCAAAATTGCGATATAAGTGGTTGTTTTTTAGTTAAATTGGGTTTGTTTCAATAAAAAAAGGTCCCGTAAATACGGGACCTTTTTTGAAAAATAGTATTAAAATAATGTTACTCAGAAATTACTAATTTTTTAGTAACAGCTGCATTGTCGATTGAAAACTTAACGAAATAAACACCATTTTGCAAATCTAGTGCTTGCTTAGAAATTTCAAAAGTGTAGTGACCTTCTACTTGACTAAGGTTGTTTACTTCCATTATTTTTTTACCTAAAACATCCACTAAGCTAATTTTAACATCTCCTTTTTTATTCAATGTATAAGAAAGAGTTGCAGTTTGACCAGTAGGGTTAGGGTAGATAGAAACATTTGCTTCATTCAACGTTTGGTCTGTAATTCCCAATACACCTGTCATGTTAATGTCATCAATGTATATGCTGTTACTTTCGTTTCCAGTAGTATACTCGAATTTAAAACGAGTATTTGCAGTTTGTGCACCAAAAGGAATAGGAACTGATTTAAGAGCCCATTCACTTGTAGAAGCTGGCACATATTCTTCAGGGTGATAGCTGTTGTTAATTAATGATGTAGCAGCTGTTCCTGTTCCTGTAAAAGTTCTGATATTAGTCCAAGTAGCTCCACAAGTTGTAGAATAAGAAACTACTAACTTGTCATTCATGTCTGCAGCAGTTGTTGCATTTGTTGCAGCAGCACATCTGAACGTAAGTACTGGACTTGTAATGAACATTAAATTGTAAGATGGAGAAAATAATTGGTCTACATCGAATGCATAGTTGTAATATGGATTCATCATAACGCTATGTGTTCCACTGTATCCAGCTGCTCCAGTATACCACCACGTTCTTAAATTGTTATCCAAATCTTTGCTGAACCAACGAGAGTAATATTCGGTAGCATTTTCAAAGTCTTCAGTGTAGGTATTGCTTACTTGAGCAAAAGCATCAGATACATAAATATAGTCTGTTTTTGTAATAGAAACGGGTGCCATTGAACCGCCTGTTATTGTAATTGTTAATGTTACAGGGTAAGAGCCAGGTGTGTTGTAAGTAATTATAGGAGAAGGGAGAGTTGATGTAGCAGGTGTTCCGCCAGGGAAAGACCAACTTTGTGTAGTAGCTACTGAAGCATAAATTGTTCCGAATGCAGCAGTGATGTTAGCAACATTTTTTGTAAATGTTACTGTATTGCCCGGACAAACCATCGTTCTGTTTGCGTAAAAATCAGGAGATGGAGAACAAGTATCTGTTAAATCATCAACACCTGTTGCGATTAAGTTTGGCCCAATCCATAAGTTGTTTCTAGCAGCCATAGAAGCTTCTAAAGCTGAACGCATACGGGTTTTTTGATCTTTCGTATACATTTTAGAGCAATAAGAATATTCCATATAGTTTTCTACGTTTTCAACTATTCCATGAGTTCCGGTAAACGCTATATTGTCAATTCCGAATGTTCCGGTGCTATCTTCAGCATTCCATCCATAAATACGGAATGTTCTGGAAGTGTTGTTGATATTGGTAAATGAAGCACCACTTAAAGTGATTTTACTACCTACCATTGAAATGGTTGTATCGGTATTGATGAAAAAAACATTCCCCGATTGTACACTCAAATTTGGGTTTGAAGGAGTAATGGTTGCAGATAAATTTGCAACATAGCTATCAGCGCTTGAACGAACAGCAAATGTTCTAATTCCGTTTGTGTCGCGTTTAACATTAAATGTCATTCCTGTCATTGTTAATGCTTGTGCCAAGTCAGGAGTAATTGTAAATTGATAATATTTTCCTGTATTGATAGCACCAGTTAACCCTGCAAAAGATGTTGCTCCATCCAAAGCACCGCTGTCCCAGTCTGAAAATTCAAACATGGCTGCTGTTGAAGAATTCGCAGACAAGCCAACTGCAAGAGGGTTGCTAAATGTAATTGCTGAATCAGTTGCTTCTGGAGCGATGGAAGGGTCTGTTGTTCCTGATGTAGTTGTTACGCTTCCAAAAGTGTAAGTGCCGGTTAAAGCTTTAGAGTCACATTCAAAATCGAATCGGTTACTACAAGTGTTATGGCCAGCGGTTAAAGGCGTATCAGTAACACCTTCATCACCACAACCTACTTCAGGATCATTGGTTGAGCCCCAGCAATGTGGTAAGTTTAACCAGTGTCCAACTTCATGTGTCAATGCTCTTGATTGACCAACAGTTCCTGTTCCGATGCTGCCAATATAGTTGTGTATAATAATAATTCCATCAAATGGCTCCATGTACCAAGGGTCAGAACCTGAAGGGTAATATGCATATCCAGCTGTTCCAACACTTTCCATTGTGCGAATTACCCATACGTTCAGGTATTTATCACGAGGCCATGGATTTAATTTCGAGAAATCATTTGCATTGTCTGTTTTGTGAGAATAAATTCTGTCAATACCATTTGTGCAATTTCCGTCAGGATCTAATTGTGCTAAACGGAATTCGATTCTTGAATCGGTTGCAATTGGCTGAAAAGGGGCTACGATTGCGGATGTGTCTGCATTTTTTTTACGAAAATCACGATTCAAGATGTTTACTTGATCTAAAACCTGTGCATCAGAAATGTTTTCTGTCCCGTTTAAATGTAATACGTGAAAAACAATTGGAATAGTAATAACATAGTTGCTATCAAGCGAAGCTGATCTGTTTTCTTTGATTTGTTTTTCCAGTAAAGCATTATAATCTGCTTCAGCTTGTGCTATCTCAGGGTGCTGAGCTAACAATTTGTTATGCATTTGAGTTGTTCCGCATTTGTATTCGCCCTGAGCGAAAGTGCTAGTGTTGCTTACAAAGCAAAAAATAGATCCTAGAAACAGATAAGTAAGTAAATTTTTTTTCATTATCGTATTGATTTCGTTGGTTGTATAAATTGTAAATTACTAGAGGCAATATTAAGCATAAAAATAAAAAAAAGAAAGCTTTTTTTAGATTGCTTATCCTTTTTTATTAAGCGGTTGATTTTTAGGGAAAACTGGTAGGAAAAACAAGAAAAAAGGAGCCATTGGCTCCTTTTTTTGTTAGTATTCACTTTTGTTATAATTTTATTCGGATTGCGCCCATAATATTTCGCCCAGGAGAACTTATTCCAGATGCAAACATTCTATAATGTACATCAAAAAGATTTTCAATTCCTACGTTGATCGTTACATTTTTTGTAACATGGTAAGCAGTTTTAATATTGAATGTTACCCATCCTGGCATATAACCGTTCACAGGATCAGCAGAATATTGTGCATTGTCTTCACCACTTTTGCTGTAATCTCTTCCAATTTTTGCAGCGCTGTAACGGGCATAAATTTCACTTTCAAATTTTTTGAAATGATACATAATACTTGTTTGTCCGAACATTGGCGGAATGTGATCCAAAGGAACAATTGTATCATGGTTGGAAGTTGTGCTTGTGCCTGGCAACTCCTGACGGGACTGTCCAAGCGTATAAGAAACCGATGTTTTAAAAGAAACGTTTTGAGAAAAATCCGCTGTTATTGCACCGTAAAAGCCTTGAACAATAGCTTCATCTACGTTTTGAGATGCAATGACTTGGCTCAAAGTACCATTAAATAGTAAGGAGTCCTTTCCTTCATACTGGAACGCTTTTGCAACAATGGCATTTTTTAGCAATGTATAATGGTAATTTGCTTCGAACTTAACTTTATTGTCCATAATAGTAGTTGCTAATCCTCCTTCAATGTTATAAGCATATTCCGGTTTTAAAGCGGCATTTGGAACAACAACAATTCCTGGTGAGGAATCAAATACTTTGCTCATATCATCCACATTTGGTGCTCTAAATCCGGTTGAGCCTAAAATGTGAAAACGAACATTTATTTCAGGCATCATGATTAAGGCTAGGTTGCCATTCAGTGCATTGTTTGTTTGTGAAACGGATGTAAAAGGGAATTGAAAATTGGATACTGCCGAATTGGTATCAAAATTACATGTAAGAGAAGTGTATGAATAACGTAAGCCATCCGACAAAATAAATTTCTCGTTTATTTCCCAGCTATGTGTTAAATAGGCGCCAATGTTCATAGTTTTACTACCACCATTTGCGTAGCGTGTGTCGGCAGGTGTTGTTGATGCTTCACCAGAATAAATATTTGTTTTAGTTGCAGTAGATGTTACTTTATTACTAACTACTTCAACACCGTAACTCAGTTCATGCTTTTCTTTTACTTGTTTCCTTAAATCCGCATTTAATGAGTAAATAGTTACTTTTTCTAAATTCACAGTTTTGAAATTGCTGCCACTGCCACTGATATAATCGGTGCTGAATCTTCTGCTGAATCGCTCTTGAGTAATGTCTTGATAAGCTGCAGTAATACGCATATTATCAACAAATTTGGAATCCGTTCTGATAATTGCATATAAGGAAGTCAACATTCTGTTTTGCGGACCATAACCATTTTCAGCAAACTTTAAATTTGTACCACTATATTCTGTCAAACGATCATATCTGTTAATTTCCGATGATGAAGAATATTGAAAGTTTAATCCGAGTCTAAAATTATCGTTTACTTTATAAAGTAGTTTTTCCATGAAATCCACTTGAGAATAACCACTGCGTTTTTGAATATTGGTATTGTTGTTTTTGATCATACTGTCGGCATTTCCTGCGTCATTCATTCCAACATAATATTCACATCTGCCAAAAGAAGGGTCTGGTGTGCGGGCATATCCTGTTCGTAAATCATCATAATCACTATAGGTGATACTGGTTAACGATGCCAGTTTTTTAAACCCTATGTTAAAATCAATATGCCCCGTTTTTTCCTGATTGGCACTTGCATAACGTAATGCAGAATTTAATTTAAAATTCATTTTTTCGTTTCCGAAAAGAGGATTCTTGGTATAGAAATGCATCACGCCTCCCAATGCATCACTGCCATACATTACAGAAGAAGGGCCATAAATAATTTCTGTTCTATCCAACATTGCATTATCGATTGTAATAACATCTTGCAAATGTCCGCCACGATAAATAGCATTGTTCATGCGTACTCCATCCACTACAATTAGTACTCTGTTTGCTTCGAAACCTCTGATAATTGGACTTCCGCCACCACCTTGGCTTTTTTGAACCATAATGTTCCCTGTGTTGGCAAGCATGTCGGCCGAGGTTTGAGAATTGGATAGTTCCAGATCTTTTGCTTTAATAATATCGATGCTATAAGGGACATCTGATTTTTTTTCTTCTGATTTATTTGCAGAAAATACTACTTCATTTAAATTGATGAGTTTATATAATGTAGTATCTGTTGCAGTAGGTTCTTGGGCGGATACAGTTGTAACTGAAATGATTCCCAAGATACTTCTAAGTAATATCTTTTTCATTTTATAGTTTTTTTAAATTTGACGGAATAAAAAATTCTGTTTCAACAGATCTGTTGAACGCTGCTTGCTCTATGTTGAAACATCTTACAAAAAATAGCATTAATTTTTGTGATGTTTTAAAATAGCAATGAACCCTAAATCAATAGCCACTTAGACAAAGAGACGTATGCCTTTGCTAGGAAAACTAAACAACATTTAATTTTTGATTCAAAGAAGATTATACAAATTCGGGAGGAGGTGATTTTGTTTCCTGAAATTCTGACAAATAAATTCTTGTGGAAAAGGAAAAATAAACTTGCGTTGAAGCGTTTTGAAATCCAAACCCATAGGAGTTGGAAAAATAAATTTTCACAACATGATCGTTTAGCTTTTTAGTAGGGGAGTTTTTTTTAGAATTTTCTGAAGCAATAAAACTAGTTACATAATCATCTAAACTTGCAAATAAATTGCGCTCCTTTTTGTCATCAATACAATAATAAATAATGGAGTTTGGTGTTTCTTTTGTTTTTACAACATCAAATAAGTGATCGGAGTAATAAAACTCTTTATTCTCTTTTTCCCAGTGAATATTTTTGATATCACTTTTGTTGATCTCGATAGCAATTAATTCTGCTTGTGGTACTGTCAGTTTTAGGCGAGTCTTAATTTCTTTTCTAACTTCTGTTTGAGCAATCTTAAACACAATGAAGTACCCAACGGAATTGAATAAGAAAATGGCAAGCAGAGAGAAAACAGCTAATTTTTTCATGGTACATTGCAAATGTAATTATTTACTTTTTGAAAACAAATTCTGTCTTTTTGTCGTTTTAATACTTTGGTACAAACATTGACTCTGGAAAAACCATTATATTTATCTGATTATGCGGAATACCACATCGAAATTATTTTTTAGCATTTTATATCCTTCCTTGTTTGTGTTGGTGCTTTGGGGTGTAAAGCTATTTGAAATTGTAGAGCGGGTGAATTTGTCGTGGTATGGCTTGTATCCCAGACGAATGGATGGTTTAATCGGAATTGTTACTTCTCCGCTACTGCATGGTGATTTGCCTCATTTGATTTCAAATACGCTTCCTTTAATGGTGTTAGGGCCCATCATCTTTTATTTTTATAGAGGCATTGCTTTTAATGTTTTCTTTTGGGTTTATCTTATGACGGGTGTTTGGGTTTGGGCGGCAGGTGGCGATGCTTATCACATTGGTGCAAGCGGAATTATTTATGGCTTTATTACCTTTTTGTTTTTTAGTGGAATTTTTCGGAGAGATACTCGATTAATGGCTTTGTCTTTATTTGTCACATTTTTATATGGTGGAGCTGTTTGGGGTGTTTTGCCTTTCCAAAAGGGAATTTCTTGGGAATCTCATATGCTAGGCGCGTTGGCAGGATTAATAACGGCTTACAATTTTAGAAAAGAAGGCCCGCCTCCCCGTAAATATGATTTCGGTGATGAAGCAGAAAATGAAAAAATTGATGTCAGTGGAGATGAACAATTCATCCATGAAGAAGAAGCGCCTACTCAAGTAAATGTGAATTATACTTTTATCGAGAAGGATAAAGAATAATTAATTTGCTGGCAACCTGCTACGTTCTAAAGGTTTATTTTACCTACCTTTGCGCCTTCTAAAAATAAATTTAGAAGCTTAATCATCCTATTTGTCGTGAATTATTTATCAGTAGAATCGGTTTCCAAATCATTTGGTGTTAAAGCATTGTTTGATAAAATTAGTTTTGGTTTAAACCAAGGCGATCGAATTGCATTGATTGCAAAGAATGGTGCCGGAAAATCGACACTGTTGAAAGTGCTTGTTGGGAAAGAGATTGCTGATGAAGGGAGTGTTACTTTTCGTAAAGATATTGTAGTTACTTACCTTGATCAAAATCCCATTTTGAATGAAAATGATACCGTATTAGAAGCGATTTATAAGTCGGACAATCCCATGTTGAATGCTGTGAGAGATTATGAAGAAGCATTGTTGGAGTTTGAAAAAGAGTACAATGATACTACTTCTGCAAAGTTAGAAACATGTACAGCTCAAATGGACAAGCTGGATGCATGGGGATTTGAAGCAAAGGTGCAAGAAGTTTTGCAACGGTTAAAAATTGCTTTTTTGGACAAACAAATTGGGACATTATCGGGTGGACAAAAAAAGCGAGTTGCTCTAGCAAAAGTATTGATTGATGAACCACACTTATTAATTTTAGATGAACCAACCAATCATTTGGATGTGGAAATGATCGAATGGCTAGAAAATTATCTGGTTTCTAAAGACATGACATTGTTACTGGTAACTCACGATCGTTATTTTTTAGATAGAATATGTAATGAGATAATAGAAATTGATGCGGGTAAAATACATCATTACAGAGGCGATTTCCAATATTATGTGGAAAAGAAAGCCGAACGAGAAGCAATGGAAGGCAGTGAAATTGACAAGGCAAAAAATTTATTCAGAAGAGAGTTGGAGTGGGTAAGAAAAATGCCCAAAGCACGCGGAACAAAATCAAAAGCTCGATTAAATGCTTTTGAAGATACCAAGGATAAGGCTTTTAGTGGAGTAGTGGAAACCAAATTGGAATTGGGTGTGAAGATGAGCAGAATTGGTGGAAAAATTTTGGAATTTAAAAATATCAAGAAAGCTTTTGGGGAAACAAAAATCGTCAATGATTTTTCTTACATCTTTAAAAAAGGAGAAAAAATTGGAGTGATAGGAAAAAATGGCGTTGGTAAATCTACGTTTTTGAATATGATTATGGGTTTGGAAAATCCTGATTCGGGAGATATTCAAACGGGAGAAACAATGGTGTTTGGTTATTATTCTCAAGAAGGGTTAAAACTCACGGAAGACAAACGTGTTATAGAAGTAGTGAAAGACATTGCTGAATTTATTCCTTTGGCAGATGGTTCTAAGTTATCTGCATCGGGCTTATTGACTAAATTCTTGTTTCCACCGGAAGTGCAATACAGCATGGTTTCCAAATTAAGTGGAGGTGAACGCAGACGGTTGTATTTGATGACCATTCTTATTAAAAACCCTAACTTTTTAATTTTAGATGAGCCCACCAACGATTTGGATATTGTTACGTTAAGTGTGTTGGAGGATTTTCTTACAAACTTCCAAGGCTGTGTATTAATTGTAACGCACGATCGTTATTTTATGGACAAGATGGTGGATCACTTGTTTGTGTTTGAAGGAGCAGGCGTATTGCGCGATTTTCCTGGGAATTATACAGAGTATCGCGATAAAAAAGAGTTGGAAGATAAAGCGGCTTCAAAGAGTGAACAGAAAACTGTTTCTGAGCATAAAGTTGTTTCAGTTAAAGCTGAAAATACTTCGACTACCCTGCCGGCAGGTAAGGCGATCAGTGTGACAAAAGAAGCAGCTCCGAAAAAGAAATTAAACTTTAAAGAAAAACTGGAATACAATCAATTAGAAAAAGAAATTGCGAATTTAGAATCTGAGAAAGAAAAAATAACTGCATTGCTAAATTCGAGTTCCGATAATCATGAAGATGTTGTGAAGTGGAGTGAACAAATGGGAACAATCATTTCTAAACTGGATGAAAAATCACTTAGGTGGTTGGAATTGAGTGAAGGTGTTTAATTATAAAACCACTTTTTGTTCAACACTCCAAGCTTCTGCTTTGGCGACAAATAGCACTTTTGTTTTTGCCCACACATCTGCAAATACATCCGAATTCCGATAGTTGTTCAAATCATTTTCTGATCCCCAGTAACTATAAGTAAAAAAGATGTTTGGGTTGGTCACATCATTAAGTAATTCCAAGTGTGAACAACCTTCCATGTTTCGGATGAGGTGTTTTGATTCATTAAAAATTTGCTGAAATTCTCTTGTCTTTTCAGGATGAAAAGTCATTTTTACAATTCGGATAATCATTGAAAACGGATGGTTATAGAATCGTTTAGCTTTAAATTAAGCATGCTGTTTGCCCTGTCGCTATTCATCGCAATTTCTAATTGACTGGCTGAGTTGAAGAGTGCGAGTATTTCCCCTTCCGGTACATCATTATAGGTTTTGCTTACTTTATCGATTTTATATCTGGCAAATTCAATTTCAAATTCTCTTCCTTTGCCAACTTGATTAAATAGATTTTGAGTGATGTTGCACATTACGTTTCCATAAGAATCAATGTACTCTACAGTTCCTCGAATCATGTCACCCATTGTAGCTGCCCTGAAAGGCATTCTTTCCAATAAATTTTCTTTAGGTTTTCCGAGTTCTTCCATTTTGCTTCCATTAGCCATAGCACTGGCAACCACAGCAAAAACATCGCGGCTAGGAAAAGTAGAAACGGTATCTGGTAGTTCAATTATTTTTTCAATTGCGGTATCCAAAAAAGAGAAAATTCCATTGTCGGCACTTATGAAATAATGCCCATCCGAACAAACAATTACATGTGACGATTGGCTATTTTGTTCTGCTTTAATTCCAATTATATGAATGCTTCCTTTTGGAAAACTAGCATAGGCATTTTTAACAATATAGGCGGCATCCTGAATGTTGTAAGTGGGAATTTGATGTGAAATATCAACAATAGTAATGTTGGGGACACGGCTAAGTATAGAGCCTTTTATGGAACCAACGTAATGGTCTTTCAATCCTAAATCAGTAGTAAGAGTGATGATGGCCATTTGTTAGTAAATTGTGACTTTTTCGGTTTCTGTTTAACCCTAAGAATACACAAAAATATGTTATTTTCGTGCTTTCTGATAAAAAAAACATTTTTTATTTAATACCATTATCAGCGTGAGCGAAAAGAAAATACTTCTGGAAGACATTGCACCTATTAATCTGTATGGTGTAAATGACTCTAAATTGGAGCTGATAAAAACACGTTTTCCAAAATTAAAAATTGTTGCAAGAGGTGAAACCATTAAGGCGAGTGGGGATGAGGAGGAGTTGAATCAATTTGAAATGGTAATCAATATTTTGATTGCGTATTACAACCGTTTTGGAAATCTTACAGAAAACGCCATAGAACAAATTTTAAACGGAAGAGCAAAGCGCAATGGAAGCCCTGAAAGTGTAGGCGCTGCTGAGGATGTAATTGTGTTTGGAAACAGTGGATTGGTTGTAAAAGCAAGGACAGAGAATCAACGTAAAATGGTGGATGCAATCATCAAAAATGATATGCTCTTTGCTGTTGGTCCGGCAGGAACTGGCAAAACCTATACTGCAGTTGCATTGGCAGTTCGTGCATTGAAAAATAAAGAAGTTAAAAAAATAATTCTGACACGCCCAGCTGTTGAGGCAGGAGAAAATTTAGGATTTTTGCCCGGAGATATGAAGGAGAAGCTAGATCCATACATGCAACCCTTGTATGATGCATTGGGTGATATGATTGCTCCTGAAAAATTATCCTATTATCTCGAAAATAGAATTATCCAAATTGCTCCCTTAGCATTTATGAGAGGAAGAACGTTGGACAATGCTTTTGCAATTTTAGATGAAGCACAAAATGCTACTGAAGGACAATTAAAAATGTTTCTTACACGAATGGGTGCTTCAGCAAAATTTGTGATTACAGGTGATATGACACAAATTGATTTACCCAAACATCAACCATCGGGTTTGCCACAAGCAATACGATTATTAAAAAATGTAGAAGGTATTACAATTGTTGAATTGGATGGAACAGATGTTATTCGTCATAAATTGGTGAAAAAGATTGTTGAGTTGTATGATGCGAAATAAAAGCTTAAAAAGAGGAAGTTAAAATTCAAAAAATAATTCTAAAATTCAAAAAATCTATAAATCTAAAATTTACAAATGGAAGCGATAACAGAAACTAAATTTAATTTTCCGAAACAAAAAAGTTTTTATAAAGGAAAGGTGCGTGATGTATATAATATTGATGACAAACAATTGGTAATGGTAGTGAGCGATCGCATCTCTGCTTTTGATGTTGTTTTGCCAAAAGGTATTCCTTATAAAGGACAAGTATTAAATCAAATAGCTGCAAAGTTTTTAAAAGCAACAGAAGATATTGTCCCAAATTGGGTGATTTCGGTTCCTGATCCAATGGTAACAGTGGGATTGTTTTGTGAACCTTTTAAAGTTGAAATGGTGATTCGTGGTTATTTGTCGGGTCACGCATGGCGCGAATATAAATCAGGAAAGCGAATAGTTTGCGGGGTTGCTATGCCGGATGGGATGAAAGAGAATGATAAATTTCCTGAGCCACTTCTTACTCCAACAACAAAAGCTTCTGTAGGTCATGATGAAGATATTTCTAGAGAAGAAATTTTAAAGCAAGGAATTGTTTCAAAAGAAGATTATGAGCAATTGGAAAAGTATACTCGTGCAATTTTCCAAAGAGGAACTGAAATAGCCGCTAAAATGGGTTTGATTTTAGTAGATACTAAGTATGAATTTGGTAAAAAAGATGGAATTATTTACTTAATTGATGAAATTCATACACCTGATTCTTCCCGTTATTTTTACAAAGAAGGATATGCTGAAAGACAAGCAAAAGACGAAGCACAAAAACAATTGTCGAAGGAATTTGTTCGAGAATGGTTAATGGCAAATGGTTTTCAAGGAAAAGATGGACAAAAAATTCCAGAGATGACACCTGAAATAATCGCTTCAATATCTGATAGATACATTGAGCTTTATGAAAATATTGTCGGAGAAAAATTTGTGAAAGCGGATGTAACAAATGTTGTTAAACGGTTAGAAACTAATATTAATAGCTTTTTACAGCAATAAGGAACTTGTCTCATTTTTTTAAATCCTTCACGCATTCAGGAATGTTTGAAGGATTTATTTTTAATTTAAACGTTTAATAATTTTGATTTTAGGATAGGCTTACTATATTTACGAAACAATCAAATAGTATAAATCTTAAAAACTTAAAATTATGGCTAAAGGCACAGTAAAGGGAATTCCCACAACAACACCAACACCAGTTAAAACGTCAATAACCGTGGAATACGATACCGCTAAAAACACAGGTGCAACTAGCTACGAAGCGGCTACTCCTGTTGGAAGTGTTGTAAAAGGACAAATTACAGATAGTCAAACCAAACTAGATATTGATTTTGAGCAATCATTTGGAATTGAGATTGGTTTAGCGAATGGATTGAAAGTAAGTTATGAAGTTGTAACTATTAATGGTAAAACGATTGCTAACTCTGTTAAACTTCTAGAAAGAGGAGAGATTCAAACTATTAATGCGACAAACGATGGAGGTACTTTGTTGGATAAAGCTACTAATGTTGTTATTCCATTTGCACAAACGTATTGTAAAGAATCAGGTTTTGTTATTCCTTCTCAAGGTGTAAAAGGGTCGATTGTTTCATTTGAAAGAATCATTGATCCTAAAACTGCTTCTTTTATTGCTGTTTGTCTTGATTTAAAAAAATAAACATTTAAATTAATTAAACCGGACGATGGAAGTCGTCCGGTTATTTTATTCATGACTCTCCATTTTAGAAAATTATCTTTATTGATATTGCTGCTATTAATAGCGGTTAGGCCTGTTGTTGCCCAAGCAAATATCGATTCCATTCAGAAATTGGTAAATGTAAAAACGGGAAAAGTAAAATTCAAGTATTTACTCAAACTTTCAGAAACCAATCGTGTAGCTGGGCGTTATGATATTGCGTTGATTTTTGCTAAACAATTGTTGGAATTGTCAATTTCCGATACTTCTCTTCATGATGAGCAAAGTGCATGTTTTGAATTAGGGGCAATTTACCAGAACAAATTTGAATTTGATAAATCGCTTAAATATTATTTAAAAGCAAGCGAATTGTACGAACAGGAAAACATCTTGGCTGGTTTGGCAACTGTAAAGAATAATATTGGTGAAGTGTACAGGCATATGAGAAACTATCCGAACGCCATTGAGTATATGAATGCGGCTTTAGAAATTAATAAGAAACTGGAGAATCCTGCAGGTATTGCCTTTTCTGAAAATGGCTTGGGAGCTGTTTATTATGATATGAATGAATTGGAAAAGGCAGTTGTGTATTTTAAATCTGCTTTGATTTACTATAAATTAAATAGAGAATTTACAAATGTTGCCCTTTCACAAAACAATATTGGGAGCATTTATAATGAATTAGAAAAGTATCCAGAAGCAATTGCAAATTATCAAGCTGCAATGGCTGTTTTTACTCAATTGAATGACAGTGTTAACTATGCAATGTGTCTTGCAAACGTTGGTAATGTCTACAACATTATGGGTGATTACAAAAAAGGAATTGAATGTTCCTTATACGCATTGGCAATTTCAACTCGATTAAACGATCGGTTTAATATCGCAGCTTGTTATGTGTTTTTAGCAGAAGGCTATCAGTTTTCAGGTGATTATAAACATGCTTTTGAATACCAAACCAAATTGCTGAATTTGAAGGATACAATTTATGATTTGGAAACAAATCAGAATATTGCCGAAATGCAAACACGATTTGATACAGAGAAGAAAGAAAAAGAAAACCAAATCTTAAAGCAAGAAAATGATTTGCAAATCTTGAGCATTAATAGGCAGAAGATTATTAATTATTCTGTTTCATTAGGTTTATTACTTGTTTTAGGCTTGGCATTTTTTATTTACAAGGGATACAAACAAAAGCAAAAAGCCAATCTTCAATTGGAAGAAAAGAATCTGTTAATTGAAGAAAAAAACAAAATTGTAGAGGAAAAGAACAAAGATATAACAGACAGCATTCGTTATGCAAAACGTTTACAAACAGCTATTTTAAAACCTGAGAATACACTTTCAAGCTATTTTGACGATGGTTTTATTTTATTTAAGCCAAAAGATATTGTGAGTGGAGATTTTTATTGGTTCGAGAAATTTGGAAATCTTTCCTTAATTGCTGCCGCTGATTGTACCGGACATGGTGTCCCCGGAGCATTTATGTCGATTATCGGTTGTAATTTATTGTCGCAGGCTGTAAATGAATATGCTATTACACAACCTGCTGCTATTTTAAATTCTATCAATAAAGGCTTAACTAAAGTGCTGCAGCAAAAAGGCGATGCCGATTCTTTTGTAACAGATGGAATGGACATTGCACTTTGTTCTTTTGATACTGAGAAAATGTTGGTTGAGTATTCCGGAGCTTTTAATCCAATGTGGCTTATTAGAAATGATGAAGTGATTGAATTTACCGCGGATAAATTTCCTGTAGGTGCTTTTATTGATAGTCAAGTTCGAATTTTTAATTCACACAAGGTTCCTGTTCAAAAAGGCGATATGATTTATATGTTTTCAGATGGCTATGCCGACCAGTTTGGTGGACCATTGGGTAAAAAATTCAAATATAAACCGCTGCAGAAAATATTGTTAGATATTTATAAAAAGCCAGCAAATGAACAACGAACAATATTGAATAAGGCATTTGAGAGCTGGATTGGCAATCTGGAACAAATTGACGATGTTTTGATAATAGGAATACGCATTTAAGTCAATCTCTTCCACTCATCAGGTTAAAATCACCTTCAGTGTAATACTTTCATTTTGGTTCTGCTTTACTACTTAAATTTGCTTACAACAGAATCATGAAAAAACCAATACTCTTTTTTGTTTTATTATTTTCTGTATCTGCATATGCGCAAGAACGTAAAAAAATAACCGCATCACGTGTTGAGCAATCCCCAAAAATTGATGGAGTTTTAGATGATGAGGCTTGGAAAATGGCAGAACCTGCAAGTGATTTTATTCAGAGAGCTCCCAAACCCGGACAGCCATCCAAACAAAAATCAGAAGTAAAAATTGTATATGATAATGTTGCGATTTATATCGGAGCGATGCTTTATGATACAAGTGCGGACAGTGTTTTAAGGGAGTTGAGTGAGCGTGATAATGAAGCCAATGCAGATCTTTTTGGATTGATAATCGATACGTATAATGATGATATCAACGGATTTGGTTTTTTTATTACGGCTGCTGGTGTGCAAATTGATGCAAGGTATTCAGCAGAAGGACAAGATTTTAATTGGAATGCAGTTTGGCAAAGTAAGGTTGAAATTGTCAATGACGGTTGGATTGCAGAATTTAAAATACCGTATTCAGCCATTCGCTTTTCAAAAGATTCTATTCAGGATTGGGGAGTAAATTTTATTCGTAAAACCAGAAGAACAAGAGAAGATGCTTTTTGGAATAATGTAAATCCTTCTGTGAATGGTTTAATTAATCAGTTTGGTGATATAAAAGGAATATCGAATATCCAATCTCCTTTACGTTTATCATTGTCGCCTTACATTTCTGCTTATGCTGAAAATTACCCATACAATGTTTTAGGGAAGAGTAATAATTCTTATTCGCTAAATGGTGGTATGGATATTAAATACGGTATCACAGAAAGTTTTACGCTGGATATGACTTTGGTTCCTGATTTTGGTCAGGTACAAAGTGATAATAGAGTTTTGAATCTTTCAGCCTTTGAAGTACAATACAATGAAAATCGTCAATTTTTTACGGAAGGAACTGAGTTGTTTTCAAAAGGCGGACTTTTTTATTCGAGGAGAATAGGTGGCACTCCAATTGATTATTATGCTCCGTATTATCAGCTTGGCGAGGGAGAGTTTGTAAAGGATAATCCGAGTAATACACAATTGTACAATGCAACAAAAATTTCAGGACGAACCAATAGCAATTTAGGAATAGGTGTATTCAATGCCACTTCTGCTGATACCTATGCAACAATTTCTGATTCATTAGGAAATAATAGAAAAGTAATGACGCAGCCCTTGACGAATTACAATATTTTGGTTTTCGATCAGGCTTTAAAAAACAATTCATACATCAGCTTGATCAATACCAACGTTACCCGAAACGGAAGTTACTATGATGCAAATGTTACAGGTACAACATTCAAATTCATGGAAAAAAGTAATACTTACGGATTTGACGGAAATGCTGCTGTGAGTCAACTTTATTTTTCTGATTCAGCAAAACCCTTGTTAGGTTATACTTACAACGTATATGTTGGGAAAGTAAGCGGAAAGTTTCGTTACAATATTAATGCAAATGTAAAAAGCGATAAATATGATCCTAACGATATGGGAATATTATTTATCAATAATACTATCGAAACATCTCTTAATCTGAGTTATAATCGTTTTGAACCTAAAGGCCGATTAAATTCCTATAATGTTTCAGGTGGCGTTGGTTATTCGCGTTTATTTAAACCAAGTTTTCTTTGGAATTTTAATATTTATGGTGATGCCTACTTTTTATTCAAATCTTTTTTGTCGGTTGGAGGAGGAGTAAATCTGGAGCCAATTATTACTTACGACCATTGGGAACCTCGTGTACCAGGCCATTATTACATCTACCCGAAAGATTATTTAGGCTACTCTTGGTTTTCTTCAGATTATAGAAAACGTTTTGCTTTGGATGGTCGCGTGAGATACAGATATTTCGAAGAAAATAACCGTTTTAATATTGCCTTTGGTTTAGCGCCTCGTTTCAGAGTAAATAATAAACTTTCGTTTAATTATGATTTTGATAGAGATTATATCAACGATGATATTGGTTTTGTAAATTATGATGGCTATAATGAAGTTATCACATTTGGAAGAAGAAATGTAACCACTATACAAAACACGTTGAATGCGAGTTATGTTTTTACAAATAGAATGGCGCTCTCATTGAGAGGTAGACATTATTGGTCGAAGGCCGAATACCAGCAATACTATGTTCTTGGAGATAAAGGCTTGTTGTTTGATCATCCATTGTATTTCGGTAACTCGGATGTTAACTTTAATGCATTTAATATTGATTTGGTTTACAGATGGCAATTTTTGCCGGGAAGCGAAATGAATTTTGTATGGAAACATGCTATTTATACTCAAGGTGATGTGATTGTACAACATTTTACTGATGACATAGATTTGACTTTTAATTCTCCGAAATCAAATAGCTTTTCAATAAAAATTTTATACTATTTGGATTCTTCCATTTTAAAAAGGAAAAATAAAAGAGTAACTTCGTAATGCCGATGCAGAAATCATGGCACAAGTATAAAGATGCTATTCAAAAAACAAACTACCTGGATTAAATTGTTTGCTTCACTTGAGGCAGCCAACAACAGAATAGCCGTTGGGAAAGTTTCAACCATTGAAGTTGGAAAGAAAAAAGTATGTGTAGCCCATACTTCCGAAGGTTTTTTTGCCGTTAATGATAAATGCCCTCACAACGGAGCGTCATTAGGTAGTGGTTTTTGCACTGATCAAGGAAGTGTAGTATGTCCTGTCCATCGTTATCATTTCGATTTAAAAACAGGAAGAGCCAAAAGTGGCTTAGGCGACTTTGTGCAACCATATCCTATTGAAGTTCGTGAGGATGGCGTTTTTATTGGATTCGAAGAAACAGTTTGGAATTTGTTTTAATGGGCTAGTCTACCACTCCGCTCAGACTTATACTCAATGTTTACGTTCAGTCTCATTGTACAACACTGATCGGATTCGAAGTGTTTAGAAACTCACACAGAATATTTAATTATTTTCAATCTCTCATGTATCTTCATGCAATTTCTCCGTTATAAGAATAAAGTTCTTAAAAAAAGGAGGCCCAAATGAAATCGTATCACCCAATTAGTTTTCTGTTGATTGCTTTTAGTCTTAGCGATGTACCTGTGTTTGCAAATGCTGTTCTATCTATTGAAGAAGCTGCAAAAAAAGGTTTTGTAAAATTGTTTATTAAAAGTAAAGGTGGTTATACCGGAGAGGTAGTAGAAATGAAAGTGCAAAATTTGACCAATCGAAAATTAGATTTAAGAATTGAGGCAGGAAGAAGATTGGATTCCAAACAACAAAATGAACAGGATGTTTTGGTAACGAGAGAACAAGAAATTTTTGTAAATGCCAATCAAACAAAATGGTTCAATGTAACTGGAATGTGTTGTCAGGCACATAATAACGCTCCAACTATTAAACATGAATATTTTGTCGGAAAATTAGCGGATAGCACACTGATTAAGTTGGCAATGTATATCGATAAAAATAAATACTATTCAAATTATTCGGCACAACAATCGGTTTGGGTAGTCTCTGATGATAATTCAATTGGAAGTATTGATGATAGTGATAAAGAAGTAAAAAATAATTTGAGAACATTTGTTTCCAAATTAACAGGCAAGGTTATTCCACCTTATGATGTAAAATATCAAAGCGGGAATGATGGAAGTGCAATGGGAAGAGCGGTTCGTATAGAAGGCGTGTTTGATTATTCCTTGCCAATGGCTTGTCATTCAACAATGGCTATATACAATGAGCGCGGAGAAATAGTACAACTCATTTTCGAAAACTTGCAAAGTAATAGAGGTGAGTATAAACATTATTATACCTTCAGAACAAAAGATTTGCCTCAAGGAACGTATTATGCAAGAGTAAATGCAGATGGGATGTTGCAGAAGGAAATGAAGATTGAGTTTTAGATGGTGATTCCGAAATTTGCTCGCAGACCTGCCTGCCTGCCTGCTGGCAGGCAGGTTTCGCGGCTCTCTTGTTTGGTTCGATGATTTGTGAGGTCAATTTATTAACTTATCGGAGGCCAAATGCTACTCAAGGAAGGGTTTTCTGGCATATACACAACCCAAAGTTTGTCGCCAATAGCTTTGCTTAAATTCGTTCTGTCAAAAATATTTCCTACATCGCCTGAATATTTTTGTCCGCCAGCCTCAAAAGTAAATTCAATAATAAATGGTGATTGATTGTTTATTTTTTTAGTAAAGTCTTGTCGGATATTTGTTATTTCGCCAATAGTTGATGTTCCTTGTTCCAATGGGATTAATTCGTTGTTGGCATCTTTTATTCCTTTTCTCCAAAGAAAAATACCTATGATTGGAAAGATAATTGACCAAAAAAAAGGGATTGTGAAAACAATACCCAAGATGGTCATAATATTATTAGTGTACTTTACTCGTTTAATAAACTTTTTAGGTAAAAGACGAGGAACAAGAGGTGGCTTAGGGCCAAGTTCATTTGTGCCTCGTTGATATTCTAAGCTCCCACCACAATTATCACAATTAGATAAAACGGAACTTGAAAACTGTGATTTACACCAAGGACACTTGATTATATAACTGTTTTGTCTTCCTGTTTGTATCATTTATTTATAAGTTTTATTTTCCAAAATACTCTTCAAAAGAAAATGCTTCTTTCAATCGAACACCTTTATCCGTATTTTGAACAGTACAGCATTGGTTAACTGAATCATGTTCTAAGAATAAAACAAATTCTTCATCTGCAGCAAGTTTTAAAAACTTTTCTTTTTCTGTGAGTGTAAGAAGTGGGCGAGTGTCATAACCCATCACATAAGGTAACGGAATGTGTCCAGTTGATGGAAGCAAATCAGCCATAAATGCAATTGTTTTTCCTCTGTATTTAATCTGTGGAATCATCATTGCATCCGTATGTCCACGCATATAACTTAAAGAAATATTTTCTCCCAATTGTTTGCTGTTTTCTCCGTCTATAAATTTTAATTGTCCGCTTTCCTGTATTGGCAGAATATTCTCTTTTATAAAGCTAGCTTTTTCTCGATTGTTTGGCTTTGTTGCCCATTCCCAATGCTCGGCATTACTCCAATAGGTTGCATTTTTAAATGCCGTTTCAAATCCTGTTTTTTCTTTGTTATGCTTAATGCTTCCTCCACAATGATCAAAATGCAAATGCGTTAAAAACATATCCGTGATATCATCGGAGCTAAAGCCAGCTGTTTTTAGTGAACTTTCTAATGTGTCGTTTCCATTTAAAAAATAGTGACTGAAGAACTTAGCATCTTGTTTGTTGCCAATTCCATTATCAATCAATGTTAAACGGTTTCCATCTTCAATAAGTAAACAACGCATTGCCCAATTACAAAGGTTGTTTTCATCGGCCGGATTTGTTTTATTCCACAACGATTTAGGTACAACACCAAACATAGCGCCACCATCTAATTTAAAATTTCCTGTATTTATTACGTGTAACTTCATAATACAAATAACGAATTTTACTAATTTACTAATCTATATTTTATATTCAACCTTCAATTATTTAATTGCCACACTAGCCTTTACAACCTTTGTTTGTAAGCCACAACCGCTGTATTTTTTATCATTTAATTGAACTTGAACTGAAAAGTCATATTGACTATCAATAGCACCGTTGCATTTTTCTCTTTTTATGATGACTGTGATTTTGTTTTCTCCGTCAGTTGATGAGTATGTACTTGAACCATTTTTAATTTCTGGTTTTGCATAAACAAAATGAGTTGTTTTTTGCTCCATTGGATTGTAGAAGTCAATTAAATCTTCATTCTTTGAAATTTGAACAATCCAAAAAGGTTCAAATCCTGTGCACCAATAATCAGACTCAACGCAATTGTTTTTGTAGTTTTTTTGTTCTGCTTTAATGTTATTGCTGTAAGTTATCGCATTCGGATCGTTAGGGTCGATGCTTGCATTCATTTCAATATAGATGGCTTCATCTGAATATGCATTTGGTAATATTAAATTGTAAAGAGAATCAACTATGCTTGTGTTTTTAAGTAAAAACAACCCTCCGTTTTCACAATCTAAAAAGTTAGATTGATGTGAACGATATAATCCTTTAAATTGTTTTATTTCAGATTTCGTTTCTCTACCAATTTTAATACTGTCTAATTGTAAAGACGTTTTATTTTCTGGACTTGTACTTAAATTACATGCCGAGAAAAGCATGACAACTGAATATAATAAGATTGTGTTTTTCATATGTTTAAAAAATAAAATCTCGCCCCGAGCTTTCGGTGCGGGACATATTTAAAATGTTGTTTTTTAATATTTACTTTTCCAATTTTTATATTCGGATGCATCAATTTGTCTTAAGATAGCTTTAATAGCTCCTGCCCAATAATTTTTCATTCCAATGCCTGCTGCTTTTCCGGTCATTTTTTCGCATACTAAAACCTTTTTAGTAGCAATGTCAAAGAAAACTACGTATAAAGAAGCCATTTGTGTTGTTTTATTAAAGTTCTCAATTACCATTGATACTCCAATTCCCTGTTTTTTTACATCTGCTTTATAGTTTTTAACCATTGCATCTACCGCTGATTTATCAATTGTTCCTTCGTTATAAACCATGCATGCATCCACATCTATTTTAGTGTTCAATTCATTGATGGACTTTAAATCGTAAAGAACATTGTCTTTTCGAAATACTTTTTTGAAATCAAAATGTTGTGGTTCATTCGCGATTAAAGCGTTCCAACTTGGAATCCATTTTGTTTTCATATCAGAACCTGTTGCAGGGGCTATTCCTGCACCTTGATCAAATGCTCCAACAAATTTTGCTTTTGTAAAATCCAATCCAAACCAAACAATTTCGGTAGAGGATAAAGCTGATTTTGCATCTTGTGCTTTTGCAATTGTTCCGCTAGCAATGACCAGCAACGATAAAATTATTTTTTTCATATTCGTGTTAATTTTAATATTATTATTCAATGATTAACATTTCAACGCGTCTGTTTTTCTGACGACCTGTTTCTGTTTTATTATCAGCAATTGGTTTTTTAGAACCGAACCATTCAGCTTTAAATCTATCAGCTGCAATGCCCTTGCTTACTAAATAATTTTGAACTGCTTTCGCACGTTTTTCTGATAATTTCAAATTTTTCGCTTTGTCACCTTGACTATCAGTATGCCCTGAAATTTTCAATCTCCATAACGGTTTTTTAGCCATTAAAGCTGCTAATTCATCCAACGAAGTAAGTGATTCAGGTTTGATAACATCTTTTGCAGTTGCAAATTCTAAGTTATCAAATGCTTTTTTCAAGACTTCTTCTTCTTCTTTGTTTAACTTAATAGCAACATCTTTGTTGTCTTCTGGCTTCAATTTGTTGTCAACTACTTTTAGTACAATAAAACGGAAGTAGCGATCTTTCTTAGCATCTCTGATTGCTTTTTTAGCAATCCCGCCTACTACAACTTTCACTTCAGTGTAAACTTCGGTGTTCTCACCTTCTAAGCTGAATATTACTAATTCGTCAGCAGGAAGTTCATCAAAGTTGAAACTGCCATCTTTTGCTTGAACTGCAGTTCTTAAAGTGTTGCCTTGTGAATCAATCAAAATTAATTTCACTTCAGGGCAACCATTGTTGGTTACAGGACCTGGTTTGTCAGGACACTCGTCTTCTTTATCCATCACGCCATCAGCATCTCTATCAGGGCAACCTTTGAATTGAGTCAATCCTGCTTCATCCGGACAATCATCTTCTTTGTCCATGATCTTGTCTCCATCTTTATCAGGGCAACCATTAAATTCTGGAATACCTGGATCATCCGGACAAGCATCTTGTTTGTCGATAATCTTGTCTCCATCTTTATCAGGGCAACCTTGGAACTCAGGCATTCCCGGTTCATCCGGACAAGCATCATCTTTATCTTGGATATGGTCACCATCACGATCAGGGCAACCTAAAAATTCCCATGTTCCCGGAACTTCTTTACACTTATCTTTTTTATCTGATACTTTATCTTTGTCTTTATCTCTTGGTCTGCGATACATGATTGGAATCTTCAACATCGCATATGCATCCGCTCCATAAATTTTACCATTAGTAACCCATGGGCCTAAACTATTTGTTCCAACAATTAATGGTCCGACTCTTAATGCAATTCCTGCTTTAAAATTTCCGGTTAAGTCGTAGGAGATGGGCAGGAAAGCTCCAAACCATTTGTGATCCCATCGTGGAGTAATACTAAATGTTGTAAGATCGTGTACTTTTTCAGCATCTTTTTTAAAGCGAGGCGACCAGTATGCAGTGAAGTTTGCATAAAAATCTTTATGAATGTGATAATCTACTTGCAAGGCAAGTGCCGTAGGTAGATTCATTCTATAATATTCATCTCCTTTGTTCATTGGG
>Ga0163151_10002620_pt1 | contig 27391 bp, 12 predicted proteins | sample OliLakLV19MP5IB2_FD_145596 | JGI IMG/M metagenome (GOLD analysis project Ga0163151, IMG submission 145596) | Freshwater microbial mat bacterial communities from Lake Vanda, McMurdo Dry Valleys, Antarctica - Oligotrophic Lake LV.19.MP5.IB-2 | ecosystem: Environmental > Aquatic > Freshwater >...
ATTCATCATTAACCGAAGTAACTTGCACTAATCATAATGGCGGAGCTGTAGATATTTCTATGAGTTATTATGGGCTAACTCCCGGTGCGATCTATTACATATCAGTAGATAATCATTCGGGAGGTACTTATGGAACTTTTGATTTGTGTGTTACCGATATTCCCGATTACGATTATCCCGAAGGGGCTGTATTGTTAACCAATTTAAATAATTATTGTTCTACAGGAGGAGCATATTCAACAGTGAGTGCTTCGGCTGATCATGCAAAAGGTTCTTGCTGGACTAACGGACCAAACAGAAACCGTTGGTTTCAGTTTGTAGCGATAACTCCCACTGTGACTGCTCAAGTGATTGTTGCATCCGGACAATCCATGCGTAATCCATTTATTGCGTTGTGGACTACTTCGTATACGCAGCTAGCATGTACAAATCACAATGGAGGAGCAGTAAATATTTCAATAAACTACACAGGTCTAACTCCTGGGACAACCTATTACCTTTCGGTAGATAATCATTCGGGCGGCACTTACGGAACATTTGACATTTGCATTAATAATGCTTCCTCGGTACAATATTATTCTATTGGTACGGGAGACTGGACTAATACTGCCGTGTGGGCAACTACAGGATTTGGCGGAACAACAGCCGGAACAACTCCTAGCTTAGGAAACATTGTACATATACGTGATTATACGATAAGCGTTACTTCCAGTCAAAGTTGTGCAGAGATAAACATGACTGTAGCTGCAGCCAATACGGACATTGTTGTAGATAATACAACGCTTCTTGTGAACGGAATTTTCAATGCAACAAATGGTGCGAATAACAGCCAGAGAGTACTTCTCAAGAATGGAGGAATATTAACTGTGAACGATAACGCCATATTTACCCGAAACGGAGGAACGGGTGGCATTCAGTTTACTATTGATAACTCTTCGGTCCTCAACGTTGGCCGGGATATGTTCTGGATTTCCTCTGCAGGAACTGCAGCTAATAATATACTCACTGCTAATAATACAGGAACAGTAAGTATCACTAGAGATCTTACGCTTAACTATAGTGGCGGGCAAAAAATAAGTTTGAACTTTAATAACACTTCCTTATTATCTGTTGGACGCAATGCAACATTTACTTCCACCGCTGCGGCAAGTACAGAAATAAATTTTAATAATTCTGCTTCCATGTTTGTAGTTGGGAACATTGTCCGTGGAGGAACGCCTTATGGTATTTTAACTTTTAATGGAACTTCCACATTAAATTTTACAGGCAACAACAATGCACAGGCAATACCTGCCATAGCAGGATCGGGAGGCGATGCAATTACTTACAGAAATGTAACGCTAAATAATACAAGCGGGTTCTCGCCACAATTTACCATGGGAGGTGCTGCCACAATTAATGGCACACTAACATTAACAAGAGGCAGGATACGAACTACGGCTGGAAATATTCTTACCATGGCAGCAGGATATTCAACTTCCATTGGCAGCGCAAACTCATACATTGATGGGCCTATGAATTACGTAGTGGCGGCAAGTGGCGTAACAGCAATTAATTTACCTGTAGGAAAAAGTACAACGTGGGGGCCAGCTGCATTGTCTGTTAATCACACAACAGCAACTGCCTACACATATACCGCAGAGATGTTCAATGCTTCTGCACAAGCTTTGGGATGGACGATGCCAGGAAGTATTGATAAAGTTTCGAGTGTGAGATATTGGGACATTAACAGATCAAGCACATTGGATTTAACAAGTGCAACAGCAACGCTGTACTATGATCCTTCTGTTTGGGTTACAGATTATTTGAATCTAACAGTGGTCAAAAATACTGCTGGAGCACCAACTGCGTGGACAGATATTAATGGCACCGCAACAGGAAATGGAACAGGTAGTATCACTTCCGGATCTTTCCCTTCCTTTAGCAGATTTTCTTTTGGAAATAAAAGCGGAGGAACCAACCCACTTCCTGTAGAACTATTGACTTTCACTGCTAAACCTCAGAATAAAACAGTGCATGTAACATGGACTACTGCATCAGAAAAAAACAGCAACTATTTCTTGGTAGAAAAATCAAAAGATGGAAATTTCTTTTCCGAAGTAGCATATCAAAGCGGTGCAGGTAACAGCTCTACTATTTTACATTATTCAGCAGAAGACAAAGAACCATTTAATGGGATTAACTATTATAGACTCAAGCAAGTTGATTTTAACGGAACGTTTAATTACAGCGACATAGTTGCTACAAAGGTTGATACCCAAAAAGAACTTTTGGTGTATCCTTCTATTTCATCAGGTGATTTTAATATTTCTATTAGTGGAGAGATTGGCAAGGAAGCACTCTTAGTTATTCGCGATGTGCTGGGAAGAGTGTATTATTCAAAAGGATTTATTTTTAACAACAATTTATTTATACAGGATATTAATTTATCCGACAAACTATCTCCCGGGTTATATTTAGTTACCGCTGCTAGTGATGACACCGTTCTTGAAAAAAGAATCATCATTAAGTAATCCTCCTATTTTAAGCTAAAAATAACTTCTCAATCAAAATTCAAGCTTTTTTGGCTGATTGTATTATTAACGTTGATTAGCTCAAAACTTCTACGAATTCCAATTTGGTGATTTATAAAATATTAACTTCGCCAATTTTTTAAAACTCATTCGAATTATGTCAATTAAGCAAATAATAGTAGCGCTTTCTCTTTTGTTATCGTTTTCCTTTGCACAAGGACAAACGTGTACAGGGGCTCCCAACTTTAATGTTAACTTAATTGGGCAAGCGGCAGGATCCTGGACTTCTCCAGATCACTCAAGAGGAGGAAAATGTTGCGGCAACAACAACTGTACTTCGTTTGATGTAAAGCTGGATAATAATGCTGCCATGATTAACCTGGAAATATTATCCGGTGCAGTGCCTTCAGGTTCTTTATTTTATCAAATAGATTGTGGCCCTCCAATAGCCGTAGGGAATCCTATTTGTGTGGTAGGCAGCAATACGTTTACAATTACTTTTTGTAAATCCGGAAATAACTCCAATGTATATAAGATCACATCCATTGCTAAGCCCACACTACCTCCCAATCCAACATTTGCTAGAGAGAATTGTGTGAATACATTAGCTACGTTAGGATTTGTTCCGGGCAGCACAACTTGGAATTCAGTAGCTACAGGTACCGTTGTAGCCGGAGCTTATAACTATCTTTTAAGTTCTACTACATCTAATGCCCCAACTTACACTTGTCTTCCTGGACTTCCTGCCACTATTCAGTATTCTGTTTGTGGAACTCCTCAGAATAGTATATGCCCTGGTGGAGCATCTACTTATTGCAACATATTTAATATTAATAATTATGGACTTTTATCCATCACAGTAACACCAACAAGTGCAGGATTTTGTGCCGGAGGTAGCGTTGCTATTTCTGCCAGCACTGCCGGTGGTGTGCCCGCCTACACTTATTTGTGGAGAGATCAAGGGAATACCGTAGTGGCAACAGGTTCTGCTTATACTGCAAGTGTTGCAGGAACGTATCAGCTAGAAGTAAGAGACGTTGTATATGATGCAGCTACTTGCCCTGCGCTTTTTAAAAGTGTGCCAGTTGTTGTTACACAACCGCCAACTGTAAATGCTGGAAGCAATCAAACTGTTTGTACTTCATCGCCAACAGCAAGCATAAACGGATCAATTACAAACGCTACCGGAGGAACATGGACCGGTGGATTAGGAACATATTCGCCAAATAATACTTCTCAATCTATTTCATATACACCACATGCATCCGAGATTACTGCCGGATCTGTAACCCTTACTCTTACTTCTACAGGAGCCGGAGGAGGTTGTTCAAACACGTCCGCATCAGTAACTATTACGTATCCACCTTTGCTTGCGAATACTGTTCCTTCTTATACACTTGCTTGTAACGCTTCAACTACTCCCATTGTTCCTGTTATTTCCGGTGGAACACAACCGTATTCTTATTCTTGGAATAACGGAGCCACTACATCTTCCATCGTTGCAGGATCAGGAGTTTATTGTTTAACAGTAACAGATTCAAGAGGATGTACAAAGGCTTCATGTTCAACTATTACGGTACCTTCTGCTTTAGTGATTTCAGCAGGCGCTTCCGGAGTAGCTCCGCCACTTTCCATGACTGGCTCTGCAACTGTTACTCCAACGGGCGGAACAGTTCCATACACATATTTATGGTCGGTTTCAACTACTTCACAAACTACACAAATTGCTACTGCGCTTTTTTCCGGCTCTCATTCTGTTGTTGTAACAGATGCAAATGGATGTAGCAAAAACGCAAGTGTGGTTGTGCAAGAACCTAACTGCAGTGACCTTGTTGTTACGGTTACAGGCACTAACGTTAATTGTTTTGGTAACACTACTGGATCGGCTACTGTTACCGCAACAGGAACAGCGGGCGCAGCGCCACCTTATTCCTATTCTTGGACATCACCCGCGCAAACAACGCAAGTTATTTCGGGGTTATCTGCCGGAATTTATCAGGTATTGGCAACCACAACAGTGGGATGCTCCAGCGTTCAACAAATAACTATTACAGAGCCCGCATTATTGAGCAGTTCAATGTCTCACACCGATGTTACTTTGGTTGGCGGAAATGATGGAACTGCAACCGCAACTATAACTGGAGGAACAACTCCATACACATATGCATGGACTCCGAGTGGTGGAACTAATTCAGTAGCTACAGGTCTTGTGATGGGTAACTATACTGTTTCTGTAATAGATGCCAAAGGGTGCGCCCTCACAAATACCGTTCAAGTAAATCAACCATCCTGCACGGCTTTGGTTTTAAATATGTCTGCTACAAATGTTTCTTGTTTCAGCGGAAGTAACGGAACGGCAACTGCTAGTTTGCTTTTTGGAACAGCTCCCTATTCTTATGCATGGAGTGTTGGAGGAACTACTTCTACTATTTCAGCCCAGCTTGCAGGCCCGCTTACCGTTACCGTTACGGATGCTGTAAACTGTGTACTTCAAAATACTATTACGATTACTCAACCAACAGCTTTAACTTTAACACTGGTTGCAACAGACGTACTTTGTTATGGAGGTCAAACCGGAACGTTAAACCTTACAGTTGCTGGTGGAACATTTCCATATACTTATCTATGGTCCAACTCGATTACCGTAGAAGATCAGGCAAATCTAGTTAAGGGACTTTATGCTGTTACCGTTACTGATTCAAAAGGCTGTACTGCTGTTGCTTCTGCTACAATTGGAGAGCCAGCGGTTATCGCTGCAACTTCTACACATCAAAATGTAACTTGTAAAAGCGGTTCAGATGGTGCAATAAATGCTACCGTTTCTGGTGGATTAGGTGCGTATACTTATTTATGGACTAACGCTGCAACTACCAAAGATCTTACTGGACTCGTTTCTGGACAATACATTCTGTCTGTTACGGATGGAAATGGTTGCGTTTCTTCGTCAGCCTTAAATATTTTTATCAATCAACCTGATAGTGTTAGCCTAAGTTCTTTTTCTGTTACCTGTCCGGTTCCAGGATCCGGTGTTGCGAGAGTTGATGTTTTTCCTATTGGTGGAGATGGAGGTCCTTACACAGTTTCTTTTAATAATGGGGTTTCATATTTAGCATCCGGAGTTTATTTTTCTTTTTTACCGGTTGGCGCTACATATAGCGTCTATGTAAAAGATGGAAATAATTGTATTTCATCTTTACATTTAATAATTGTAAACCCTGCTCCGAGCATTGCAAGTATTTCGTTTCCTAATTGTAATCCAATTGGAATAGGAACGGCAACGGTAACAATTACTCCGGCAGGTGGAGCCGGTACTCCATATTTAGTTTCTACAAATAATGGAGTTTCGTATAGTGTGAAAGGAGATTATATTGACACGCTGGCAATTGGCAACACGTACACGGTTGTAATCAAAGATACCTTAGGTTGCTTATCACTTCCTTCTACCATTGTAATTCCAGATTCAATTTCTTTAAACACGGTAACTTCTTCCTTTAATGGCGGATATAACATTAGTTGTAATGGCTTATCAAATGGAACAATCAATCTTACTGCCTCTGGGGGAAAAACTCCTTATACATTCTTGTGGAATAATGGAGCCACAACATATGCTACAAAAGATTTAACAAATGTGCCGGCAGCTAATTACACACTTACCATTACCGATGCAAATGGCTGCACTAAATTATTGGTTGTTCCAATGACCCAGCCACTTGCTCTTGCTGCAACTTCAACCGTATCTACAAATTATAATGGAAGTTCTGTAAGCTGCTTTGGGTCTACTAACGGAGCGATTGACCTTACAGTATCAGGCGGAACTACCGCATATACGTATGCTTGGAGTAACTCACAAACTACTGAAGATATTACTGGTTTAAGCGCAACTACCTATTCAGTTTTAATTACGGATGCTAATGGGTGTACAAAAACAAACACGGTTACACTTACCCAGCCTGCGCTTTTGACTAATACAGTTGTGGCCGCAACATACAACGGACAAAACATAAGCTGCAACGGATTGAGTGATGGTAGCATCGGACTTACAGTAGCAGGAGGAACAACTGCTTACACCTATGCGTGGAGTAATTCTCAAACTACGCAAAATATTAGCGGACTAAATGCAAACACCTATTCAGTACTTGTTACGGATGTAAATGGTTGTACTTCAACAAACACAGTTACGTTAACACAGCCAGCAGTACTTTCTAATACTATAGCTATCAGCAGTAATTACAACGGACAAGACATTAGTTGTAACGGACTAAGCAACGGAAGTATCGGACTTACAGTAGCAGGAGGTACAACTGCTTACACCTATGCTTGGAGTAATTCTCAAACCACACAAAACATCAGCGGACTAAATGCAAATACTTATTCAGTATTAGTGACCGATGTAAATGGTTGTACTACAACAAACACAGTTACTCTTACCGAGCCTGCGGTTCTTACAAATACAATATCAATTAGTAGTAATTATAATGGTCAGAATATTAGCTGCAATGGATTGAGTGATGGAAGTATCGGTCTTACCGTAGCTGGCGGAACCACTGCTTACACCTATGCGTGGAGCAATTCTCAAACCACACAAAATATTAGCGGACTGAATGCAAATACCTATTCAGTACTTGTTACGGATGTAAATGGTTGCACCACAACAAATACTGTAACTATTTCCCAGCCACTTGCTCTTACTACCACTTTAGCTATCAGCTCAAATTTCAACGGACAAAACATAAGCTGCAATGGACTGAGTGATGGAGGCATTGATCTTACCGTAGCCGGAGGAACAACAGCTTATACGTATGCGTGGAGTAATTCTCAAACCACACAAAACATCAGCGGATTAAATGCAAATACTTATTCAGTATTAGTGACCGATGTAAATGGATGTACAACAACTAATACTATTATAGTTACTCAGCCTGCGCTTTTGACTAATACAGTTGTGGCTGCAACATTCAACGGACAAAACATAAGCTGCAATGGACTGAGTGATGGAAGTATTGGTCTTACAGTATCAGGCGGAACAACTGCTTACACCTATGCGTGGAGCAATTCTCAAACCACACAAAATATTAGCGGACTGAATGCAAATACTTATTCAGTATTAGTTACGGATGTAAATGGTTGTACCACTACAAACACCATCACGCTTACGCAACCGGCAGTGCTTACAAACACAGTAGTAGCTGCAACGTATAATGGGCAAAATATTAGTTGCAATGGACTAAGTAATGGAAGTGTCGGACTTACAGTAGCTGGAGGCACAACAGCTTATACGTATGCTTGGAGTAATTCTCAAACCACACAAAACATTAGCGGATTAAATGCAAATACATATTCGGTACTTGTTACGGATGTAAATGGATGTACAACAACAAACACAATCACGCTAACACAACCGGCAGCACTTACAAACACTATCTCAGTAAGCTCTAACTACAATGGTCAGAATATTAGTTGTAATGGATTAAGTAATGGAAGTATCAACCTCAATGTATTGGGGGGAACTACAGCCTACACTTACAATTGGAGTAATACACAAACTACGCAGAACATCAGCGGCCTGAATGCAAATGCGTATTCAGTACTTGTTACGGATGTAAATGGATGTACTGCTACAAACACTATCACATTAACACAACCGGCAGTTCTTACAAATACTATCTCAATTAGCTCTAGCTACAACGGACAGAATATCAGTTGTAATGGACTGAGTGATGGAAGTATTGGTCTTACAGTAGCTGGCGGAACCACTGCTTACACCTATGCGTGGAGTAATTCTCAAACTACGCAAAACATAAGTGGATTAAATGCTAATACATATTCAGTACTTGTTACAGATGTAAATGGATGTACCACAACAAATACAACAACTCTTACCGAGCCAGCACTTTTAACTAACACGTTAGTCGCTGCAACTTACAACGGACAAAACATAAGCTGCAATGGACTGAGTGATGGAAGTATTGGTCTTACAGTATCAGGCGGAACAACCGCTTACACCTATGCGTGGAGCAATTCTCAAACCACACAAAACATAAGTGGGCTGAATGCAAATACGTATTCGGTACTTATTACGGATGTGAATGGATGTACCACAACAAATACCGCAACACTTGCCGAGCCAGCACTTTTAACTAATACGTTAGTCGCCATAACTTTTAACGGACAAAACATTAGTTGTAATGGACTGAGTGATGGAAGTATTGGTCTTACAGTAGCTGGCGGAACAACTGCTTACGCCTATGCGTGGAGTAATTCTCAAACCACACAAAATATAAGTGGTTTAAATGCCAATACATATTCTGTTATTGTTACCGATGTGAACGGGTGTAGTACAACAAATACAATCACACTAACACAGCCGACAATACTTACAAATACAATTTCTATCAGCAGCAATTATAGCGGTCAGAATATTAGTTGCAATGGAGCAAGTGATGGCAGTATCAATCTTACTGTATCAGGAGGCACTACAGCATACACCTACAATTGGAGCAATGGAGCAACTACACAAAACGTATCTGCATTAATTGCCGGAATGTATTCTGTAACTATTACAGATGTAAATGGATGTTCGAAGGTGGATACATTAACTCTTAGTCAGCCACTGCCAATTCAGCTATCATCAGTAATAGCCAACGTAACTTGTAATAGTTTCACCAATGGAGGCATAAATTTATCGGCTACAGGCGGCACACCTGGTTATTTATATAACTGGAGTAACGCAAGTACAACACAACATTTAACTGGAATAGGAGCAGGCAGTTATACGGTTGTAGTAACAGATACAAATGGATGCTCCAATTCACTTGTTAATTTAGTTATTCAAGATAATCCGATTTTGCTTTCTTCACTATCTAATAATGTAAAATGTAATAAATTTAGCAACGGATCAATTTCTACAAACATAACAGGAGGGGTAACCCCATTTCAGTATGCTTGGTCAAACGGATCAACTACACAAAACTTATCTGGCCTTACTGCAGGTTTATATTTTGTACTTGTAACAGATTCAAATAATTGCTCAACAACGGATACTATACAAATTTTAGAGCCCGATACAGTTGCCGCTTCTTATATCCTTAGCGGATTTCCTAATGGATATAACATTTCTCTGAACGGAGCGTCTGATGGCAGTATTGATCTTTCTGTAATAGGAGGAACTAATCCATATAGTTATTTATGGTCTACCGGGGCTACTGCACAAGATTTAGGAAATTTAACAGCTGGAAATTATTTTGTTCAGATTTTGGATTCTAATGGTTGCGCAATAGTTATTTCATTAAATCTCACAGAACCGTATGTTCTTCAGTTGCCGAATGGACTTTCGCCAAATGGTGATGGGCTGAACGATTATTTTGTTATTCATGGATTGGAATCTTATCCCGATAACGAACTAACAGTATATAACCGATGGGGCAACCTTGTTTATTCTAAATCGGAATACAAAAATGATTGGGACGGAAGAAGCAGAAACGGGGATTTTTTACCTGAGGCAACTTATTTTGTCGTGCTAAAAATTAATGCACCCAAAGAAATAACCTTAACTGGCTATGTAGTGGTTAAACAATAAATTAAAGATTTTTTTAAAAATAACAATATGAGAATAGTAATTTTAGTTATCGCAATTTTATTTAACATAAACTTTTCCTACGGGCAAAGAGACATGCTTGTAAGCAAAAATGTTTTTAACGGCTTGCTATTAAATCCTGCCTATGCTGGATCGCATACTTATTTTAGTACTGCTTTGCTTTATCGCTCGCAGTGGTCTGGTTTTGACGGAGCACCCTCTACACAAATCTTCGAATTTGATGGACCCCTAGCAAAAGAAAAAATGGGAGTTGGGTTAGTTGTATCTCACGATAAAATAGGAGTGACTGATGAAACAGATATATATGTAAGCTACTCTTACAATATTAAAATAGGCGCTAGTAAATTAGCATTTGGATTGAGAGCAGGTGCTACCAGTTACACCTCTAAGCTAAGTACATTAACTGTATGGGATGCAGGCGATGCTTCATTTACGAATGACATTAGAACAAACCTAATACCTAAGTTTGGATTTGGAAGCTATTTCTATGGCGAAAATTATTTTGCCGGAATTGCCATTCCTACGCTTATTGCTTACGACAACGATTACAGCTTTTCAATTGACATGGAGCAATCGTCTTTTTTGAAAAGACATTATTACATAAATGGCGGTTACATCATGAATATTAATGAAAAACAAACCATGAAGTTTAAGCCTACACTCTTACTAAGATATGTGCCTGCTGCTCCTGTACAAGCTGACATAAGCGCAAGCATGATTTACAAAGAAATGTTCACTTTTGGATTAGCCTACAGAACAGGGGCAGCCATGGTTGGCATGATTGAATACCGAACCTCGCAACGCATCCGAATAGGCTATGCATACGATTTTATGGTTTCTAAATTCCGAACCTATTCCGGGGGCAGCCACGAAATAGTTTTGGGATATGATTTTGGTGCCGGCAAGGACAAAAACGTTTCGCCACGATTTTTTTAAAGCATAATGCATAGTTCAATATAGCGTATGAGTTAACCTCAATAAAATTTTTATGAAGTATTTAGCATTTTATTTTCTTACATTTTTTTTCGTAGTACAATCTTTTAATATTACAATAGCGCAAGAGAAAAGCGCCAGCAAGGCGGTTGTAGATATTTCCACCAGCCAATATCAAATCAAAAACCTTGCTTTCAACTCTACGTTCTCAGACTTCGGTCTTTTCCCGTACAACTCAAGTAATTTCTTTTTTTCGTCAAACAGAGAAAATGAAAACACCGTCAACGCAAAAGCTTCTTTAAATTATAACAACCTGCCCTTTCTTGATATTTACGTTATCGTAAAAAATTCTGATACATCCTTTTCTGCTCCGTTTGCTTTGCCAGGCAATAAAGAAACACGCTTTAATGAAGGCCCTATTTTTTTTGATGCAGTAAGCAACTCATTTTTTATTACCCGCAACCAGTTTGATAAATCAAGGCGTCAACAAAGCCGCAAGGGCGTTAACCGTCTAAAATTATATATTGAAAACATTGAAGGATCTTCTTTTAAGAATTTTGGCGAATTTGAATACAACAGCAACTTGTATTCTGTTGGTCACGCAGCATTAACACCGGACGGAAAAAAAATATTTTTCTCTTCCGATATGCCTGGAGGCATGGGAGGGCCGGATCTTTACGTTTGTACGAAGGATGGCGATAACTGGAGCAAGCCCAGAAACTTAGGAAATGCAATAAACACTTCTGGAAATGAGATGTTCCCGTTTGTTTCTGCCGATGGCAAATTATATTTTTCCTCCAACGGACATTCTACACAATCAGGATTGGATATTTTTTCGGCAGAAATCAAAGGAGATGATTTCATTAATGTGAAAGTGTTGGGACAACCTTTTAATTCAGATCAGGATGATTTTTCTTTCTACATCTATCCCGATAACAAATCAGGATATTTCTCTTCGGACAGAGCAGGTGGAAAAGGGGATGACGACATTTATTCGTTTGCACTTAGCAATCCGATTTTGAAGGGTGTTGTTTATGATGAAAAGGGTATCGCACTACTGCCTTTTGTCAAGATAAAAATTATGGATGATGATTTGAATGTAACGGAGTTAGTAACAGATTCCTTAGGTACTTTTGAATACGAAGCAGCTCCCAAAACAGATTACATCATAACAGCACACATTAGTGGATATGTTCAGGCTAAAAAAACTGCAAACACCAGCGGAAAATCTCGAGTTGATTTGGTCTTTAATTTAATTAAAGAAGATTACGGCATAGAAGGTAGTGTGCTCAATAAAGATAACCGTTCGGGAATACAGGGTGCGATTATAACTTTGATTGAAAAGAAAACAAAAAAAATAATTACTACCATTTCGGATTCAAAAGGGCATTTCAACCTGAATGTAGAAAAAGACAAAGAATATACGTTGCGAATTGAGAAATCAAAATTTATGACCAGCAACTCGGATATATCTACCAAGGATATGAAAATTGGAGTAGTAAAAAAAGAAGTGCTGATGGATGAACTGGTTGTTGGGAAGTCCATAAAAATTGAAAATGTATATTACGATGTAGCAAAATGGAATATCAGAGCGGATGCAAAAATAGAATTGGATAAAATGGTAGAGCTAATGAATGAGAACCCGGGCATGGAAGTAGAGCTAAGTGCACATACCGATTCTCAGGGAAGCAACGCATCTAATTTAAAGCTTTCTGATAGCAGAGCGAAAGCCGTGGCAGCCTACATTATTTCTAAAGGCATTACAGCCAGTCGCGTTACAGGAAGAGGTTATGGAGAGAATAAGCTGCTCAATAATTGTAGCAATGGAGTTAAGTGCAGTGAGGCAGAACATCAGATCAATCGCAGAACAGAGTTTACGATCTTGAAGCTCCAGTAGAAGGGCAGACACAATGGGTAGCTGGGAATTATTACTCCGAGGGCAGTAAGAAACTATTTATTTTGAATCATCCCGCATGTTGGCTCTCCTTTGAGAAAGCGCAAGATCTAGAGTTCGTACATTCGTAAAAGCATGCGTATGCCAATAAAAATGCGAAAACAGCAGGAGGTTGCAAGCAGTCGCATTTTAAATTATTACCTAAAAACATTCACGCAACTTCAAATGGATTCTTGATTAACCTCATTTTATTCATTTTTGCTTCCCAGTTAAACAAAATCAATAGATATAATCATTCGTTAATTAATAAATTTGTCTTATCTTTGACGCGTTAATATATATATATATGCATGAAAAAACTTATCCTAATTTCAGCAATCTCCCTGCTCCTTCCCTTCGGGAAGGTAGGGATGGGTTTTCTATCTGCACAAAACGTGGCCATTAACACAACAGGTGCTGCTAATTCTACGCTTAGCATACTGGAAATACTCCAAATAAGTTCCACTGCAAACACAAAAGGAATACATGTTACTCATTCGGGAGTAGTTGCAGGAACAGGTTATGGTATCTGGATAGAAGTAACCGGAGCAACAAATAAATATGCAATTGTTGTTCCAAATGGTGGAGGTAGTGCGGGTATTGGAATGATCTCCCCAGCAACATTATTCCATTCTGCAGGAACTATCAGCGTGGGTATTCCCTCAGGAGGACTTGGTGGCGCATCAGCCGCTACCGGACAACTTAATTTTTATAACTCCTCAAATTCAAACATTACAGGCATAAGATCAGGAGTTGCCACTTCAGCCGTCACCTATACACTGCCATCTGCTGACGGCACAAGTGGATATTTACTTTCTACAAATGGTTCCGGGGCTTTAAGCTGGATAGCCAACAGTGGAGCTACCGGCCCAACAGGCCCTACCGGCAGTACCGGTACAGCAGGAGCCACAGGTCCAACCGGGGTAGCAGGAACCAATGGCTCAACAGGGTCAACAGGTAATACCGGACCCACAGGCCCTGCGGGGGCAACCGGAGCAGTAGGAGGTGGTGGAATGACACTTGTTACGGCTGGATCAGATGTCGTGGCCACAGATAATAACTGGGTAGATTTTACTGGGCTCAGTTTCGCAGTTACTGCTGGGACTACCTATCGATTTTATGCCACAATAATTTATACAGTAGTGGGTGCAATGAATGGTTCCAAATGGGCTGTTAGTGGACCCGCCTCGCCCACAATGCTGGGATATACTGTTAAAACCCCTGTTACCTCCACTATTTTCAACATGGATGCATGTAATTCTTATGACCAGCCGGCCGCTACTGTCACTTCAGCATATGCCGCACCATCAGTGAATATTGTAATCATCGAAGGACTAATACAACCATCAGCTAATGGTACATTTATTATTCGCTTTGCATCAGAAAATGCCGCAGATATTACAGCAAAAGCAGGAAGCACACTCGAATACTGGTAGCTGGGTCATATTTTTTTAAAGAAATGAAACCTACTTTTTTATATCTAATAATCTTATTTTTTGTATTTCAAAACAAGATTATAGTTTCTGCGCAGGGCATAAGCATAAATAGTACAGGCGCCCCGGCAGATGCAACTTCCCTTTTAGATTTAAATTCAACCTCGGGAGGCAGGGCCACCGCATGAGTAACAGCTGAATGTCAATAAGTTACCACACGCATTAGTTAGGGATTTTAAAGTAGGTTGTTTCTTTGAAAAAAAATCAAATGAACATAGAACCTTATTTTAATTCCATAACAGATCCACGAGACATCAGTAAAATAAAACATTTGCTAACCGACATTATAGGTTTATCTCTGATAGCCGTAATTGCAGGCTGTGAAAGCTACGATGATATAGAAGATTTTGGAATAACTAAGGAAACATGGCTGCGTAAATATCTTCACTTTCCTAACGGAGTTCCTTCCCATGATACCATCGAGCGACTATTTGAGTCAATAGATCCAACAGAATTTAATTCTTGTTTTAGTGCATGGGTCGTTGCAACATTTAACTACCCGGATGAAGTTTTTATGCACATAGATGGCAAATCCAACAGGCGTAGCTTTGATACATTCACTGGTAAAAAGATGCTCCATAGCGTAAGCATTTTTTCGGGCAAAAACCGTCTTTCATTAGCGCAATATAAAGTGGATGAAAAGAGCAATGAAATAACAGCTATTGAGCCATTGTTAGCACCCCTTGATATAAAGGGGCAAACAGTTACAATAGATGCTATGGGATGTCAAAAAGATATAGCTGAAGTCATTGTGAAAAAGCAAGCGTATTATGTGCTGGCAGTAAAAGACAACCAAAAAACATTGCACGATGAAATAAAAGAAGCCTTTAAGAATACGGCAATTGCTGATGTAGATAGCACATTAGAAAAGAGTCATGGTCGAATAGAAGAACGCACTTGCACAACAATTACCGATTTGCGTTTTGTGGATGAATCCATTAATTGGTTGGCATTATGCAGTATTGTATGCGTGGTAAGTAAGCGCACTATAAAAGAAAAAACCACCACCGACACTCGATATTTTATAAGCAACAAAAACGATAAGGCCTCCTTTTTTTTATCCGCCATACGAAGCCATTGGGGGATAGAAAACGCTTTACATTGGGTATTGGATGTAATTTTTAATGAGGATTATTGTCGGAAGCGAAAAGAAAATTCGGCAGAGAATTTTAATTTGATCCGGAAAATGGCAATTAATATTATTAGAACGAATAAAAAAGACGACAAAAAAAGTTTACGTAGAGCTCGACTAAATGCCGGATGGAATGACGATTATCTCGATAATTTGCTTAAATTCTGATGCGGTGGCCCTGCATAGCTGGTACAGGCTATGGGGTATGGGCGGAAGTGACGGGTGCATCAACTACCAATATTGCAGGATATTTTAATGCTACCGGAGCCACTAACAATTATCCGGGTATTTTCATGGGCGGAAATGTAGGTATTGGAACCACCACCCCCAATGCCAATTTAGATATAGTATCTGCAACTAATCCATCATTACGAATTGGAGATGGAGTTGGAGTAGGACAACTTGGTTATTCTACCTGTGCAGGTTGTTTCTCTGCTTATGCAGTCACAGGAGATTTAGTGCTTAGAAATTTTAGTTCCCCGGGAGTGGGCAATGTAGTCATCGATGCAGAAACGGCAACGGGTAATATTAAATTTGGAACAGGCTCGCCAGCAGTTCAAAAAATGGTGATATTAAATAATGGCAATGTTGGAATTGGAACTACTACGCCCAACCACAAATTAGAAGTGAACGGAGATGCAGGGTTCTACACCAATTCTACAAGAAAGGAGGGAATAAAAATCCAAACGAATTATGTGTCTGCGCAGACTTCAGGGAGGATATTTTTTAATGAGGATGATGTGTGTTGCGACAATGATTACGGATTTTCTTTGCTTTATTCAGCAGATCCAAACCCTACGCTGGGGGGCATAGCCTTCACTCTTCCCAACAATACGTTCTTCATTCTTAGTCATACCGGCTCCCCAACAGGACTTGTGACTATGGCGATCCAGCGGGCCTCTGGTAATGTAGGGATAGGAGGAATAACCGCACCCACTACCAAATTGCACGTTCAAGCGGCCGGAGCAACAGTTTCAACCTTTGACAGAACTACGAATGACGGTACTATTATTTCCTTGAGGCAAGCAGGAATACAGGAAGGCACAATATCAGTAGCCGGAGCAACGGTTTCTTACAATGCTTTTACAGGATCTCACTATGCCTGGACAGATCAGTCGATAGAAAAAGGTATGCTGGTAGCCTTAACTGGCGACAATCAATACATGCATAATAATAAAGATTCAGAAATTATTTACGGGGTGGAGATATCTACGCGCCCCAATGATCCAAAAATAATGGGAGCATTTTTGGCATTAGAAGAGAGCACACTGCCGTATAGCGTTGAGAATCCTAATTTAGTAATGGCTGTAGGAAACGGAGTGATGTGGGTAATTGACAAGGGTGAAAACATCATGGCCGGTGATTATCTTATATCCTCAGATTTTATTGGGCATGCCATGAAAGACAATGGCACTTACAGCACAAGTTTTGTAATTGCAAGGGTGGCAGAGCCAGTTGATTGGGCCGTTGAGACTAGCTACATAGATGGGGTAAAGCACAAGCTCGTATCAGTTTTCTTTGAAAATTATGTAAGAAATAATGCAGAAGTGGAACTACAAAAAACCAAAGTAGAGATTGATAAACTAAAAACTAGGATTCAGAATTTGGAGCTTCTGATGAATTCCTCCGACAACGTAGCTTCGGAAAATAAAGGATTGTAATCCTCTTAAGGATTTTGAATAATCTTTGTGGTCGCCTGATCCGTTTCCGCTGGCATCTCTTAATTTTTTTCATAACTCGATATTCGTAATTCGTATATTCGTGTTCTCTCAATAACTACCTGTCCATCGGGTCCGAATGACTTATAGCGGAGTAGGCGGATTGGGATTGTACATTCTAAAAGCATGAAAAAGAAACTTCAAGAGCTAGAGGACAAGATCAAGGAAGCCAAATTAGGCGGAGGCGAAAAACGTATCGAGAGTCAGCACAAAAAGGGCAAGCTTACCGCACGAGAGCGCATTCATTTTTTTATGGATGATGGCAGCTTCGAGGAAATTGGAATGTTCGTTACACATCGCTCCACAGAATTTGGCTTAGAAAAGGAAAAATATTTAGGCGATGGAGTGATAACTGGCTATGGTACGGTGAATGGTAGGTTAACCTACGTTTTCGCACAAGACTTTACCGTATTTGGTGGTTCTTTAGCCGAAGCACATGCCGAAAAAATTTGTCGCATCATGGACCTTGCCATGCAGAATGGAGCTCCTGTTGTTGGATTAAATGATAGTGGTGGAGCAAGAATTCAGGAAGGTGTTGTTTCGCTTGGCGGTTATGCCGATATATTTTATCGCAACACCCGAGCATCGGGAGTGATTCCTCAACTGTCTGCCATCATGGGCCCTTGCGCTGGAGGCGCTGTTTATTCGCCTGCCATTACCGATTTTATTTTGATGGTGGAAAACACTTCCTACATGTTTGTAACGGGACCTAACGTAGTAAAAACCGTTACGCACGAAGAAGTAACTTCCGAAGAGCTTGGAGGAGCATCAGTACATTCTGCAAAATCGGGAGTGGCACATTTTTCCTGTGCCAATGGAGTGGAGTGTATAAATTATTTGAAAAAACTATTGAGCTACATACCACAGAACTGTGAAGAGCAGCCTCCTTTTGTTGCTGATTTCTCTGCACCCGATTCAAAAGTACTTTCTAATATAATCCCTGAAAATCCTAATCAGCCTTACGACATGCGGGAGGTAATTAGCGGAGTAGTGGATACAAGTACTTTTTTCGAAGTGCATAAAAACTTTGCCGAAAACATTGTAGTAGGTTTTGCCCGTATTGCAGGACGCAGCACAGGGATTGTTGCAAACCAACCAGCGTTTTTAGCAGGCGTGTTAGATATTAATTCTTCTCAAAAAGCAGCACGCTTTGTTCGCTTTTGTGATTCCTTTAATATTCCGCTTTTAGTTTTTGAAGATGTTCCAGGATTTTTACCCGGCACCGACCAGGAGTGGAATGGAATAATTTCCAACGGAGCAAAATTACTTTATGCCTTTTGCGAAGCTACCGTGCCACGTGTTACTGTTATTACTCGCAAAGCATACGGTGGCGCTTATGATGTAATGAACTCCAAGCACATTGGTGCTGATATGAATTACGCTTGGCCCACTGCCGAAATTGCCGTGATGGGCGCTAAAGGAGCAGTAGAAATAATTTTTAAAGGCGATGCTTCGACTCCGCTCAGTATTAAAACTAAAGAAGAAGAATACGTAGAGCATTTTGCGAACCCCTATCGCGCAGCAGAGCGAGGATACGTAGATGAAGTAATTAAACCTGAAGATACCCGCGCTAAATTAATCTCAGCATTTAAAATGTTGGAAAATAAAGTCGATAAGCTCCCTAAGAAGAAGCACGGGAATATTCCCTTGTAAGTTTTTTCACCGAGCAGTTTTTTTGTATCTTTATAGCTCGATTCAATATCCATGTTAAAGAATTTATTTTCATCGTTCCTGTTAATTGCTTCTGCAAATTTCACGTTTGCGCAAACAAATTTATTTAATGGCGGGACAGACATTACAGTAGATCTTGGCGCCATCGTTTATGTAGATGGACATATTATAAACGAAGTAAGCGGCTTCGTTCACAACAAAGGCGATATTTATCTTACACGCGATTGGACCAACCGCGAGCCATCCGGATGTTTGGATCCTACTACAGGAACAGTTATTTTAGATGGTGCAACCACTCAAACTATTACCGGCACACAATCTACCACTTTCAATAATTTAGATTGCAGGCAGGGCAGCAAAAAAATTCTTAACATCAATACTTATGTGGGCGGAAGTACAGGTGTGCTAATGCTTAAAAGCAGTCCGTTTGATTTGAATAGTAAAATAGTAATTGTCACAAATGCAGCCCCTGCAGCAATTACCAGAACTACTGGATATATTATTTCTGAATCGGAAGCTCCTCCAACAGGAAATGGCTATGGTATTGTAGATTGGAAGTTGGGAAATTCTGGAGCAGGAAAAAATTATACCTATCCCTTTGGAACAACAACAGGCACTTACATTCCATTTTTATTTAATGTGAAAACGGCAGGCGTACAAAATGGTGTAGGAAGTTTATCGGTTTCTACCTATCCTACTTCTACAACCGCAAATCCAAACAATCGCCCACTACCCACCAATGTTTCTAATCTTATTGATTTATCTGTGAGTCTCGATGTGTCAAATATTTGTGCCGATAGATATTGGATTACCGATGCCTTTAACTACAACAGCAACCCTGCTGCAGACATTATTTTTACCTATAGAGATTCGGAATGGGACAACTCAGGCGGGAGCAATAATTTATTACTAGAAGATAGTCTGCGTGCTTGGAGATGGAGTGGAAACCAATGGGAAAATCCACCTGTTGGAATTGATAACCCAACAATGAATCAGGTTACGGTAACAGGAGCAAGTTTTTTTTCGCAGTGGACCTTGTTAGGTGATGAGCCGCTACCTCCACCACCTTGTGGAGAGTTTTTTTTACCAAACGCCTTTTCGCCAAACGCGGATGGAAGAAATGATTTATTCCGCCCACGTAGCATTTGCATACGTGATATAAACTTTATCATTTACAACCGCTGGGGAAATCCGGTTTTTGAATCTACCGATGTTGCCAAAGGTTGGGACGGAAATACTCCCGAGGGCGAAAAAGCCAACCCTGGCGTTTATGTATATGTGCTGAAAGCTACCTTAAATGACGGTTCTCTTATTGATCAAAAAGGTACTGTCACCCTAGTAAAATAGCACTCTTTCCATTTATTAACATTTCTTGTGCAACAAAGCTTGCTGTTTGAGCGTTGAATCAGTATGTTCGCATACGATATGAAACAGCAGCCTAATGAATATGGATTTTCTCTCTTTTTACTATCTTTATAGCAGATGCATACTTCAGAATATAAAATACTAATTAGTAAGCTAGATGAGTTTATACGCAAGTATTATAAGAATCAGCTTATTCGCGGTGTGCTCTATACTGTTGGTGCAATTTTAGCTTTCTATTTATCAATTGCAGTTTTAGAATACTACGGACATTTTAGCACCACCTTCAGAACTATATTCTTTTACCTTTTCATATTAACCAATGGATATATTTTAACTAGGCTTATTGTAATTCCATTGCTGCGCATCAATAACATGGGGGAGGTGCTTACAAACGAGCAGGCATCCGAAATAATTGGCAAGCACTTTTCAAACGTACAAGATAAGCTCTTAAATGTTTTACAGCTGCAGCAGCTATCGTCTATAGATGGTGTATCCGGAAACCAAGACTTGGTATACGCCAGCATCAACCAAAAAATAGGTGAACTTAAGCCCATTCCTTTTACTTCTGCCATTGACCTAAGTCAGAATAAAAAATATTTGAAATATGCCTTGGTGCCACTACTATTATTTTTTGCAGTCTTATTTCGTTCTCCAAGTATTATCACCGAAAGCACCAACCGCTTAATAAAACACGGAACTTATTTTGAAAAGCTAGCTCCTTTCCAGTTTGTTATTCAAAATAAAGACTTGACCACCCCACAGCAGGAAGATTTTTTGCTGCAAGTAAAAATGGAAGGGGAAATTCTGCCCGATCAAATATTTGTGAACTTAGAAGGTAGCGAATACAAACTTGTGAAAGAAAGCAAAAACGAATTTAGCTTTCTCTTTAAAAATGTTCAGAAAAATATTTCTTTTCAGCTGGAGGCAGATAATTTTTCTTCCAAAAATTTTGAGTTAGTAGCAGTGCCGAAGCCCATTCTCATGGACTTCTCAATTCAACTAGATTATCCAAAGTATTTAGGAAAGAAAAACGAAACTCTACAAAACGCTGGCGATCTTATCATACCGGCAGGCACCAAGGTTACCTGGAATTTTAATACACAAAACACCAAGCAAATGTCAATTTCGTTTGCCGATACTTCATTTCTTGTTCAACCATCGGAGGATAATAGATTTACGGCCTCGCAAGTTTTCTTAAAAGACAAAATATATTCCATTTCTACTTCGAACGAGTTTTTACGCAACCGAGATTCCATTAGCTATTCTGTTAGTGTGGTGCAAGATGCATTACCTATTATTTCGGTGGAAGAAAAGGCAGACTCTACTTCGCTCAGAAAGTTTTATTATGCAGGAAATATAAAAGACGATTATGGGTTTAATAAACTCACCTTTAATTATAAATATTTAGCGCACAACGATTCTGCAGCACAGCAGCCTACGCAGCTGCCTCAACAACGCGTAGTGAATATTCCTATTCCTAAAAACAGTATCCTGCAATCTTTTTATCATTATTGGGATATGTCCGAGCTTGCTATATCCCCTGGCGATGAAATAGAATATTATTTTGAAGTATGGGATAACGATGGAGTGAATGGAAGTAAGGCGTCCCGCTCCCGAGCTATGATTTACCGTGCTCCCAGCCTGAATGAAATTGCAGAAAATACCGAGCGTAACAATTCCGCGCTAAAAGAAGATATGGAAGAGAGCATCAAGCAAGCAAAAGAAATGCAAAAAGAGCTGGATGAGCTGTACAAAAAAATATTGGAGAAAAAGACTTTATCCTGGGAAGAGAAAAAGAAACTGGAAGAGGTTCTAAAAAAGCAAAAAGACCTAGAAAAAAAGATTGACAAAATAAATAAAGAGAACGCTCAGAACAATCAAAAGCAATCGGAGTTTCAAAAGCCTACCGATGAAATTGCACAAAAGCAGCAGCAGCTACAGCAGCTAATGGAGCAGGTAATGACCGATGAGATGAAAAAACTTTTTGAGGAGATGCAAAAGATGATGGATAAGATGGACAAAGACAAAATTCAGGAGATGTTGGAGAAAATGCAGCTGTCTAATAAAGACATTGAAAAAGAATTAGATCGCAGTCTGGAGCTGTTCAAAAAGATGGAGTTTGAGCAAAAGATGGAAAAGACCATTGAGCAGCTTAAAGAGCTCGCAAAAAAACAAGATAAGCTAGGCGATGAATCGCTGGAAAAAAATGCAGACAGCAAGGAGATAATTAAAAAGCAAGATTCGCTCAACAAAGAATTTGATAAGATTGAAAAGGACATGAAAGACCTGGAGAAAAAAAACAGTGAGTTTGAAGAGCCCGAGAAAATGCCCGATACCAAAGACAAGCAAAAGGAGATTAAAAAGGACATGGAGAACAGTAGCAAAGAGCTTAATGATGGCAAAAGCAAAAAAGCTTCTAAGCCTCAAAAAGATGCTTCGCAAAAAATGAATCAGATGGCAATGCAAATGCAGGAAGCCATGAGCCAAGCGGAGTCGGAGCAAGATGCTGAAGATGAACATGCGTTGCGTGATATATTAAATAACCTTATTCAGCTTTCGTTTGATCAGGAGGCACTGATGAAAAGCATTGAAACAACCAGCACCGAAAATCCGCAATACAAAAGTTTGTCGCAGCAGCAGCGCAAGCTCAAGGACGATTCTAAAATGATTGAAGATAGCTTGCTGGCACTTAGTAAAAGACAAGCAGCCATCGCCTCTATAGTGAATAGGGAAATTTCTGCAATCAATTCTAACATGGATAAGTCCATTACGCTGATGAGCAAACGCGAAAACAGATTTGCTCCTGAAATTTCTTCCCGTCAGCAATTTTCTATGACCTCCATCAATAACCTTGCGTTGATATTAAATGAGTCGCTAAATCAGATGCAAAATAATTGTAAGAAAAGTGGGTCTTGTTCCAAGCCGGGTTCTTGCAAAAAGCCTGGTCATGGAGAGAAGCCCTCATCAGCAAAAATGCGACAGATGCAGGAGCAGCTAAAAAAACAGATGGAAGCCTTAAAAAAATCGATGGAGCAAGGTAAAAAGGAAGGAGGATCTAAGCAGGGTAGCAGCGGCTGGAGCCAGGAGATGGTAAAAATTGCTGCTCAGCAAGAGGCGTTGAAGAAGATGATGATGGACATGAAGAAAGAAGGGGGCATGAATGCCGGGGAGCTGGAGAACACCCTTAAAATGATAGAGCAATCTCAAAAGGATATAGTAAACCGTATGCTTAATGAGGAGACCATGAAAAGGCAGGATCAGATACTGGAAAAGCTCCTAGACTTCGAAAAAGCCGAAAAAGAGCGAGAAACAGAGCAAAAAAGACAGGCAGGACAGCCAAAAGATGATTACAAACGTAACCTTTCCGATTTTGTTGAGTATAACAAACGTAAAGAAAAAGAGACAGAACTACTAAAAACTGTTCCTCCCTCTTTCAATAATTTTTACAAAAATAAAGTGTCTGAATATTTTAATAATTTCGCTAACGAATAAAAAACCTCATGGTCTTGGCTGAAAATCAACGGTTGCTGATCCCCTCAAAATCTGAAAATCTTGTCCTGGTTGAAAAACTGGTTGATGATGTGTGCGACCTCTTTGATATAAAGGAAGAAATTTACGGACATATTTTAGTAGCCTTAACCGAGGCCGTAAATAATGCTTTACAACACGGCAACAAAGCAGATCCTAAAAAAAATATAGAAGTTACCTTTAAAGTAAAAGAAGAAACCCTGTACTTTACCGTAAAAGACCAAGGCGCTGGCTTTGATCACAACGCACTTCCAGATCCTACCAACCCCGAAAATATTGAGAAGCCTACCGGCCGAGGCATTTTTTTGATGAAACATCTTTGCGATAATGTTTCGTTCGAAGAAAGCAGCACCAAAGTAATTATGGAGTTCAAGCTTATGAAGCCTTGAGCCTTGAGCCTTGAGTCATTAGTCTTTAGTGCTTAGTCGTTAGTTTTTTAGTTCTTGGTTCTTAATTCCTACCTCTTACCTCTTACCTCTCACCTCTTACCTCTTACCTCTTACCTCTCATCTCTTACCTCTTACCTCTTACCTCTCACCTTATACCTCTGTATTCCTATTCGCTATTTCCTATTAACTTTGCATCATGTTTAACATTGGCGGCAGCGAACTTTTTTTTATCATCTTCATGGTGCTCATGTTGTTTGGTTCCAAAAAAATTCCGGAGATAGCACGCGGACTAGGCAAAGGCTTACGCGAAATGAAAGAAGCTGCCCGTGGAGTGGAAGAAGAACTTACCAAAGAAATGCACGACATTAAAAAAGAGGTGGATATAGATAAGTTTATTGATAAAAAGTAATTGAACATTTTTTAAAGTAAAAGGTATTCCGTATTTGGAATGCCTTTTTTGTTTTACCCACAACCATACTTACAAATCTTTCTTTACTTTTCTAAAAGACATCGTTACAAGCCAGGCTCAACTGAAAGAAACTCATCTATAAATCATATAAGCCTGTCAAAAAATATTCCCCATTCGTCTAAAATCATAAAATAAATTTGGAAACTAAGAGCAGTGTTTTACCTTTGGGCTTATAAATAATTATTCCACTCCGGCTTTGCTCTAGCCGGACAAACATAAACTCAAAATGAAAATTTTAAAAATTACATCTGCATTTTTGTTGATTTCGTTAAGCCTTAGCGCCCAAACGGTTACGATTGATGCAAGTTCTGCTGGACGGAAGCAGGTAATCGATGGCTTCGGCACCTGTTTGGCTGGTACGGATGGGGAGCAATCCTGGTTTCAGAATTTATATTATGACGATGCTTGGTTTTCCTTGCTCAGAGTTGACCTAACACCAAATTTCGTATCGATGTATTCCGATTTTAGCTACAACTCTCCCTGGTTTCATAATAATCCTGCACTTCCCGGGCCTGATAACAATAATGTTCGAACTTATACCAGTGTTTCCGATTATACCCAATCATTTGGTGGAAGACAAGCACAGATTGCGATTATGGGCCCGAACATTGCTCAAAACATTTCAAAATTTGATTATACAAAGGATGCTCCACGTGTTCAAGGCGCAATGGCTAAAGCTGGTTTGTCAAGAAAAACCAAGTTGGGTGATTTTAAATTAACAGCTGCGATTTGGTCGCCCGCACCCTGGTTGAAAATTTCTTCCGGAAGCACGTATGGGTCTAGTTCGGGAATTATGCCAACCCAGGGAACTCCCTGGCCATTTATATGGGGAGGTAATTTTGCCGGTGGAAAACTGGATGTTTCCAATACACCCAAAGCTGAATTTTTCGATGGTACCCAGAACACAAGCGCCCTTACACAATTTGCCCGCAGCACAGCAGCATACATAAAAGGGCTCCAGGATCTGAACGGGATTTCTTTTTATTCGATCTCCATTCAAAACGAATTAAATTTTGAAGTATTTTACAACAGTTGCAACTATCCGCTTTCATCACAATACATCACTGCCTTAAAAGCAGTGCGTGCGGAATTTGATAAATACTCCGACTTGAAAAACATTAAAATAATGGGGCCGGAAGATTTATTGGGTGGAGATGCGTACGGAATGTGGCAATTTGGCGGAGGAAGTACTGCCGTGCATAAAAACCTGCAGTATTTAACAGAAATAGCCAAGGATACTGTTGCTACAGATGCCATTGATTATTATTGCATACATGGATATGCGAACAATGGAGTATCCAGTGCAGGTTCCAATCCTACAGTATGGGATTGGTGGGCAAATGGTTGGGTAGCCTCACCGGCAGGTGGAATTCCACCGAATGTAAAGGGATTCATGGCATATAATAAAAAGTCATGGATGACTGAAACTTCGGGGGAAGAGACTCCCTGGTTGTCCCCTTCAACGGGTTTCCCGAATAACGGAGCATTTAGTGTGGCCCTTAAAATCCACCAGGCATTAACCACAGGAGAACAAAGTGCCTGGGTATACTGGCAATTTGCCGAGGGGGGCAATGTGTCCACTTTTAATTTAACCGATGCCACTCAACTTGGAACCGCTGCGAAATACAATGCGTTTAAACACTATTCCCGTTTCATCCGGCCCAATGCAGTAAGGCTTAATACGGGCATTGCAAATGGCAGCAACATTAGTGTCAGTTCGTATATTCATGATGCGAATAAGTCGCTTACGGTTGTAATTGTAAACAGCAATTCCACACCGCAAACCATTACAGTGAATGTCCCTTCTTTGCCTTTTTCAATTTCTTCTTTCGATGTGTTTACATCCAGCAATAACAATTATTGGAAAAACTCCATGCTGAATGTAAGCCAGAATAAAGTTACACTTACAGTTCCGGGATATGGTGTATCTACACTCAATGGGGTTGAAATACTCTCAACAGGCTTAACGAATCAGGCATACGATACATGGTTGAATGTATATCCTAATCCGGCATCCAAAAGCATACACATAGAAACGGGTAAGCCGATGAAATTAATCACGTTGTATTCCATTGCCGGCTCAGTTGTTCATTCAGAAGAAATGAAGGGCACAACTTCGCATACATTGAATACGGAGAAAATTATACCCGGCTTGTATTTTGTTAAAATTATGGATGCTAATGGCGCAATGCAGGTAAAGCTTCTTCATCTAATCCATTAACAATATCTGCCGTATATTTATATATACTCTTGGTTTACGGGTAGACGAAATGGTGTTCTGCAATTGATTTATTAGGCAATAGCAGTGGTACATTAACTAATTTTGGAAGTGCATACGTAACAGCAACGGTTCTCACATTAATCCTTAGTTCTTTCAATATACGTAGCTTGTATGGATTCTAAAACCCATCCCCATGTTCAAACAGTATGGGTGACAGAACTTATATCTTGTTAAACCCCAGTAGGTGATCTTGGCAAGTTATCGCCAAGTCACCAGCAGCACCTACACACCCCCGTAGCCGCGAAGCTGTAGTTTGTATTGTACCCGCGCAGTTGTACTGTGTGGGATAGTAGTAGGTAAGCTTGGCTTACCATTTAGTCTCCCGTTGTTTGGGATTTGTTTAAAAAAAAGAAAAAATAATATTATAAAGTG
>Ga0163151_10002622_pt1 | contig 27385 bp, 20 predicted proteins | sample OliLakLV19MP5IB2_FD_145596 | JGI IMG/M metagenome (GOLD analysis project Ga0163151, IMG submission 145596) | Freshwater microbial mat bacterial communities from Lake Vanda, McMurdo Dry Valleys, Antarctica - Oligotrophic Lake LV.19.MP5.IB-2 | ecosystem: Environmental > Aquatic > Freshwater >...
CTGCACCCAACCTTGTTTTTACTGCGGCAATCTTTGCTATATTTATTTATTTGCTCCACTTGAGTGTGGTGGTTTCTAAGTTGCAATCACAAAACAAGCAATTGGCGCAGGATATTGCTTTGCTGAAAGAGAAGGTGAAATGATGTGCTGGTGTGCTGATTTTTTGATGTGCTGATGGGACTATGAATATCTAGAATGTTTATTTTTTGGAAAAATGAATGCAACTATTATAATACTATTTCATTCTTTTAATCTGGACATCAGCTCATCAACTAATCAGCACATCAGTTTTAAACAAGTCCACCATTCAAATCCACACAACTTCCATTCAAATAGGACGTGTTTCGAATATATTGAACAGTGCTAAAAATATTCTCAGGGTCACCGAATTCATTTGAAGCAATTTTTGATTTTATCTTTTCTTGTATCTCTTTCGGAACGGTATTGATCATTCCTACTTTAAAATATCCTAAATTAATATTGTTGATAGTGATTCCTTTTTGAGCATTTTCTAATGCAATGCTTTTTATCATTCCATTTATTCCAGCTTTAGAAGCAGCATAAGCACTCGTTCCCATTACTCCATTTTGAGAAACAATGGACGATAAATTAATAATTCTGCCAAAATTTTGTTCACGCATCACAGGCAAAACAGCACGAATTAAATGAAACGTCCCTGTTAAATTTACTTGAATCACATTTGTCCATTCTTCCACACTTGATTTGTGAGCAAATGCATTTGCGCTAACTCCGGCACAATTAATCAAGGTAATTTCTTTTGATTTCGATTGTATAGAAGCAATAAATTTTTCAACTGAATAAAAATCGGTAATGTCTAGTTGAATAGTATTTTCATATTGTTTCCCTTCAGGTTTATTCAAATGATAGGTTCCAATAATTTGTTCGCCAGCTTCAGAGAATTTATTAAATAAAAAATTTCCAATTCCACCTGTAATTCCTGTAATGATTATCATTTCTGTTTATTTATTTTTGATTTTTCATCTTTTGCCCAATTCAAATTTCCTGTCGCGAGTTGATGTGTAGGATCAATTTGTAAAGCTTTTGTGCAGGCCTCAATTGCTTTGTCCCAATTTTTTAGTTCACAATAAGAAGCAGCAATGTTGTTGTATGCATTGGCATTGTCAGGTTTTAATTGAATGGCCTTTTGGCATGCTTCAATCGATTTTTCATATAACCCTTGATTGTAATATGCAAGACTTAAGTTTATATAATTATCGGATGACGGTTTTTCTTTAGAAAATTTCTCTATTGCATTCAGATCGTTTTTTCCTTTTTGTGCAACAAATAAATTATTTTTTGCTAATTCAAAATTTGGATTTATTTTAAGTGCCTTTTCAAAAGCAATGATAGCATCATCCCACTTTTTCAATACATTATAAGCAGAGCCAATATTATTATAAGCTTCTGCAAAGTCCGATTTGATTTTGATTGCTTCGCTGGCAGCATCAATGCATTCCTGATATTTTTCAGTTTGATAATACATCAGGCTCAAGTTTAAATATTTATCTGCAGTAGGATCTTTTTTTATATCATTCAATGCAATTTCAATTTTACCCTTTTTATTAAGAGCAGCGTCAAGTGAAAGTAAAGCTTGTTGATTGCCGGGATTTATCTGTAATGTAGTATTTGCTAATGCCGCTAGTTTATCCCATTCTTCTATTTCAGTATATTCATTCATCAGCAGTGATCGGGCATCAGTATGAGCGGGAGACAACTCTATTGCTTTTACTAAAAGATCAATTGCTTCTTTATGTCGTGATTTAGATGATAAAAATTTTCCATAAAAATAATAGGAGCCAGGATAGTTCGGTCCATAACGGATTCCGTTTTTAAAAAAAGCTTCGGCAGCAGCATCATCTCCTTGAGCGGATTTTAAGACGCCCATATTTATATGTAAGAATGAATAATAAGGTGATACCGCTAATGCCAGAGTGAAATATTTATCAGCTTCGGCATAATCTCCTTCCCTCATTTTTGATAAACCATAATTCATTAACCCTCTGCCATTATTCGGGCTTTTTTTAGTAACATCTAACCACAAGCTTTCTTCTGTATGCCAAACAATATTTCGTTGATACGTTCCATAAGCATATCCGCCCATGATAACAAGTAAGCAGGCGAGAAGTACAGACTTGTTAATGTTTAATGCATCAAGTTGCTTTTTATATGAAAGCAAAAGCAATGAAACAGTTTGACAAACTCCAATAACAAGACCTACATATGGGAAAAAAATGCGATGGTCATTTAATACCTCCGACAATGGAATAATACTCGTAGGAAACAATGCTAAAAAGAACCAAAGTATACCAAAGCTAATGGGACGTGATTTTTCATCTTTAGAAAATTTAAATGCGATGTAGATTAATGTAAAAATAAATGCAACTCCTATAAAGAAAGTGGGATGCCATATGCTCTCCAGTGGAAGCCAGTCTGTGTCAGCACTTAGTTCAATAGGAAGAAAAAAGGTAGTAAAATAATGAACGATTACATAAGGTTGAGTAATCAAATAATTGAATGTAGATGAGCCACCGGGAACCCATGTATTAGGCGTTAGCTTATCAATAAGAAGATACATTAAGCCGCAAATAATAAAAGCAGGCAACGTAGTTTTAATTGCTAAAATAAGTTGTTTGAAATGTTGTTTTCTGAAAATATCTGCTAAACTCATTTTTTGCTCGAACAAAAGAATGTATACAAAAAATATGGGAGCGAACATTGCCGCAGTTGGTTTTGCTAAGATTCCTATTGCAATAGGCAGTAAGTACAAAAATGTTTTTTTGCAAAAAGGGGAGTACATGTATATACAAAAACCCAGAATTACACAGAAAGTAGATTGTATGTCGGAGCGGGCAATGATATAATTTACCGTTTCCGCATTTGCTGGATGAAGCAAATACAATGCAACGGCTGTTATTGCAATGTGAAAATTCCAACTGTGTTTATAAGTGTTATTTAAAAGTTTAAAAAAGAAAAAGAACATGCATAGTCCTTGAAGTAGAAAAAGTACGAAAGTGGAAAAATGGAAATAAAATAAGTTATAGCCATTGCCAAGCCAATAGTCGATTGCCAACGATGTGCTTACAATTGGCCTGTAAGATTGGTTAGAAGGAAGGGAGCTGAAAGTTGTTCCGTCTTGAAAGAACAGTGGGATATTATTGAGGTCTTGAATAAATAAATTATTCTGAATAGTATGAGAGTCATCAAAATGAAATGAATTATTGAAATGGTTGGAGTAAACAAGCGTTACAAAAACAGCCAATAATAAAAGATAAATAATCGTTTTTTTTATAGATAAATGTTCAGTAGCTTGATTTAACATTTGTTTGGTGTGTTGTATGTGCAAAATTATAAAATAATGCTGTATTCGTCCAAATTTCGTTATATATTTGAATATTAAGAAATTTTTAAATTAATACATAGTCTGCTGGGTACAAACCTCTTTGCTTTAAGAGCTTTAAAGTAGGTGCCGAAAGGCTTACGAAAAAACAAATATGTACTCCAAACAAAAAAAAACAGTCTTCACTTTATTTGTTGCATTCCTCTTTATTTTTCCGCTAGGATACTTGTACATAAAAACACGTAATCTAAAGAAAGCAGAAAAACCTCAAGAAACTTTATTGCCTGCCAATACTGACATAGCAGCATTGGAGACTTTAGCAAAAGCAAAACCAACTCTCGACAATTTAATCAATCTTTCAATGGGTTATATTAATAATGGGATGCCTGGGAAAAGCATTAGTTATTTAAAAAAAGCCATAAAGCTTGATTCAACAAATGTTGCTGTATATAATAATTTAGGTGTTGCATTTACCATGTTGCAACAGTATCAAAACGGGATTGATGCTTGCAATAAAGCACTCGAATTAGATGGGGGATTTCAATTGGCAAAAAATAATCTTGCATGGGCGACTGATGAAAAAAATAAAGTGTTGAACGAGATTAAAAAGCAAGAAAATGCGTCACCAGATAAATTGAATGTTGATTTTTATATTAATTATGGATTGAATCATTTTAAAATTGGTGATTATGATAAAAGTATTACAATCTGGAACAATGTATTTAAGCTTGAACCAGAAAACACAATGGCACTGAATAATATTGGTACTGCCTTTGTGATGAAAGAACAATATGATGATGCGATTACACTTTTTAATAAAGTAATACAGCTAGATTCTACTAATGAGCTTGCCAAGAATAATTTGACATGGGCGCTGGATGAGAAAAATAAAATGCTCTCCAATAAAGACTAATTGTGTGTAATTTTTTTTATTAAATAACCACATGCTTTCTAATAACAACAAGTAGTTGCCAAATCATTATTGCAAATAAAATAAATGCAGGAACGATTTTGTCAAAATGTATCAATGTTAATACAGTGCTGTTTGATAAATCACAATTTCGCAAAAGAAAATACAAGCTGGGGAGACAAAAAAACAGCCCCGTAATAAGCATTGCCGGAATAAATTTTTCATAAAAAACTTTTTTCTTTTTTAAGATAGGTAAAAAAGCAATGAGCGGCAAAGCAGATGTAAATTGATATTCCCAAACCGTATTGTAGCTTAAGAAAAAGGTTAGTGAGATAGCCATTATTAATAATAAACCACTTTCTAGCCGTATTTTTTTATCAGGTATAAATCCTATCGCTACTGTTAATACGAAACAAATGTATATAGGAATTTTAAAGATCCAAGCTGCCGTTTCCTTCCCCAAAAAAACATCCACAAATACAGGCAATGAGAACACATCAATGTGTATTAATTTATAATCCGATTGAGCAATAAGGTTGATCCAATGAATACTATTATCTTTCATGAATTCATTTAAAACAAAATTGTTTTTGTAGATATTCATGTGCTGTTTAATGAAATCAAAATCAAGACTCATGAGTTTGTCCAAGCCTACTGCTTCAGGGTTTAGGATAGGTATAAAAATAAAAGCAAGAGAAACAAGGCCATAAATAAGAATAGATTTGATTGTAGTAGCTCTTGTCTCTTTCATTATTAAAAGCAGTGGAAGCATCAGCAAAACAATAGGTTTCGTAAAAAATGAAATGAGTAAGCCAGCAAAAAGCATTGCATTTGCCTGTTTAATATTTGTTTCATAAGTATGTTCGAATATACCGATAAGGATAAGTGTAATCGATAAAACCAATGGAGCATGCATGTTACCGACATATAACATCCAATAGGTAGGAAAAGCACATAATAAAAAGAAATAGCTTAATCTTTTATTCAAAAAATCGGTTGTTCTTTTTGAGATCAAATACCCGCAAAACCCCATTATTACTAGTGAAAAAATGCTAAACAACCAATAGCTTGTCCATGAAGAAAAAAAGGAGAACCAAGAAGCGACAAAAACGCTAAATGCGGGGTGCGCAAGATACCACGTGGAATGGGGCCCATAAGGCGAACCTCCCCAGCTATCATAAATACTTCGTTGTTCAAGAAGATTCAAAAATGATTTTGGAACAGCAAAATAATCAATGCCTTGCACATCTGCGTGTTCGGCTCCAAAAAAGAATACATTAAGTATACCATAATACAAGGAAAGAAGCATTAACACCACAAAGCAGCCGATGATAAATGGTAAAAAATACAAAACTTTTTTTTGCATTTAGAATGTTTTCTCAAATTAGTTTGCGCTTTTAAAAAACGCTAGATGGGTTAAATAGCATGAAATTGCTTTTTCAAAAATACATATTTTTCTTTCTATTTATAAGAATCAGACAAGCTAAATAGTATTAACTTTGGGCTTTGTATATGGCATTATTCGGACTATTCAATAAATTAGGTAAAAACAATGGCGAGATGTCCTTTTTTGGACATATTGACGCTTTGCGAGGACATTTGTTTCGCTCTGCTATCGTTGTTGTTCTTATTGCTGTAGTCCTTTTTTGTTTCCCCGAATTTTTATTTGATAAGATTCTTTTTGGTCCGATGGACGAAAATTTCCCTACTTACAGAGCATTCTGTAAGCTGGGCCATTTCCTCAACTTGGGAGAAGATCTGTGTTTTGGAAAAGCGACTTTCCACCTTCAGAGTATAGGACTTTCAGATCAATTCACCTCTCAGATGTGGATTGCTTTCATTGGAGGATTGATTCTTGGTTCACCCTATGTTTTATGGGAGGTTTGGCGCTTTATCAAACCAGCATTAAAAGAAAAAGAAAGAAAAGCATCTACCTTTTTTATCGCTTCCGCGTCTTTGCTGTTTATTATAGGTACTTGTTTTAGTTATTTTATCATTGCTCCATTAATGATTAATTTTTTAGGAAATTACAAAGTGAGCGAAAGGATACTGAACAACTTTACAATGGATTCCTATATCTCCACGGTTACTACGCTCACTCTTTGCACAGGTCTCATCTTCGAACTGCCAATTCTAGTATACTTTTTAACAAGATTTGGATTAATTAGTCCTGAATTCATGAGAAAATACCGAAAACATGCGGTTATTGTAATCTTGATTGTTGCCGGAGTAATCACTCCTTCCCCTGATGTAACCTCTCAATTACTGGTCGCATTTCCCTTGTATTTCTTGTACGAAGCGAGTATCTTTGTTTCTTACTTTGTGGTAAAGAAAAAGGCGAAATTGGAAAATAATTAAATTAGGAAATTCGTTTGATTAAGGCTTTGCGAAAGACCTCATTTAACATATTTAACCAAATTAACCAATTTAAGATATTTAAGCCAATTAACCAATTTAACCCAATTACCTAAGATGTCTTCAGTAAAAGAATTCAATGATTATCGTGCTAAAATGAATGATAAAATTATGGCGGCAGATAATATCGTTCTAAAACGACTATTTAATTTAGATACCAATACGTATGCTGAAGGTGCTTTGCCAGTTAGGACAAAAGAAATGTTAGGCCTGGTAGCTTCAATGGTTTTACGCTGCGATGATTGTATTAAATATCATTTGGAAAAGTGTAAAGATAATAATGTGAGTACTGAAGAAGTATTTGAAGTATTTGCAATTGCAAATATTGTTGGTGGTACAATCGTTATTCCTCACACTCGAAGAGCAGTTGAATTTTGGGAAGAATTAAATAAAGGATAATTTATTGAAAAATAATTTCAAATATATTTTATTAAAATCAACATTGCTTTTTGTAATGTTGTTTTCGGCCTTTCCCATTTTCTCTCAAACAACAAAAGTGAGTGGAAAAATTGTGGATGCAATTACCCGTGAACCTTTGCCATTTGTGAATGTTATTTTTAAAGGAACTACCATTGGCGCAGCTAGCGACATTGAAGGGAATTACATCATTTCTATTACCGGTACTCGTGTCGATTCTATATCAATATCTTATGTAGGATACAACAAATTAAGCAGAGCAATAAAAAATGGTCAGGAGCAAACTCTAAACATTGGCTTGAGCCAGGGTGTTGATTTGATTGTTGTTGAAGTGCGTCCAGGTGAAAATCCAGCACACCGCATTCTCAGAAAAATTATTGCGCACAAAGATGAAAACGATAGAGAGAAATTAGAATACTACGAATATGAAGTTTACAACAAAGTAGAATTCGATTTGAATAATTTAAGTGAAGATTTTAAAAACAATAAACTTCTCCAACCTTTTTCATTCATCTTCGATAACATTGATAGCACTAATGCAAAAGAAAAGCCTTATCTGCCTGTTTTTATGACAGAAGCTTTGTCGGATTTTTATTACAGAAGGAGTCCGCAGGCTAGAAATGAGGTAATCAAAGCAAGCAAGGTAACCGGATTGGAAAACTCAAGCGTATCGCAATTTATGGGCGACATGTATCAAAATGTAAATATTTACGACAACACAATTTTGGTATTCGGTAAAAATTTCATCAGTCCAATTTCTGATAATGCGCTGCTGTTTTACAAATTTTATTTGATTGATAGTATGGTGATTGATGGACACAAATGTTATCAGTTACAATTTAAGCCAAGAAGAAAACAAGAGTTAGCCTTTGTTGGAAATCTTTGGGCAGCCGATAGCTCTTTTGGAATCAAACAAATTGAAATGAGTATTGCTGATGATGCCAACATTAACTTCATTAATTCCACAGCTGTTGTTCAAACATATAAATACATTGATAGCGTTTGGATGATGCAAAAGGAAAGATTGGTAATTGATTTTAATCCTTTCCCAATTGATCAAAAGAAAAAATCAATGATGGGCGTTTATGGTCGTAAAACTGCTGATTACAGCAATTTTAGAATAAATCAACCGCATGAGGATAAATTTTATTCGATGACGGAAAATTTAAAAGTGAATGAAGATGCTTTTAAAAAGACAGAAGCTTATTGGGATGAAAACCGACACGATACTTTGTCGAAAAACGAAAAACAAATTTATAAAATGGTTGATACTTTACAGTCGCTACCCATTTATAGAACTTGGATTGATGTCATCACCATTTTTGCTACCGGCTATAAAGTAAAAGGGAATTTTGAATATGGTCCGTATTACAACATGTTTAGCACCAACGAAATTGAAGGAAATCGTTTTCGATTTGGTGGAAGAACCAGCAATCAATTCAGCAAATGGTACGAGTTAAGCGGTTATGTGGCTTATGGAACACGAGATGAAAAATTTAAATACAGTTTAGGAATACGATCGTTTATAAGTAAGAAGCCACGTGCAATGGTGGGAATGTACTATAAAAATGACAATGAAATTTTAGGACAAAGTCAGAATGGATTCACAACAGATAATATTCTTGCTTCTGTTTTTAGAGTAACTCCATTGCGGAATTTGACAAATGTAAAACAAGTGCATGCATATATTGAGCGTCAATGGTTTAGTGGTTTTAGTACTAAATTGAGTTTCTATAACCGAACAATGATGCCGCTGGCAGATTTTCATTATGAATTTCAAAAAACAGCTACTTCTACTGGATTCAAAGAAAGTATCACCACTTCCGAAATACGTTTTCTGACTAGATTTGCATACCAGGAAAAATTTTTAGATGGTGAATTTACTCGCATAAGTTTAAGTACTCGTTATCCAATTATTCAGGCACAGTATACTATGGGAATTAAAAATTTATTTAACAGCGATTACAATTATCATAAATTGACTATAAATGTGGATGACCGAATTCGGATAAATCCAATTGGTTATTTCGATTATATTTTATCGTATGGAAAAACATGGAATCCAGTTCCATATCCATTGCTTGAATTGCATGGCGGTAATGAAACATATATTTTCGATTTGTATGCATTCAATGCAATGAACTATTACGAATTTGTAAGTGATGAATATGCTGCTGCAACTATTTCACATCACTTCGATGGGTTTTTCTTAAACAGAATTCCTTTGATGCGAAAATTAAAATGGCGTGAGGTTGTAGGTGCAAAGGCACTTATTGGAAGAGTAAATGATACCAACAAAGATTTATTAATTTTTCCGGAACACTTATATTCTTTAAATCGTGGCCCGTATCTTGAAGCAACTACTGGAATTGAAAATATATTTAAAATTTTTAGAGTAGATGCTGTTTGGCGTTTGTCCTACCTAGATAATCCCAAAGCTATTCCATTTAGTATAAAAGCTTCTATGCAGTTTACATTTTAATAAACGTATAAACATGATTTTACGTACGGATAATTTAGTTAAAAAATATAAAAGCAGAACTGTTGCTAAAATGGTAACAGTAAATGTGAAACAGGGAGAAATAGTTGGATTGCTGGGGCCAAATGGTGCCGGTAAAACAACTTCCTTTTATATGATCGTGGGGATGATTAAACCCAACGAAGGAAAAATATATTTGGATGATAAAGACATTACCGATGAACCAATGTATAAACGTGCTCAGCTTGGCATAGGTTATTTGGCGCAAGAAGCATCGGTTTTTAGAAAATTAAGTGTGGAGGATAATATCCGCGCGATTTTGGAAATGACAAAGTTGAATAAAGAAGAGCAGAGTGAGAAGTTGGAAGAATTGTTAAATGAATTTCACTTACAACACATCCGTAAAAATTTAGGAGACAGATTATCCGGTGGCGAAAGAAGAAGAACTGAAATTGCTCGTTGTTTAGCCGCGGATCCAAAATTTATTTTATTGGATGAACCTTTTGCAGGTGTTGACCCCATTGCTGTGGAAGATATTCAAAGCATCGTTGCGAAGTTGAAGAAAAAAAATATCGGAATATTAATTACCGACCATAACGTACAAGAAACACTTCAAATTACCGACAGAGCTTATTTGCTTTTCGAAGGAAGTATCTTAAAAGCAGGTACAGCAGAAGAACTTGCTAGTGACGAACAGGTTAGAAGAGTTTATTTAGGAAAGAACTTTGAGTTGAGAAGTAAAAAAGCAGAAGTAACCGAAAGCTCTGGCATTATTGGTGAACTATTGGATGGTAGTGCTGACGTTTAATTTCCTCTTAAATTAAAGTTTACTTATTGTATCCGAAACTAAGCAGCGTTGGTTTTCCCTTTTGAGCTTCATTACTAATTAACATTGTCCCGTCAGGCAAAAATGCCAACCCCTCAGCTTTATTAAATATAACAGGATCTAATTGCAATAGATTTTTTATTGATCCGTTTTTCTCAATCATCAATAATAGTTTATCATTTGCAGATAAAATGTAGATGTTTCCATTTATTGGATGCACCGCTATTTCAGAAGGACGAAAATTAAAAGCATTTATTTTTTCTCCTGTTTTTTTATTTGTACGGTAAGGGATTGGAATTTTTTGTTTTAGGGCTGTTGCTTCAATGTCTTCCACGTTTAATTTTAATAGAGGAACATTGTTTGGTGTTTTTGTTTTTAAATCAAAACTATAAATGTGGCGAATGTCTTTACTTTCTTTATCTTTCCCTGGTTTTGTTTTTGCAGCAATCAACAAACGATAGTTTTTCATATCGTAACACAAGCCTTCATTATTGAGGGAAGGCAAATTCAAAAAGTATTCTTTAATTTTCATATTGGGAGACCTGAAATCAGGGTATTCTGTCAAAACTCCATCACTTCTTAAAAGGTAAATAGTAGTTCCAACCAATGCGATTCCTTCATAATCGCCAACTAAACCAGTTTTGTATTCTTTGCTGATTTTACCGTCTTTTAAATTATAGATGTAAACGATTCCAAGCTCATCTTGCACACAAGCAATTTCGGTATTGCTTAAAATGGTGATTCCTGAAATTTCGTTAAGACTATATGGTAAAGTGTAGGTTTTGTCAGGATTAGAAAGGTTATATTCTTGATACGTAGAAATGCTAAAGGCCGTGAATAAAGAATAAGAAATCAACAAACCAATTTTATTGAAAATATATTTTGCTGTTAGTTTATACATGATTCAAAGTAAGTGGATAATTCTGGTTAAATTCTGTTTTTTTAAATGAATCCAAATAATAGTCGTTACTTACAGGTCCTGGTTAATATATTGAACCACGAAATTGGGCTTTATCCTAAACAGTTTAAAGAAAAAACCCTGTCGCAATAAAATGTGACAGGGTTTTTAAATATTCTCTGTGAAACTCTGAATTCTCCGTTTCTCTGCCTACCGTCAGGCAGATCTGTGTTGAAAAACTAATTTTCAAACAATTCAAATTCATAAAACTCCATAATCTGGTTTGCCAATAATTTTTTACAAGCCTCATCTACTTTTGTTGTTGCTGCATCTTTAGAAGCCGCTTCAATTTCTAAGGTAATGTGTTTGCCAATTCTTACGTTTTCAATTTCAGGTAAGCCTAAATTCTTCATACTTCCTGTTACTGCTTTTCCTTGTGGGTCCAATAATGCTTTCAATGGCATTACATCAATTTCTGCTCTGAATTTCATAGTATTTAATTTTAATGTTCTATGGTTTTGGTTTTGTTCATCATATTATTTATGATGGATAAAATGATGTACAAAAATATAATAAAAGGGATTGCAATGAACTGAAATAGTATTAACAAAATGATGGAAATTATCAAAAATGAATAACGAATTTTGTTATCTGCCCAACCAAAATTCTTGAACTTTAGAGCAAATAAAGGAAGTTCAGCCACCAGAAGGTAGGACATGAGAAAAGTAAGTCCAATAAAAAACAACAAATTTTCTGTTACTAGAAAAATAGGATAAATTTCTTGAAATTTATTAATTAGTGGAAAAGAACAAATCAAGATTGTATTCGCAGGTGTTGGAACGCCAATAAAAGAGTTTGTCTGGCGTGTATCAATATTGAATTTTGCCAAGCGAATGCAAGAAAAGATAGTAATTAAAAATCCCAAATATGGTAAATATGGTATATAGGAACTGCTTACGTTTATGTAATCCGGATTAATTGAAAAAGTGATCATCTGATACATCACAACCCCAGGAACAACCCCAAACGTAACCATATCTGCCAAGGAATCCAATTGTTTTCCCATTTCTCCACCAACTTTTAAAAGTCGTGCTACAAAACCATCAAAAAAGTCCAAAACGGCAGCAATCCCAACCAAGTAGGCTGCCCAAACTAAATCTCCTTTGAAGGCACAAACAATGGCTAAGCAACCACAAAATAAATTGCCGCAGGTAATCGCATTCGGGATATGCTTTTTGATATTCATGTATGCGAAATTACTATTTTTCTCCGAATATAACACCTGTTCAAGAAGTCTCTAAACGATTGAACTATTAGCAGATATATTGAACCCCTTCAGGGTTCTAGTGTTTTGTTGATTGATTTTATATTCATATTCAACCCCTTTGGGGTTGTTTTAAAAACAAATTTAATTCTATAGATATCATTTTACACCAAGCTAACAAGCCTGAAAGGGTTCAATGTGAATAAAAAGGGGAGATATTACTTACACAACCCTGAAAGGGTTGAATAACTTCTCTGCAATAATTAAATTTAATACCTTTATCCAATGCAAATTCTTTTGCCACTTACTTACGCCATTTTTTTTATTTTTTTTATTTTGAAAATGAAATTTTTTAGCATAGGAACTTTATCCAAACTTCAATTAACAGGCTTGTTTGTATTAAAAGGAATTGCTGGAATAATCGGATTTTATATTTATACTTATTATTATCCGCAATCCGATTCTTATCTCTATTTAGAAGGGAGCAAAAATATTTTCGATCAATTTACTGGAAATACAAACTCAACTTCTGTTGTGGGTTGGTACTCAAATTTTGATGACGTATTCTACAATAATTCTAGAATTATCATTTCCGTCAATTTTTTAATTCAATTTTTTTCTTTCAATAATCCATTTGTACACATTCTTTTCTTTTGCTTTTTTTCTTTTGTAGGCTTAACGGCTTTGTATAATGCGTTCTATAAGTATTTTCCAGAAAAAAAGAACATTCTTTTGATTGGAATTTTTATTGTTCCTTCTGCTTTGTTTTGGACATCCGGAATTTATAAAGAAGCAATTGCAATGCTTTGTGTTGGATTGATTGTTTATGTTTCAGACTTCGGATTGGCTAAATCGTATTCAATAAAAGGAGGTCTGATGTTAGCTCTATTACTCACCCTGCTCTTTTTTTTGAAAATTTATATTCTTGCATGTTTGCTTCCATTGTTACTGATTAATTTTTGTATTACAAGAATGGGAAATAAAAATTATGTACTAAAATTTATTGCATGTTTTATTCTTTTAACAGGCGTTTTTTATTTGGTTTCTAAAATTAGTTCTAAAACCAACTTTTATCAATTAATTGCAGATAAACAAGCAAAAGCAATAAGTGAAGCAAGCGGTGGAATATTTTTGGCAAACGAAAATAATTTTATCTGTGTAGGTTATACTGATTCGGCTTCTGTGATTATGAAATCAGACTCTTCCTATATAATCAAAAGTGGGAGCAAGTATTTGTTGTGGAAGCTAGACAATATGAAAGACACAAGTTTTGTCACTAGTTCAGTTGATACCAGTTCGTTTAAATTGTTGTATAAAATTGTGCCTGCTAATTCTACACTTAAAATGCATAAAATGAATCCATCATTTTTAGGCATGCTGAAAAATATCCCCATGGCAATTGCAAATGTATTTTTTCAGCCAACACTATTTAAAATTAAAAATAGTTTGCAATTATTTGCCTGGCTAGAAAACATCTGGATGCTTTTATTACTTGTATTAGCCATTTTATTTTTCGATAAAAAAATGCTTGAGCACAAGGAAGTACTTGTGTTTTGTATTGTATTTGCTTTGTTGCAATTTGCGTTGATTGGGTTGGTGACACCTGCTATTGGTGCAATGGTTCGTTATAAGGTCACAGCAATTCTTTTTCTGTTTACCATTTGCATGCTTTGTATTGACGGAGAAAAGCTTCTGAGGAAAATAAAGCGAACTAAAAATTAGGATTCTTGTAGAGAATAAGTTCTATCATTCCGTTTTTAAATTCTTTTTCTACAATCCATATTTTTTTCATTTGATCTAGTTCAGTAATTCTGTTTGTATTGATTATATTGCTATATAGAATGTATGGAAAAGAACTTAAGGGTTCATTTTCTATATCAGAATAAGAACAGCTGGGATCTCTGAGTTGAGAATATCGTAAATCATTTGTTAAAGGAAATTGTGTGCCAACAATAGTGAAAGAGATATTGTTTTTTATAATGTATTCGTTCATCTCTTTTTCCATTTTGAAAAAAGGAATTATTTTTAATGAGGAATCCCAAGCATTTCCATAGCGTTGCGGATATACAATAAAATTACCCATAAACAGGCAAATAGAAATTAAAGTAAAGATGAGGACTCGTGTTTTTTGTTTTTCGATGTGTTGAATAAAGTAACAAGTTGAAATAATTAACAAAGTGGAAATTACCAGAAAATATTTATGGCCGATTGGATTTTTGATTAAAATCATGAAGAATGTTAAAACAAAAAATGGGACAAAAATAGTTCGCAAAAGTTCTTTGTGCTGAGGAGTTTTTGTTTTTTTTAAGAAATAGAGAACAAAGAAGCTAAAGATTATCCACAGAACGACTCTTCCTAAATCTAAGTTCTTCCATAGTATGTAGGTAAATTGCCGAAACATCATTTCCGCTCCGGAAAATTGTTCTGCGCTATCTTCACGTATCGGAGAGAAAATGTACCAGCCTGCTTGTTGCTTGTGATAAATTGTCCAAAGTAATAAGATGAGAAAAGCAGGAATGTAATTTCTTAAAAAATAAAAGTTGAACATTCTATTATGCATTAGGTCTATTATAAACAATGCAGTTGCAAGCATTATTCCTCGAATACTTATTAGGCATAGCAACATCAAGGCAATTGAAAACAGAATATTTTTGTTGTTGTACAAGGCATTTAAAGCAAGTAAAAAAAAATAAGCAATAATAATATCATAACCCATCAACATCGCTTGAGTGATAAAAACAGGTTCCAGCATTAATAAAATAATTGCTAAAACAATTGTTCGGTCATTCAAATAACGTTTTGCTAATTTGAAAAATTCATAAACCAATCCGAATAGAAATGGAAGCATAGCCAGGTGAGAAACAAGAAGTGTTTTCCCTAAAGTTTTCCAAATTACTGTTAAATAAGCTGAATACAAAGGAAATCCACCTGTATCAAACGATAGTGGTGCAATAAATCCATTCATTCCTGAATCATAAAAATTCACAGATAAAGCCGAAAAAAAAGTGCTATCCCAAAAAAACGGAATGTTGAAACTGAAAATAGTCAGGAGAGTTAGGAGAATAAAAAAAGGAAGAAGAATTTTAGTGTTCGTCATCGCTTTTTACAATTTCAGATATACTGTATTGTGGTTTGTTGTTTAATGTAAGATACATGCGGCCAATGTATTCACCGATAATTCCTAATGTGATTAAAATCAATCCTCCAAAAAGAATGATGAGCACAACTACCGTTGTCCAGCCTTCAATGAAATTTTTGGCAATGAAATAATCGTATAAATATTTTATCAATAAAATAATTCCTGCAAAGGTTGCGATACATCCTGTAATGGTTGCTAATCTTAGCGGAAGTACAGAAAATCCAGTAAATAATTTCATGAATACCGAAACCGATTTTGAAAAAGTGTAATTGCTTTTTCCACTATGTCGTGCTTGATGTTCCACATTCACCTGACATAAATTTTGTGTGATGCTTAAAATGATTCCATCAATGTAAGGATAAGGTCCTGCAAACTTTGCGATTTCTGTAACGGTTGATTTGTTTATGATTTTAAATGGAGAAAGGTAAATTCCTTTAGGCTTGGAAACAAGCATTTCTGCCATTTTCCCGTTGGTACTACTCCCGATATTTTTTACTGTTGTTTGTTTGAGTGATGTAAAATTTGCATAACAAACATCAAACCCTTTTTTGCATTCCTTATATAAGTTGTTTATTTCACTTGGACTGTGTTGCAAGTCGTCATCCATGATAACGCAATAATTTCCTTTTGCAATTCGAAGCCCAGCTAATAAAGCATTGTCCTGTCCGCTGTTTTTCCTAAGATTAATTCCAGTAATGTGTTTGTTTTGTTTGCTCAACGAAACAATTTTTGTCCAACTATCATCAATGCTACAATCGTTCACAAAAATAATTTCATAGGAAACAGAAATTGCCTGTGCAATTTGTTTATACAGTTCTTCAATAATTGAAGAGCTGTTATAAACAGGAATCACTATGCTTATTTCTATTTCTTTCATTTTTTAATAACGATAATCAAATCTTTTTCGAATCGGTCGACAACAGTATATTCAAAGTGTAATTTTTTGCTCAAATCATTCAAAGCGTTTAGCAATGTTGTTTCTGTAAATCGAAAAGCTTGCTTTTTTCCATCCACGCTGGCCGATGCTTTTGCCAATTTACCAATTATTCCTTTAGCATTGGATAGATTTAAAACCGGCTCCGAAATAATAATTTGAGGAGCAGATTCCAGCATTTTTGTAAATAAACTTTCCAAACTGATGTTGAAATGATACAAAGAACCACAAATAATACAAGTGTCCGCTTCGGGTAATTTAGCAATGCTCAATATGTCGTTTCTTTCAGCTGAAAGCCCTTTTTTTAGCGCATTTGTCACAAAAATTTCATTTATATCTATGCCTTTCCAAGCGATCGACTTTTTTCTGCAATATTCTGCAATAATGGTGTCTCCAAAGCAAATTTCAGTTACTTTTTCTCCTGAAATCTGCTTCAAAATAGGCTCAAATCGCTTGTAATAGTTGCCTTTGTATAATAAAGACATCACAAAGCGATAACAATTGATGTTGCGATATATAAAACTCGTTTTTGTCACACAATTTTATTTAAACAAATATAGCTGATTCGAACAATATTTGAGGTGAAAATTCGTTATCAAAAGGTTTGGAATTCAATGTAAATTAGTTTAATTTTATGGTAATTATGAATAAGAAATTTTCTGCTACTTCAATCGCTTTTTTAGGCTTTTTAACAGTAACATTAGCGCAGGCTCCGAAATATAGTAACGAGTTTTTAAGTATTGGTGTGGGCGCAAGAGCCCTGGGAATGTCCAATTCCTACATTACTTCTGTAGATGATGTTACCTCGGGTTATTGGAATCCTGCTGGACTGTTGGGAATTAAAAATCAATACCAAGTTGCTTTAATGCACAGTGAATATTTTGCAGGAATTGCCAAATATGATTATGGTGCTTTCGCTACACGTCTCGATTCTAATAGTGTCTTGGGGGTGAGTTTGGTGCGATTTGGTGTAGATGATATTCCAAATACTACCGAATTAATTGATGCTAATGGCAATGTGAATTATGATAGAATCACAACATTTTCAGCTGTAGATTATGCTTTTTTAGTTTCCTATGCGAAACAATTAAAAATTCCTGGATTGCGTTTGGGTGCGAATGTGAAAATTATCCGAAGAAAAGTGGGCGACTTTGCTGGTGCTTGGGGATTTGGGTTGGATGCAGGCACACAGTACGATTATAAGAAATGGAAATTTGCTGCAATGGCTCGTGATGTAACATCTACTTTCAATGCCTGGAGTACAAATTTATCAGAGGAAACCAAACAGGTTTTTATTGCGACAGGAAATGAAATCCCGGGAAATTCCGTTGAAATAACTTTGCCGAAATTATTATTGGGCGCTGCTCGTAAATTCGACTTTAATGAAAAAATTTCTTTGCTTGCAGAAGTCAATATGGACGCAACATTTGATGGGAAAAGAAATGTATTGATCAAAAGTAAAGCAGTTAGTTTAGATCCACACATGGGTTTAGAAGCTTCTTATATGAATATTATTTTCTTGCGTGCAGGTATTGGTAATTATCAAACCTATACAGATGCCCTTGGAAAAAAGATAAATACCATTCAGCCGAACATTGGAGTAGGAGTAAAAATCAAATCGGTTTACATCGATTATGCTTTGACTGATATTGGCGACAAGTCCGTTGCCTTGTATTCAAACGTATTTTCAATTAAGGTAGATATCAATAAAAAGCCAAAATGATTAAACGTTTACTTGTTGTATGTTTAATTGTATTTATCACTTTTGAAGTGAAAGCGCAAACATATGGCAACGAATGGATTAATTACTCTCAGTTTTATTACAAAATAAAAATCGCACAAAATGGAGTTTTTCGTATCGACTCGGCAACTTTAACTGCAGCAGGAATTCCACTTAGCACCATCAATCCTAAAAATTTTCAGATTTTTAATAAAGGTGTTCAACAATACATTTATGTTGAAGGCGAAAGCGACAATGTTTTTAATAGCTCTGATTACATTGAGTTTTATGCTCAGAAAAACGATGGCGCTCTTGATTCGGCATTGTATGTGAATTCCAATTTTGTTCCCAATCCTTATTATAGTTTGATAAATGATACGGCTGTTTATTTTTTGACATGGAACGGTTTGACAACAAATAACCGTATGCTGATCGACTCAGCAAGCGATTTTACATCTTACACTCCTGATAATTATTTTTTCAAAGAGGCAGTTACTGAATTTCATAGCGAATATTATGAAGGTGCAACAGATAATGTTGGAGGAACCGATTCGCGTTATACAAAAGCTGAAGGGTGGTTTGGTAGTGTTATAAATTTAGGCGGAACAGCGAGTTATTCAGTAAATACTCCTAACATTTATACGACAGGACCGAATGCAAGAATACAAACTGTTGTTTTAGGCGCTTCTAAAAATTCCGCATTGTTGCTTGATCATCAATTGCAAATTGTTTGCAATAGTTCACTGCTGATAGATACAACCTTTACCGGATACGAAGCCAATCGTTTTACTTATGGTGTTACTCCCACCACTCTTGTAAGTGGTTCAACTCCTTTTCAATTTACCAGTGTTACTTCTTCATTCACTTCCAATCGCACTGTTGTTTCTTACATAAATGTAAAATATCCTCATACTTTAGATCTGGAAGGAAACTCCAATTTTACTTTGCATGTTCCTTTTAATTCAGTGCAAACAAAAACCTTTTTTACGTTTACTAATTTTAACTCATCCGGAGCAATTCATTTGTACGATTTAACAAATGCAAAACGAATTAAAGTTTTTAGTGATGGAACTGCAGATACTGTTCTGATTGCAAATAATACTGGAGAAAAAAAATGTTACATCACTTCCGATGGCTTTATTTCAAACATTGCTTCTGTTCAGCCTGTAAGTGCAACAGCACAGTTTGTAGATTATACTTCCACTGCTCCGGATTCGGCATTCGTTATTGTTACGCATAAATCATTAATGACTTCAGCAATTAGTTATCAAACTTATAGGGCTTCCCCAGCAGGTGGGTTTCATGATGTGATAATTGCTGATATCGACCAATTGTATGATCAGTTTTCTTATGGAATTGTAAAAAGTCCGCTTTCAATAAGAGGGTTTAGTGATTATCTTTTGAGTGCACTTCCTTCTAATCCTAAAAATTTATTTCTTCTTGGAAAATCATATCACATGGTTTTGTTAAGGAATGACCCTACTTATTATGCACCAGATTTGGTTCCGTCTTTTGGAAATCCTTCGAGTGATAATTTATTGACAGCCGGAATAAGCGGTGGAATTATTGTGCCGGGAATTCCTACAGGTAGACTTGCAGCGAAAACAAATACCGATGTCGTTGATTACTTAAATAAAGTTATTCAGTATGAAGATAAAGTTGCAAATCCTCCTGCAGAGTGGATGAAACATGTTTTGCATTTTGGGGGTGGAACAAGTTCGGTGGAGCAAGCTAGTTTTGAAGCATACTTAAACGCATATGAAAATACAATTGAAGATACATTGTTTGGTGGAGAGGTAAGTACTTTTTTAAAAACCAGTTCATTGCCTATCAGTATTAATACCTCTGATACTTTGCAGGCTTTTATGGATGGAGGCGTTTCTTTAATGACATTTTTTGGACATTCTGCAGGTACCGGTTTTGATTTAAGTATTGATGATATTGAATCGTACAATCCTTTGCCCGGACATTATCCTTTTATGCTTGCCAATGGTTGTTACTCAGGCGATATACACTCTACTGATGTTACCACATCAGAAGATTATGTTATTAAGTCAAATAAGGGAATGATAGGTTATTTGGCATCCGTTGGACTGGGTGTGCCATATGCATTAAACAGGTATTCTTCTGATTTTTATAAACAAACGGCACTTTCAAATTATGGAAAATCAGTTGGAAGCTCAATTAAAAATGTTATTGCCATTAATGAAGCGGGTGCTTTGTCCGACCCAATTATGATGTCTACCTGTAACGAAGTGACATTACATGGTGATCCAGCAATTATTATTAATTCACATCAAAAACCGGATTATGCAATTACAAATAGTGATGTGTATTTCGATTTGACAAATCCTGCTCCCGATTCAATTGTCATATATGCAGTAAGAACAAATTTGGGAAGGGCTACTGGCGATAGTATTTTTACTCAAGCATACCGAACATTTCCTGATGGAAGTAATCAATCTTATTTATCCTTTTCACGTGCACCCAAATATAAAGATACCATTGCCATAAAAATTCCTTGGGACTACACAAAAGATATTGGATTAAATAAAGTTCGTGTTACGCTGGATTATTTTAATCGCGTTGATGAGCTCAGTGAAACGAACAATGCAACAACAGATATTAATTTTATTATTACTGGTGGAGATGTTGTTCCTGTTTACCCCTACGAATTTGCAATTATTCCTACTGACACGATAACTTTAAAAGGCTCTACGGCCGATATGTTTGCTCCTTTACGAAACTATATTTTTCAAATAGATACAACAGATACTTTTAATAGTCCGAGCCTTCAAACCTCTCCACTTATTTCTTCGATTGGTGGAGTAATTACATGGAAGCCAACTAATTTTACAGCAACCACAGTTTATTATTGGCGCGTGAGTCCGGATTCTACAAGTGCAACAAGTGGTTTTAAATGGAGAGAAAGTTCTTTTCAATACATTCCGAATAAACGAGGATGGGAGCAGGCTCATTTTTTTCAATTTAAAAATGATGGCTATCAATATGTAAATTTCAATCGCCCTTTGCGCAAGTTTGATTTTGTGAATGATATAAAAAGTTTAGAGTGTAACAATGGATTATCTGGATATGTTGGATGGTTCAATGTAAATTACAGAATAGACGGAAGTTTGGAATATGTTTCCAGCTGGGCTATTCCCGGTTTTACTTTAGCCGCATTTGATCCAATCACTAGTATTTGCATGAAGTCCATTTCTATTGGTGGCGGACTTTCACAATTTGGAAGTGTTACCGGTTATGCTGTTGGAGCTGAGGAAAATGCATCTGATTTTTTTGACAACGATTCTATTAATAGAGCAAAAATTACCAACTTTATTATGAATGATGTGCCTCCCGGATTTAATGTCTTGGCGTATTCACAAGATGGTCATTCCATTCCTTCTTACGAAGAAAGTTTATACCTAGCTTTTGAAACATTGGGTGCTACTCAAATTCGAACGGTTCCTTCCCAACGTGCTTATATTTTGTTTGGTACAAAAGGGTTGCCGGGTTCTGCTACGGAAATGATTGGAGATTCCTTGAATTCTGCTATTCAGATGAACAAAACCTTGATTAGTAATTGGAATGAAGGTTCTATCTCCTCACCTATCATTGGTCCTGCATTAAGTTGGGATTCCTTATCTTGGAAACAACATCACATTGACGGAGTTTCAACGGATGATACAGTATATGTGAAGTTGATTGGAATTATGGCAGATGGCTCAGAAGATTCTCTTTATGATTTTAATTCTAGTACGGAATTAGATATTGGAAATTTAAGTACGTATGCAAATGTAAATGCATCTATCTATCCGAATATTCGTTTGGTTGCTTATATGAAGGACGATACTTTAAATACTCCTCCGCAAATGGAACGTTGGCAAGTTATCTATACACCCGTCCCCGAAGCAGCAGTCAACCCTGTTATGGGATATTATGCAAATGACTCTGTACAAGAAGGGGATAATGTAATTGTACATTTACCAATTCAAAATATTAGTGAATATACTTTTCCTGATAGTTTATTAGTAACCTATTGGATTGAAGATGCAAATAATGTCAGTCATCCTTTACCTTCTAAATTAAAAAAGAATTTATTTGCACCGGGCGAAGTGATAATGGATACGATAAGTGTTAATACCAATGGATACCCTGGTGCCAATGCTCTTTGGGTTGAAGTAAATCCAATTGCTCCGATGGATACCTTGGATCTTCCAAAAACACAATTGGAACAATACCATTTTAACAATATTGTTCGCATTCCATTCAATTCTTCTACAGATAGAATTAATCCACTGTTGGATGTGACTTTTGATGGAATACACATTTTAAACAGTGATATCGTTTCGTCAAAACCAAATATATTGATTCAACTCAAAGATGAAAATCAATTTTTAGCCTTGAATGATACCAACGACTTCAAAGTGTTTATTCAAAACCCTTCCTCATCTCTTCCTGTTCGAATATTTTTCGGTTCTGTTTTAGCATTCACTCCGGCCTTGCTACCGAACAATAGTTGTAAACTAAATTTTACTCCTTTATTGTATGAAGATGGAAAATATCAATTGATTGTTCAGGCAAAAGATAAGTCGGATAATCAATCAGGCGCAATTGATTATAAAATTCATTTTGAAGTAATCAATAAAGCAACAATCACCGAAGTGATGAATTATCCAAATCCATTTTCTACAGCTACTCACTTTGTATTTACGTTGACAGGTTCGGAAGTGCCAACCTATTTTAAAATTCAAATTTTAACAATCACCGGAAAAGTAATTCGTGAAATTACAAATGATGAATTGGGTGCATTGCATGTGGGTAGAAACATTACAGACTATGCATGGAACGGGAAAGATGAGTTTGGTGATCAGTTAGCTAATGGCGTTTATTTGTATAGAGTAGTAACAACTTTGCGTGGTGATGAAATTGAAAAACGCGATAGTGGTGCCGACCAATATTTCAAAAAAGGATTTGGTAAAATGTATTTGATTCGATAATGAGATTATTTTTTTATATAATTTTTTTTCTTCTTTTTTCTGCAAATTTATTTTCACAAGCTTCTTTCAGAAAACTATCGCGACCTGAAAAGTGTTGGGTAGTTTTCCATCCACTAAAAGCAAAAAAAGCAGCCAAAGTTACTAGAGAGATTCAAATTGTAGTTGATTCTGTTAAACGCTCGGGTGTAATTGGCGCAGACAATAATGGGGGCAGTTTGGATGCCTTTAAGCATGGGTATTGGATGGCTTCTGTAGCTGTTGCAATTGGGAGAAAACAGGCCTTGAAACTGGGAAAAGCACACGAAAAAGGAAACTATTTTCAATTTAAAAAACAGGAGCTGGAAGATGTCGCTTTGCCAGATTCGATAAGTTCAGTAATGGATTTAAGGAACAACGAGTTTGGTGTTTCATCGGTCGATAAATGCAGAAATTTATCAAAAGCAAACATTCAAAAAAAAGTAATGGATGGATTGGCTAATGGAAAATTGACAGTTATAAAAAAGGATGAATTTGGTAATTTCTTGACTTGTGACGGAGCTGTTATTTCTGCAAAAGAGTGGAAAGGAAAGTGGGGAAACCCAAAATGTTTGATTCCTTTAGTTTATCATTGATTTTATTAATCGTACTACGAAAGTTTAGCTAAAATTATAGTGGGATAAAACCTTGAGATTCTGACTGAAGTAGTATCTTTGAATTAAATATTTTTTTGAAAAAACACCACTTATATTTCTTAGCAGTACTAACAGGACTAATGTTAGGCTTTGCTTGGTTTCCACATGGCTGGCTTCCAATACTATTCATTGCATTTATTCCATTGATGGCAGTTGAATATATTGTGTTTCATAATCCTGAAAAATATAAAGCACGAACAGTTTATTTTGCTTCTTTTATTTCATTTTTTATTTGGAACCTTATTACTACCTGGTGGCTGAAAAATGCTTCTTGGGGTGGAGCAGTAATTGCTGTGGGTTTAAGTTCTGTTTTAATGGCTTCCGTTTTTTTAATTTTTCATAAAATAAAGAAACGGATTGGCGAAAAGTGGGGATACGTTATTTTTATTTCTTGTTGGATCGGGTTTGAATTTCTTTATCACGGAAATCAAGTTTCATGGCCATGGTTAACACTTGGCAATGCATTTGCAGATTGTACTAGTATCGTTCAATGGTATGAATATACAGGAGTGTTTGGTGGAAGTTTGTGGGTGCTAACTATTAATTGCATGTTTTTTTCTTGCTTGACGGATAATTTTACAAAAAAGAAATTTATGTCAACAATAGCGCTTATTCTTTTTCCCATTGCACTTTCAATATTCCTACTTTATTTTTCAAACTCAACTTGTAAGGCTGAACAACATAAAATTGTTATTGTACAACCCAACATTGATCCTTATAACGAAAAATTTTCTGGAACGTATGAAGAACAATTGCAGAAGATGCTGCAATTGGCAGCTGAAAAAACAGATTCAACAACCGACTATGTAGTTTTACCCGAAACAGCATTGGTTGAAGATATTTGGGAAGATGAATTGGAACAAACGAGTTCGATTATTACCATCAGAAAATTTCTTGCAAATTTCCCTAAACTCAAGATCATTGTCGGTGCATCCACTGCTAAAGCATTTAAACCAGGTGAAGAGCTGTCGGAAACTGCACGCAAATTTCACAATGCAGAAGCGTATTATGATTCGTATAACACTGCTTTTCAAATTGATAATTCTAGCACAATTCAGAAATACCATAAATCAAAACTGGTTCCTGGTGTTGAGCAAATGCCGCTGCAATTTATTTTTAAATACTTCGAGCAGTTTGCTATGAAAATGGGTGGTACGGTTGGAAGTTTAGGTTTTCAATCCACGCGAACAGTTTTTACTTCAAATGATAATCCATGTAAGTTTGCACCTGTAATCTGTTATGAAAGTGTATACGGTGAATATGTTAGTGATTACGTTAAAAACGGAGCCAATGTTATTTCGGTAATTACAAATGATGGTTGGTGGGGGAATAGTCCTGGACATATTCAACATTTAAAAATTTCTAAACTTAGAGCGATAGAAAATAGAAGATGGGTTGTGCGTTCTGCAAATACTGGAATCTCTTGTTTTATTAATCCGTATGGAGAAATTTCTCAAGCAACTAAATATTGGGTTCCTGCTTCTATTTCTGGAAGTATTAATATAAATAATGAACTTACTTTTTATACCAGGTTTGGCGATTATATTGGAAGAATAGCAATGTATACAGCTTTCTTGTTGATTATTTACTCTTGGCTAATACGTTTTAGAATTATTAAAAAATCGTAATTTTGTGTTGAATCTTTTTTTATGAAAACAGGAATACTCTTAATAAACCTAGGCACGCCAGATAGTCCTTCTACTTTGGACGTTAGAAAATATTTAACACAATTTTTGAACGATCCTCGCGTAATCGAAATTAATCCTATCGCACGATTTGTTTTGGTAAATGGAATCATAGTTCCATTTCGTTCTTCTAAATCTGCAAAACTATACCAAAAAATTTGGACTCCGGAAGGCTCTCCTTTGCTTATCAATAGTAATAAGATGAAAGTTTTGTTGCAGAAAGAATTAGGAGAAAACTATGTTGTTGAGTTGGGAATGCGTTATCAAAACCCAAGCTTGGAATCTGCTTTAAATAAGTTGAAAGCAGAGAAGGTGGATAAAATAATTATGATTCCATTGTATCCGCAATATGCTTCTTCCAGCACGGGCTCATCCGTTGAAGAAGCAATTGGCATCTTACAAAAATGGGAAGTGACTCCTTCATTTGAAGTGATTTCGAAATTTTATGACAATCCAGATTTTATTGATGCTTGTGTTGATAGAGCTTCAAAATACGATATAAGTGAGTACGATTATGTTGTTTTTAGTTACCACGGTTTGCCCGAAAGCCATATTAAAAGAGGATCCGAGCATTATGGTGGCAACAGCTGTCAGTTAGGAAGCTGTTGTGATAAAATTACAAAAAACAATCAGTATTGTTACCGAGCCAATTGTTTTGAAACAACACGTCAGTTGGTAAAGAAATTAAATATTCCGGAAGGAAAATATGAAACCACTTTCCAGAGTCGCTTAAATGATAAATGGATAAAACCATACAGCGATAAGGTGGTAGAACAAAAAGCAAAAGAAGGAAAGAAGAAATTATTGATTTTTTCTCCGGCATTTGTAGCCGATTGTCTGGAAACGATTTACGAAATCGGAATTGAGTACGATGAAATTTTTAAAGAGCATGGAGGAGAAAAGGTAACTTTGGTGGAAAGTTTAAACGATTCGCCAAAATGGATAGATGCTTTGAAGAAGATGGTGTTGAAAGCGAACGCTTAAAAAAAGCTCCCCGAGAACTCGGGGAGCTTTTTTGTTTTAAGGGTATTCTTAAAGAATATGAATCTTTTTTGTTACACGTTCTTTCCCGTTATCTATAGAAATAAAATAGATGCCAGAATTGATATTAGAAATGTCTAGTTGAAAATTGTTTATTCCTTTAGTAGTTGTGAAGTTTCCTGCGTTTATTTTCTTGCCTATCGCATCAAATAAGGTTGCAGTATAAATGCTAGGAGAGTTTGAGTCTATTACTATTTCAATAGTTCCTGCTTGATTATTAAATGCGTTAATAGTAGTAGTATTGGCAGTATTGCAATTTTCAACACTAATCATGCTAAATGTTTTGGTATCACCATTATAATCCGTTTGAGTCAAACGATAATAACTGATTCCAGCATACGAATTATAATCAGTAAAAGAATAATTTAAAGTACTTGAACTTGTTCCTGCACCGGCAACAATACCAGCATCTATAAAATTTACTCCATCAATGCTTTTTTGAATTGTGAAAAAATTATTATTTGTTTCCGATGCGGTTGTCCAATTTTTAACAACATTATTTCCGGAACATACTGCTTCATTTGAAATCAATTCAATTGGCAATGGAGTTAAAAAATCAACCAATGTCCATGTTCTATAGAAATCTGCGGCAGGAGCAATTACACCCGAAACAACATTGGTAACAGTA
>Ga0163151_10002623_pt1 | contig 27382 bp, 30 predicted proteins | sample OliLakLV19MP5IB2_FD_145596 | JGI IMG/M metagenome (GOLD analysis project Ga0163151, IMG submission 145596) | Freshwater microbial mat bacterial communities from Lake Vanda, McMurdo Dry Valleys, Antarctica - Oligotrophic Lake LV.19.MP5.IB-2 | ecosystem: Environmental > Aquatic > Freshwater >...
TATCAAAGAAGATTGATGCTGAGGTGGCGAAGATAATGTCAGAAGGGTATACTCGCGCATGGCAGACTGTGCAGGATCACCGCACAGCTCTTGATATGATTGCTAAAAAGCTCGTTGAGGTGGAGACATTGGAACGCACTGAGTTTGATGCGTTGCTTGTAGCAAACGGAATTTCGTTGAAGAAATAATATCAAAAGATACCTTTGACATGTTGTTTAGTTGTTATGTTTATTTATGCGCGTGTAGCTGTCTTGGCTAGCTAAGCCGCAGGTAAAGTATAGAATGTTGTTTAGTTGTTCTGTTTATTTATGCGCGTGTAGCTCAGTTGGTTAGAGCACCGAGCTTATACCTCGGCGGCCCTTGGTTCAAATCCAAGCACGCGCACCTTTAGTTGAGTAATTTATTGAGTGAAGTACTTAATCATTTCGTTAGAGTTATAGAAGATGTCCTCACGCCTACAGTGATTTGTGTTCCTCCTGCGCTTGGTGTTTGTTTGGTTTTTTATCTTGACCACGGTACAATATAAGAGTATGAAATTTAAATTTTTATTTAGTTTAGCTCTGGTTTTATTCATGTTTTCATTTTCGCTTGGTTTTGCTAGTGAGGGGTCATGTTCGGTATCTTATAACTTTGGTGAAAGGGCTTCAGATACTAATCTTGGAGGAGATGTTACCCGTCTTCAAAATTTCTTGGTATCAAACGAGTATTTGCTTGAAGGAAACATTACCGGATACTTTGGTCCTCTTACACTAGAAGCCGTAAAGAAATTCCAAGCAGCAAATGGCATTAGTCCAGTTGCTGGATACGTGGGAACTCTTACTCGATCAAAAATCAAAGAAATTGGTTGTGGTAAAAGTGAGGTGCTTGGTGTCACCACAGATTTAAGCGCTAGGCTTGTTTGTACTCAAGAAGTAAAACTTTGTCCCGACGGCTCTTATGTTGGGCGAGATTCTAATAATAGATGTGAATTCAAGAGGTGTCCTACCAGCACACCCACTCCTTCATTAGGTGTTTCTGCACGTATTGGTGTTGATAAAACAGAATACAAGCCTGGCGATACCGTACAGATTGCCTACAACGTTCGAAACGCTGGATCGGCTCCAGTTACATACACTTTCCCAACAGGGTGTGCGGTGACAGTTAGTGGTCCATTTGAAGATAGTACCGCCTGTACAGCTGCTATTTCTACCGTAACTATTCCTTCTGCGGGTACTCATAAATTTGCTATAAATAGAAAAATTTCTTCAACAGCAAAAACAAAAATTCACACAGCCACAGTCACTGTAGTGGGTCGTCCAGAGTTATCAGTTTCTGTTGATGTGAATGTTAAAGCTCCCGTTGCAAGTTCCACGACAAAATCCTCTATAAAAGTCCTATCTCCAAATGGTGGAGAGAGGTGGATTGGAGGAAATGATTATTCCGTTCTACTAGAAACAGGTAACATAAAAGGAGGGACTGTTGAAATAGAACTTACAGCTTTTAAATCGTCTGGGACTCTTTACGGATCAATTGATAGGTTCTTAAATGTAATAAAAATTTCTTCAGTAAAAGTAACTAAAAAAGCAGTGAAAATTCATGTTCCTTTCTTTATGACACCAGGAAAGTATAAAATAAAAGCATCTGTGTGTGACAAAGATAATTGTGATATCCAAGACTTAAGTGACAACCTGATTGAAATAGTAGCTCCTCACTCAACAAAAAAAGCACCCCTTACAATTTCGTCGGTACTGTACGAGAAAAAATCTACAGGTAACAACTTGATTATCAATGGTGTGGGAATGAAAAGTTCTAATACTAGAGTAGATTTTTTGGATACCAATAACCAACCAATGGTTACTGTGGGAGGGGGCGTACCCCTTGTTTCTTCGGATGGGAAGACTCTTACCTGGTTAAATTTTACTAGATCAGATAATAGTGAGTATAACAAAATAAGAATCTCAACCCCTGAGGAAGTAAGTAACGTATTGAGTTTTCCTGCATTAAAATAGCCACTTTACTCAAAATGAATTTCTTTTCTACTCTCTAGGATTTGTTTAAGAATAGGGAAGTGCGTAAGCGAAGGATCTCGTTCAACGAGGTCCTTCGCTTCGTTTCGGGCGAATTCTACCATTTTGATGTTTTGTAGTGCGTCCATAGCAATATCTGAAATTCCCCATTGCTTTCGCCCGTAGAGCTGACCTGCTCCACGAAGAGAGAGGTCGAGCTCTGCAAGTTCAAAGCCGTTTTTGGCGGTGCGGAGCGCCGTAAGGCGCTCCGCACTCTTCTCACTTTTGCTTTCGGTAAGTACATAACAATATGCTTGATGATTTCCTCGAATCACTCGACCTCGGAGTTGGTGAAGTTGGGAAAGTCCAAAGCGTTCTGCTCCCTCAATCATAATAATGGTGGCATTTGGAACATTTACTCCTACCTCCACAACTGAAGTCGATACAAGTATGTCTATCTTACCTTCAGAGAAATCTTCCATCACCTGCTCCTTCTCGCTTGGTTTCATTTTGCTGTGCATGATACCAATTGTGTGATTCTTAAAAACTTTTTCTTTGAGATGCTCAGCTTCTTCTTTTACAGACCGCGCATTAAGAGCTTTCTCTTTATCAGGATCTGGAGCATCAATACGAGGACAGATTACATACGCTTGTCGGCCAGCTTTTAGTTCAGTCCGCACTTCCTCGTACATCTTTTCTCTCTTTTGCGGAAGAATTATTTCTGTAATGATTGGTTTTCTTCCTGCGGGCATTTCATCAAGAAGAGTAATATCGAGGTCTCCATACATGGTAAGTGCTAGGGTGCGGGGAATTGGGGTTGCTGTCATTGAAAGCAAGTGAGGAAGATAGTTTTGCTTTCGCGTGAGCTTCTGCCGTTGTGCAGTACCGAAGCGGTGTTGCTCGTCGATAATTACATAGGCGAGGTTCTTAAACTCAACACTTTTGGTAATAAGAGCATGTGTTCCTATGACCATTGAGATTTCTCCATTCTTCATCCATTTTAAAAGCTGTGCTCGAGAAATAGAGGTAGCTTCAGCACTGTTGAGTTTAGAAGGGAATTTAAGACAACCACTTCCTGTGATGAGGGCAATCTTCATTGGTAAGTGTCCAAAGTATGAAATAAAAGATTCGAAGTGTTGCCGTGCAAGAATTTCAGTCGGCGCCATGTAAGCCACTTGGTGTTCTGGGTAGGTAACAAAAGCTGTCGCCGCCGCAACAAGAGTTTTACCCGAACCCACATCTCCTTCAAGAAGTCGTGACATCGCATGTTCACTTTTGAAATCATTAAGAACGGTTTCAATTGCTTTTAGTTGAGCATTAGTTGGTTTCCAAGGAAACCTTTTAAGGAAAGCTTGTACTTCTTTTTGCTTGTCTTTTATTACTGCTGTCTTTTCTTTTTCACGAGTTTTTCGTTCTTGTTGTCGTTGTAGCTGTATGAGAAAAATTTCTTCAAAAGCGAAACGTTTACGTGCGGACTGTGCATCATTCTCTGTTTGTGGTGTGTGTATCCAAATGAGTGCAGAGGAAAGTAAGGGAAGATGGTATTTTTCTAGAAGCTCTTTTGGAAGAGGGTCTTGTAGTTGTTCAATGACTTTGCCACGAGCAATTTTCTTGAATGCATGATATATCCAGTTTGAGCTCACTCCTTTGGTTTCGCTATATACCGGATACTGTGTATGAGCATCACCACCTGAACCAAACAGTGACTCACCAATGTTTACTGGAATCTCTGCAACTTTTTCGATATGTGGGTTTGAAAAGAAAAGAGACTCCTTTCGAGTTGAAACCTTTCCCTCGACACGCACAAGATCACCTTCTTTCATCATTTTTGCGATGTAGGGTTGGTTGAACCACACTGCTTTTATTGAACCTGATTCGTCTTCTATGATTCCTTCAGACAGAGGAATCTTTTTTATATATGCTTTGCTTGTTTTGAGTCCACGAATCTTTCCGAAAATGGTAATAGTTTCTCCGTCAACAGCTTCTTCTACTCTTTTAGCTCGAGCAGAGTCTCCGTAGCGTACAGGGAAGTAGTAGAGGAGGTCGTGTAGCGTTTTTATGCCGAGTTTTGTAAGACCTTTCTTTTCGGTGTCAGTCAAGCGAAAGTGTGCTAGTATGGGGTCGTAAGGATGCATAGTGACATCCTATCATAGGTTTATAATGCTAATTTTATCTTTATGTTGAACGATTTTAACCTATATCACCAGATTCCAGTTGGCTGGATATGGCTTGTTCCTATAGTGTTCTTGTTTGGTGTTATTGTCCTTGCTCTTAAAGGATATACGCTTTGGAAATCAGCAAAGCGCGGAGAGATGTGGTGGTTTATAGCACTCTTTATTGCCAACACTGCTGGTATTCTTGAGCTTATCTATATAGTATTCGTGCTTAAGAAATACCATGTATCATTTGCAGAGAAAATTAAGGCTCATATGAAGAAAGAAGGAGGAAAGTAACACATAATATCAAAGGGCACCTTTGATATAAAAGTTATTTAGGAAATTGAATAGATGGAGCCATGCTTACCCATAGTTCCTTCTCTGACAAAAGCGTCTAGATTTATTTCTACGGCGCTTTTGTCTTTTTTGAGTCGGCGTGCGACCGAAACTGCTGTCGCACGTTTGTGCTTCAGTACATCCGAAAGAATGAGGGAACGAAGCTCGCGATTTGAACCTTTGAATACACTTTGTTTCTTGTGGTGCACGCTCTTTTTGCTCTGGTTACCGATTGTTTTCTTGAGGTGTGTTCCATAGTCATACAGTGCGTAATACCACTCTCGTGCCGAGTGTGTAGAAGATGCCCGGCTACATGCTGTAGACGGGCATCTTCTACACAAGCATGCAGTAACAAGTTCAAGAATTTCCTTGTCAGTCACCCTATCCTTGTTTTTAAAGAAATGATATATGAAGACCGATCTGATATTTGTCTCAATAAAAGATGTGGGTATTTCAAAAGCAAAGTTCATAAGCGCCCCCGCAGTTGACTGTCCAATTCCTGAAAAAGTAATAAGGGAAGCGTAGTCTTTTGGAAATTTCCCTTTCCACTTATTTTCAATCTCTTCCGCTGTTTTCTTGAGATACACCGCACGCCTATTGTATCCAAGACCTTTCCACATGATAAGAACTTCAGAAAGGGGAGCTTTCGCCAATTCTTTAGTGGTAGGAAATTTATTTAGGAAATCTTCATAATATTTTATAACGCGCTCTACTTGCGTCTGTTGAAGCATTATCTCTGAAACCAAAATATGGTATGGGTCATGGGTATTTCTCCACGGCAAATCTCTGCGATGCTTTCGATGATATCCCCAGACCTCTTTTTTGAATATTGTGGTTTGTGGTAACATACTTGGTACGGGCTCAAAGCCTCCCTGAATTTATTAACTTTTACACACTTCATGAATTTTTACAAAATTACCACATTACTCATCCTTCTCGCTTCTTCTGCTTCATTAGCTGGGGCCCAGACTTTGCAGGAACGCCGAGCAGAAATCGAAAACCGTATCGAGTCTATCCGAGAGCAAGCATCGAGCACTCACCCAGTTATTGCTCCGACTCTTGAAGAAGACAACATGAAGAAGGCTTGCGACGTAACTACCAAGCGAGTAGATAAGAGACTTGAAGAGTTTTCTCGAAATTATGCAGCGCACGAGCAAGTGTACGCGACTCATGTTTCTCGATTAGAAACAATCTCTAACAAGCTTTCTGTTGAGGGTCTAGATGTTACTAATCTCAATACTAATATTGCGGTACTGAGGGTAAAGATAGATAAGTTTATTACAGACAAGGGAGCTGTGGTTTCTGCTCTCGAAGAAACAAAAGAATTTTCTTGTGGTGATTCAAATCAGGAATTTATACAAACAGTGCAGATCGTGCGTGATGCGCAGAAGATGGTCTTTGAGAATGCTCGAGAGATAAGTAGCTTCGTCAAGACAGTTATTAAAAACAATCTCGAAAAGATTCGCCAGTCATACTAACATGCACTCTTCTCAACTAACTCGAATAATTATAATAGGTATCGGAACTGTACTCATTGTTCTTGGTGTGGGAGCAATCTTTAATGCTAACGACGAGGTTCCAGAAGAAGTACAGAGGGTGCAAGAAAGAGCTACCTCGACAAATGCCACTACTTCTGTAGAAGCTCTCAACAAAATATCAGATTCAAGCGATGTGGAGAACGATCTTGATGTTTATATAGAATCTACCAAAACCATGCCCAACCCAAATGATTTTAACGATTCCTATGGTGATTTGAATCGATAGATATTTATGATAATGTGTTAGGTCTGGAGACGTGTCAGAGTGGTCTAATGTACCTCTTTGCTAAAGAGGCGTGCCCTTTATAAGGCACCGACGGTTCGAATCCGTCCGTCTCCGCCAACTAAAATCCCGCAAGGGATTTTTTGCGGAGACGAGAATGCGAAGCATTCGTGACGGATTCGAAGCCTGTTTGAGTATTTTATGCGAGCCTTGCGAAGCAGAAAATCCAAACAGGGTACTGCTCCTGTAAGGAGAGAATCCGTCCGTCTCCGCCAAGACATTTTAGTATCGGCGTGACCCGAGTACCTAAGAGGTTATGGTGTCTCCGAATCCTTTTGTGTACAATAGTCTGATACTAAGTTTATGTTGAAAATATTTAAAGATGTTAAGTAAACTATATGACAATAGTCCATATTCATATCGAAAGAACGGGTGGAGTTTCTTTGCAGAGCTTGTATGAGAAAAAATATCAAGGTGGAGGCATGCTTTGGTATAGTGTGCGTGATGATTTATTTGCACCGTTTAGTATCAAGACCGCCAACTATACCAAGGATTGGCAATTAAAAATTTACGCCATTCTTGCCCAACGATTTCCAATAATAAGAAATCTAATGCTATATTTGCGAATATGGCGACGCAAACGTCAGGCGGTGGATATTGAGGATCTACATTCGATGGCTACTATTGTAATTGGTCATTTCTCAGCCAGTAAGCTTCTTCCTCATCTTTCTCCAGACCTGCATGAGTATCGAACCGTCGTTCGTGACCCACTCATGCGTATGTGGTCTCATTACAACCATTTCCAAGCACACAAGGGTGGTGTCGGACAAAGAGTAGTTCCCGATTATAAAAAAATGGTATTCGAAGAATTCGCCATGTTGCCAGAAATGAGAAATTACCAGACTCAGGCGACAGGTTCCGATTTATCAATTTTTAAACATATAGGTACTACTGAGAAACTAGATGTTTTTTGCAAGAATATAAGCCTCATAGATGGCACATCAATGTTGCCTTGGGTTAATCATTTCGGAGGTACTTTGCCTGAATTGAGTTCTGATTTTATTGAAACCTTTAGGATTGCTCATGCTCAGGACTATCAATTTTACAATTTAGTTTTGGAAAAAGTTTCTCAATCAGTACTCGAACCACATAACCTATTTCAACCTTCGAAATAATGCTAAAATGCCCTTACAGTGCCTTACCCCTCTGATACCTAACCCACATGGCCCGCCAACTAAAATCCCGCAAGGGATTTTTTGCGGAGACGAGAATGCGAAGCATTCGTGACGGATTCGAAGCCTGTTTGAGTATTTTATGCGAGCCTTGCGAAGCAGAAAATCCAAACAGGGTACTGCTCCTGTAAGGAGAGAATCCGTCCGTCTCCGCCAAGAGAACTAAGTATCAGCATGACTCATAGGGTTAGGTTTGTAGGGTGATTTATAAACATAATGAATAAAAAAAGCCACTGGATTTTTGGTCCAGCGGTTTTGGGTTGTGCGCCGCGTCGATTTTACTCGATAACTTCGCAGACGTCTTTGGAAAAGACCAGGCTCGGGATCGAGGCGAGTGGAACATTTTGCTCCCACCAATCGGCGGCTTCGGGTGATTTCTTCCTCAATGCCTCCATGGCCTCACGGGTATCCACTTGGTGGCCGCCTGCATTTTCGGCTTTGCCACCACGGACCCCCATTTGGATTCCTCTGGAGGGTTGCTTGGGAATCGGTATCTCGACGCCGATCCATTCTTCTCTGACCCATTCCGGAGCCTGTCCGGGAGGTGTTGCGATGATTTTGATAGAACTCATAAAAAACTCTTTCTTGTTGATTGTTTACTGATCAGTCCGGATGCTACCATAAACTTCTCAAATTACCAATAAGTTACCCCGAATCACATACCCTGTTTTACTTTTTAAAAATCCCTTAAATGCCCTTACCTTGCCTCACCCCTCTGGTACCTAACCCACATCCTCCGCCAACTAAAACTTTCTCACCACATTTTTCTAATTTGTGGGAGTAGGGTAAAATACAAGAGTATGAATATACATACGCCTCTTGTGGCGCAAGGTCTTACAAGTAAACAAGTAGAACAGCTCAGATTTGAGTATGGAACTAATTCGTTACCAGAAGCCAAAGTTCCAGGGATTCATATTGTTTTTCTTCGGCAGTTTGTTAGTCCTCTTATACTTCTCTTGCTTGTGTCGGCGGGAATTATCTTTGCTATGGGAGATTTTTGGGATACGGTGATTATCCTTTTTGTTGTTGTATTTAATTCCATAATCGGAACTATTCAAGAAGGAAAAGCTCAGAACGCCTTGCTAGCACTTAAAAAAATGGTAGAAGGTTCTGCTACAGTAGTACGCGACGGACATGTGTCTATTGTGAGTGACAAAGAACTCGTTCCACACGACATTATTATTCTTCAAGAAGGTGACAAGGTTCCTGCTGATGCGCGACTTCTCGAATCAAGTGAGCTTAGGGTAAATGAATCAAGTATTACAGGAGAGTCAGTACCTGTGGGAAAAGAAGTAGAAAACGAACACAAATCACAGCTTTTTCGTGGAACCACAGTGGTGCTGGGAAGTGGAAAAGCATTTGTTGAAGCAACAGGGAAGAACACCCGCATTGGAAAGATCTCTACTTCAATTGCTTCTATAGACACTGATGTCCCTCTCAAGAAGAATATCGAGCATCTTGCTCGTATTCTCATTGGTATTGTTATGTTTGTAGCTTTTATTGTATTTGCTCTTGGAGTGTCTCGCGGTGAACCTCTTGTTGAAATGTTTAAGACGGTGGTAGCTCTTTCTGTTTCTCTTGTTCCTGAAGGTTTACCTGTAGTTCTTACTCTCGTACTTGCTTCAGGTGTGTGGAAGATGACTAAGCACAACGTCCTCGTAAAACGCTTACAAGCAGTGGAAGCTCTTGGTCGCGCGAAGATAATTGCGGTGGACAAGACAGGAACCATTACCGAAAACGAAATGACATTGCAAAAGATGTACATAAATGGTCGCACCTATGATGTTGGCGGTTTGGGGTATGCACCTGTCGGTAGCTTTGCACTTGATGGTGAGCCTGTTGACCCTCTCAATCACCAAGACCTTCTTCTTGCAGGACGAGTTGCATGGTTTGGAGTAAACGCTCGCACTGTCTTTCTTGAAGAAACAAAAGAGTGGAAAGTTTCGGGAGACCCTACTGAAGCAGCTCTTCGAGTGTTTGCTGAGAAGCTCGGCTTCAAAGACGAGACTCATGAAGGACAAAAGATTTTTGAGATTCCTTTCGGACACGATACAAAATATCATCTTTCTATCACTCGTTTTGATAAGAAACATTTTTTGAGTATGGTGGGAGCACCTGAGGTAGTTTTAAAGAATTGTGACCGTGTATGGCGAAAACAAAAATCAGAAATATTTACTGATGAAGACAAGGAACAAGCTGAACAAGAATTTGTGAAGTTTTCTAAAGATGGATACCGAGTAGTAGGGCTTGCTGTGCAACAAGATGCGGGGGAAAGTGTTGATCCAGAAAATTTTAAAAACCTTGTCTTTGTTGGCTTTTGTGCAATACGTGATCCTCTTCGAAACTATGTACAACAAGCAGTAGCTCGTGCACACGAAGCAAATATTCGTGTGGTGATGATAACAGGAGATCACAAAGTGACTGCGTATGCTATTGCAAAGCAAGCGGGCATAGCAACATCTGAAGATAGGATTATTACAGGAAGCGAACTCGACACTCTTGATGATATTGATTTAGTTAACCGTTTTAATGATGTGGATGTGTTTGCACGAGTAACTCCTGAGCACAAACTGCGTATCGTTGAGCTATTTAAGAAGCGGGGAGAAATAATTGCAATGACGGGAGACGGGGTGAATGATGCTCCATCACTTGCTGCGGCGGACTTGGGTATAGCAATGGGAATAAAGGGAACCGAAGTCGCCAAAGATGCTTCAGACATTGTACTTCTTGATGATAATTTTGGAGGAATCATTTCTGCTGTAGAAGAAGGGCGAAATATTTATCAAACTATTAAGAAAGTAATTGTATATCTTCTTTCAACTAATATTGGTGAGGCGGTAGCTATCACTCTTGCAATTATTATAGGTCTTCCGTTACCACTACTTCCTTCTCAGATTATTTGGCTCAACTTCGTGACGGATGGTTTCTTGGTTCTCGCGCTCGCTTTCGCACCGAAAGAGTTTGGTCTTCTTGATAAAAAGTTCACGCAGACACGCCAACTCATTTCATGGAAGATGGTATTAAGGATGACACTTCTTGGTTTTACTATCGCTTTCTCTGCTCTTATTGTCTTCTCTCTTTATTTGGAACAAGGATTAGTAATAGCAAACACTGTAGCACTTGCGACTCTCGCTGCTTCTCAATGGTTTAACTCCTGGAATTGTCGTCATGATCTTTACTCAACATTTTCATTTAAGAATAAAAGAAATAATTACTTGATTATCGCAACACTTATAGTAGTAGGTTTACAAATGTTTGCTGTATACAACCCATTCATGCAAAAGATTCTTTACACCTCAGCTCTTTCTCTCAATGATTGGCTGTTTATCGTTGTGTGTTCTTCTGCAGTGTTGTTTGTCGAAGAGATTCGCAAGTTCACTGCTCGAAAGTTTGCCTAAAGTTTGTATAATACATACATATGAACAAAAATGATTCCCCTTGGATCAAACAATTAAAAACTAATCGACCTACCAAAAAACTTGAGTCACATGCAAAGACTGATGTGGTGGTAGTGGGAGGGGGGATTGCGGGAGTGACTACTGCGTATTTTATTTTGAAGAATACTAATTTCAAAGTGACAATGCTTGAAGCAACCAAAGTGGCACACGGCGCAACAGGTCACAACGCGGGTCAGGTGGTAAGTTATTTTGAGCGACAGATTTCAAAAATAGCGGAAGAGTTCGGAGACAAGCTCGCTACAGAAGCTCAAGAGGATATATTGTCTGCGTGGTTGCTTACGGAAGAAATATTTAAAGATGCAAAGCTCGAAAGCCCTTTCTATCAATTTACTGGCTACGCAGGCATGTCTGATTTTGATGAGATTATGATTCATGCAAAGAACAGTTTTATGTTTCGCTCTGCATCGCTTCTTAGTGAGTCTTTACTTGTTGCAGAGGAGTCTGATGTTGCGAAACGTATACCAAAAGAATATCGCGATCTATGCACCTTCATGCCACACAAAGATATTCTTGCTCTGCTTGAGACAACTGACACCCGATATGTTGCAGCTCTTACTGCTCGCAAAGGATGTCTTAATAGTGCGCTCTTCACTGAAGAATTAGCGGGGCATCTTCTTGCTTGTTTCGCAGATAGATTTACTTTGTATGAAGAGAGTCCTATGGATGAGGTGGTCTTGCATATGCATGGCGCAGATCTCAAGGTGGGGCACCGCGTGCTTAAGGCAGATAAGGTGGTGCTTTGTACAAACGGCTTCGAGAAATTCACTATTACTAATCATGGTGGTCCGGAGATAGACACACATTTCCACCACATGGTAAAAGGGACTGTCGGCTACATGGCGGGGTATCTCGAAGACCGCGACAAGTCTCCCATTGCTCTTAGTTTTATTGGAGACAAAGATGTGTATTTCTACATGACACGTCGACCATTTGAAGATGAGAAGAATGAGAAACATAATCTTATTTGTATCGGAGGTCCTGAAGCATCTCTTGAAGACACCAGCACATACGCCAAAGACGATTACTTGTATCCTGATGAAGCATTGTCTGATATTGATGCTTTCGTACACCAGACGTATCAAGACTCACCAAAAGAAAAGATTGATTACAAGTATCAATGGCATGGGCTCATGGGATATACACCAAACGGTGTTCGTCTCATTGGTCCGGAACCCCGCAACAAAAATTTGTTTTATAATCTGGGATGTAATGGTGTTGGTATCTTGCCGTCAATCTTCGGTGCAAAGAAGATAGCAGACCTGCTTGCAGGAAAAGAGTTTGCTAAATCAATTTTTGATCCTCGTTAATGTCAAAGGGCACCTTTGACATACTAGTGAGCAAGAACCAGCGTGCTTACTTTACAAGCTCCCGCATCTCGTAGAACTTTAGTGACCTCACTGAACGTTGCTCCAGTGGTGGTGACATCATCAATCACAACCACACTTCGACCTCGAACCTTTTTTGGTTGAGAAATGCGAAATACACCAATGAGGTTTTGTTTCCTTTTCTCACAACTAAGTTCTTTCTGACTTATCGTATCTTTTATCTTTACTACAGCTCCGCCTCCATATTCAAAGAGATTCATAGTGTCGTGCTTCAGAATCGCTTTTACGAGAAGGTCTGCTTGATTGTGTCCTCTCTGTCGTAATCTTTTCTTTGAAACCGGTACCGGAATTAAAATAATAGATAAAATAGCTCCTGACCCCATTTTAAGTTCCCTTAATCGTTGAAACAAAAGTAAGCCAGCATTATTCACAAGTTCTACATTACCACGATACTTTATATCCCAAATTATCCTCCGTACTTTGGGGTCTTTATAGGAGAAAAGGGCAGTGGAAGAGCCCGAGAGTGAACAACCATCAAAACTTTTTTCTTGATTGAATAGAATTGTGTTAATTAGTCTATGCAGTAGTTGAATAAGCATGGTACAATTAGTGTATATAAAGCATATTAAATACTCATAAAGTTTTTATAAACATTACATGAACTTATTTGGAATAAAATTTGGATCTTTTGGAAGAAATGCTGTTGGTATTGATATTGGCGGAACTTCAATAAAAGTTGTTGAGCTTAAGAAAGAGGGGGGGAAGGCGGTTCTTAAGTCATATGGAGAAATAGCCCTTGGTCCTTACGATGGCAAGCCTGCAGGTTCTACTGTATCTCTTACTAACGACAAGCTCGCCGAAGCGCTTACTGATGTTCTTCGCGAAGCTGGCATTACTACCAAGAACGCTGGTGTCGCAATTCCATTTCGTTCGAGTCTTGTTTCAATCATGGAAATGCCTGATCTTCCCGAAAAGAAGCTTGAAGAGATGATTCCCTTGGAGGCACGCAAATACATACCTGTTCCTATTGCCGAGGTAACTCTTGATTGGTGGATTATTCCGAAAGAGAAATATGCCGACAATGTTGATGGTAAGAACAAGACTGATGTTCTCGTTATCTCTATTCACAATGAGATACTGAACGACTACAACACCATCGTCCAAAAAAATTCTTTGGAAGCAAGCTTCTTTGAAATTGAAATGTTTAGTACTCCTCGTGCACTTGCTGAGAAGAGTGAAGCTCCAATGCTTATTGTTGATATGGGAGGACTAGGAACAAAGGTATATATAGTAGACAAGGGAATTATTCGCACGTCTCATATTATCAGTCGAGGCTCACGTGACATCACTGATGCGATTGCCAAGAGCTTGCAATTGGACTTCGCCGAAGCTGAAAAAATTAAAAGACATATCAACCTTCTTAATGAGAATGATCAGAAGATGGTAAGTGACATCATCACAAACTCTCTTGATTATGTCTGGTCAGAGATTCGCACCATGATGATGAATTATCAGACAAAATACAGTAAGGCAATTCATAGCGTTTCAATTGTAGGAGGAGGAGCACTTCTCCCATCCTTTGCAGAGGTGGCCTCAAAGAAACTAAATGTCGAAGCACATCTTGGTATGCCCTTTAGTCGAGTGACAACCCCTGAGATAATTTCAAAAACTGGTCTTGAGTTTGCGGTGGCAGTTGGAATTGCTTTGCGAAAGCTTGAAGAAATGCATTAAGTACTGGTATAATTAACACATCATGGAAAGCAAATTTCAAACATCGTTCATTCCAAAAAAATCTCTCGGAGAAGGAATGGGTTCAAGAGCCAAGACTCCTGTTAGTCTGCTTTTTTTAGCAGCGGTGTTGGTTACATCTATCGCTGTTGTTGGTTCTGGATTGTTGTTTGGATATAAGTATGTTACTCAACAGCAGATCACAACTAAGCAGAATGAGCTCGTAGAAAAGGAAAAAAGTTTTGATTATGACGCAATGAATGAAGTCGTGCGTATCGACAAGAAAATCAAAGCGGTAGAGGGTCTCATCGCCAACCACACAGCTGTTTCCAATCTTTTTTCTTTGCTTGAGGAGAACACACTTCGAAATCTTCGATTCACCAGCTTTGATTTCAGCTATCTCGCCAAAGACAAGATAGCAGTAACCATGAGCGGAGAAGCAACGTCTTTTGGTGTTGTCGCAAAGCAAGCAGAGGCATTCTCTCTTATCACAGGTAACAACGGATTTAGCGACTCTATTTTTTCTGATTTGAATGTCAACGAAAGAGGAAACGTTGTATTTAGTTTTCTTACGAGCGTGAATCCTCTCGCTGTTTCGTATCTTGATAACTATAATAAGACCAATAGCCCGAATAATAATACACAATAAAATGAAAAACCTTTTTTCTTTACTTTTCATAGGAGCATCCATTGGAATTATTATGCTGTTTGCTCGTCCTACATGGGAGGAGATTAAGGTTTTAAAGCTGGAAGTTGAGAAATATGACAACGCCCTTAGTCGAGTAAGCGCACTGAGTGCCACACTAGAAAATCAGCGCGCTCTCGTAGCTGGTATTCCCGCCGATGATCTCGCGCGTCTTGAGAAGCTTCTTCCTGACAACGTTGATAATGTGAAGCTTATAATCGACATAAACAATATCGCATCGTCACAAGGAGTCTTTATCCGTGATATCGGTATCGCAGATCCTTCTGACGATTCTTCTTCACGCACTACCGCTCCTCAATCTACTTCACGAGCGGGCTATGACTCAATAGACCTTTCGTTCAGCGTCTCTACTTCATATACTAATTTCCTTGGTTTCATCACCGCTCTTGAGCAAAGCTTGCGTCTTGTTGATATAATTGCTGTGTCTTTTGTCCCAGGCGCTGCGGATAGTTATAATTTCTCGGTTACTGTTCGTACTTATTGGTTAAAATAAATATATGAAAAAAACCATTAAAAACACATTTCTTTTCCTCGCAATCATTGTATTGGTTGGCTATGCAGTAATTTCTGTTCAGGCACAGCAGGATTCTCTTCTTATAGAAACAACATCTAATTCAAATGCTGATATCGTGGTACAGAAATTTATTAACCAAATTAATATTATTTCTTCTGTGCAAGTGGAGACCACTTTGTTTTCTGAGGGGGTATTTGATTCTTTTGTTGATTGGAGTCGTCCTATACCCGAAGAAGAGAAGGGTCGTGCCAATCCTTTTGCTCCCATAAACTAACATGATATGGGATTTCTCCAATTACTTGTCAAAAAAGGAATAATTACTGATCAGGATATTGATGTATTACAAAAAGAGTCTGAAGCAAAAGAAAAAAGTATTGAACAGTTGCTCGTAGATAAAGGTATTAAAAAAACTGCATTATTAAGTGCTAAAGCAGAGTACTACGAAGTACCTTCTGTTGATTTGAATGATAAGGATATTCCTTTCGAGACTCTTAATTATATTCCAGAGGAATCTGCCGTTCACTACAAGGTTGTACCTATTGCACTTCATGATTCTGTTCTTGAAGTTGGAGTTGTTGATCCTGATAGTATCGAGACGATGGATGCTTTGAACTTTATTGCCTCTCGCTTACATGTTCGCTTTAAGCTGTTTGTTATTACTGAAGCAGATTTTATAAAAATACTTACTGCTTACAAAGGGTTTTCAGGAGAAGTGACCAAAGCTCTTACAGATTTGGAAACAGAGCTTTCTGATGAAGGGGTAGAGATTAGTGGCAACACCGAAGAAAAGAAAGCAGAAGCTCCCGGAGTAAATATTATTGAGGATGCTCCGGTAACAAAAATCGTCGCAACTATTTTGCGTTATGCGATTGATGGGGGTGGTTCTGATGTGCATATTGAACCAATGAGAGACAAGGTGCGTGTTCGTTTTCGTGTTGATGGTGTGCTTAATACTAGCCTCATCCTTCCTATTAAGGTGCATTCTGCGGTTACTGCTCGTATCAAGATTCTTGCTGACATGAAGCTTGATGAGAAGCGTAAGCCTCAAGATGGTCGTTTTAGTGCAAAGATTGAAGGACGAAAGATTGATTTTCGTGTTTCAACATTTCCTACTCATTTCGGAGAGAAGATAGTGATGCGTATTTTGGATCAGGAAAAAGGTGTTAAAAAAATTGAGGAGATTGGTTTCTCAGCTCGGAATCTCGCAATGGTAAAAATTGCACTCGAAAAGCCATACGGGCTTATTCTTATCACTGGTCCGACAGGATCTGGAAAATCAACAACATTGTATTCAATGCTTAATGGTATCAACAAGGAAGAGAAGAATGTTCTTTCTCTCGAAGACCCTATTGAGTACAACATTGATGGAATTAGCCAGTCACAAGTTCACCCAGAAATCGATTACACATTTGCCACGGGACTTCGTACCACTCTTCGTCAGGACCCTGATGTGATTATGGTGGGAGAGATTCGTGACAAGGAGACAGCTCAGCTTGCTATCCAAGCAGCGCTCACTGGTCACTTGGTATTTTCTACTATTCATACCAACACTGCACTCGGTGTGATTCCTCGTCTGGTGGATATGGGTGTTGATCCATATCTTATTGCTCCTACTCTTGCTCTGGTCATAGGACAACGTTTAGTGTCCAAGATTGCTCCGGGGATTGGTAAGTGTATTCCTATCGATGACAGCATCAAAATGATGCTTGATAAGCAGTTTGAGGATCTACCTGAACAATATAGAAAAGAATTTCCTCCAGCAACTGAGTTTTTAGGTGCCGAGTTTACCCCAGAGTATCCCAAAGGTACTCATGGACGTCTAGCGGTATTTGAGATGTTTGAAATGTCGAAAGAACTAGAGAAGGCAATTCTTGAAGATCCAAATGAACCCACCCTTAAGAAAGTAGTGCGTTCTCAAGGAATGCTTACCATGAAAGAAGATGCTATAATAAAAGCAATGGAAAAGAAAATTCCGTTTGAAGAAATTAATACCTTATAAATCTTATTATGGAAAAACCATCATACAACATTCTTTTGATAGACGACGATCAGTTCTTGCTCGACATGTATTCTTTGAAATTTACTAACCGTGGACACAAGATCACCATTACTCATAATGGAGAAGATGCCCTTAGAATCCTTAAAGATGGAATGACTCCTGAGGTTATTCTTTGCGACATGGTTATGCCGAAGATGAATGGAGTAGAATTTCTTGCTGAACTTCGTAAGGAGAAGCTTGCGGAACAAGCCTTTGTTATCATGCTTACCAATCAGGGACAGTCTACCGACATCGAAGCCTGCGAAGAATACAACATTTCTGGATATATCATCAAGGCAACAAGTATTCCTTCTGAAGTGGTGACAGAAGTTGAGCGTATCGGCAGAGATGCTCCCAAAGAAGGGTTCAAGCCCACGTATCGTCTATAATTGTCTTACTATAATGGAGACCAATGATTACAAAAAAAAATTAGACAGTCTCATTGAAATTGTTTACAAGCAAGGTGGCTCTGATCTTCACCTGGGAGAGGGAAGAGTTCCTATTATTCGTGTCAATGGAAATCTCATAAATCTTACCAATGAGCCCATTCTTAATCATGAAGTACTCGAATCTTTTATCGATGTTTTTCTTTCTCCTAAAAATAAAGAGAAGTTTACTCGAGACAAGGAAATTGATTTCTCATATAGCGCGCTTGGTATTGATGCTCGTTTTAGAGGAAACGCATATATTCAGCAAGGACTCTACGCTATCTCTCTTAGGTTAGTGTTGAAGGTAATTCGTAGTCTGGAAGAACTTAATCTTCCTCCAATTCTTGAAACTTTTGCAATGAAGAAGCAAGGATTCTTTCTTGTGGTGGGTCCTGTGGGACAAGGTAAATCAACAACACTCGCAGCGATGATTGAGCTTATTAACCGTAATCGCGCAGAGCACATCATCACTATCGAGGATCCAATCGAGTATGTGTATACACAGAAGCAGTCTATTATTGATCAACGCGAAGTCCGGACTGACACGACTGATTTCTATACCGCACTTATCAACGTGCTTCGGCAAGATGTTAACGTGATTCTTGTGGGAGAGATGCGCGATCCAGAGACTATGGTGGCTGCGGTGACTGCAGCAGAGACAGGGCATCTTGTCTTCTCAACTCTTCATACCAACAATGCTTCTCAAACTATCGACCGTATCATTGATTCATTTCCTTCAAGTCAGCAAGATCAGATTCGTATGCAGTTGTCAGTGAGTTTGATCGGCGTATTTTCTCAACGTCTTGTACCTCGCGTGTCAGGTGGACTTATTCCTGTATATGAACTTCTTATTGTAAATAGTGCGGTATCCAACCTTATTCGTGAGAAAAGAACTCACGAGATCAATACCGTAATTGAAACAAGTTCAGAGCTTGGTATGATTGATATGAACCGTATGCTCGCAGAAATGGTTCGAAAAGGAGAGATTACTGTCGAGAATGCATACCTCCACTCTTCAAGTCCAAAAATTTTAGAAAAGTTGCTATAATATATCTATGCTTTTTAACTACAAGGCCATCGACAGTGACGGTACAGAGAAAGTGGGATCAATTGAAGCGGTGAATATTGATGTTGCAATCAACTCACTTCAACGAAAAGGTCTTGTTATTTCTTCAATCAAATCAAATGACGAATCGACCGCGTTTGCCCGCGGTATCGTATTATTCGAGCACGTATCAAGCAAAGAGGTGGTTATTCTTTCTCGACAGATGGCCACGTTGTTTGGCGCGCAGGTTTCAGCTCTTCGCATTTTTCGTCTCATTGGATCAGAGGTAGATAACCCAATGCTTCGTCGTGCCCTTATTGATGTAGCAGATGACCTTCAAGCAGGAAGCTCTATTTCAAAAGCCCTTTCAAAACATCCTAAGATTTTTTCTACTTTTTATGTAAACATGGTTAAGTCAGGAGAAGAGTCAGGAAAGCTTGATTCCACCTTTCTCTATCTTGCGGATTATCTTGACCGCAACTTCGCAGTAACCTCAAAGGCAAAAAATGCTCTCATATATCCATTTTTTGTCGTACTCACCTTCGTTTCTGTGATGGTGCTTATGTTGACCATGGTTATTCCTAAGATTAGCGGAATTCTAAAGGATGCAGGACAAGAAATACCTCTATATACCAAAATAGTTATCGGAATGAGTGATGCTCTTGTAAATTTTGGAGGGTACATTCTCATTGCTCTGGTAGTTGGAGTTTTTTTCTTGATACGGTACCTCAAAACTCGCGACGGTAAGATAGCTTTTGATGCATTCAAGATATCTCTTCCTTATATTGGTGATTTATACCGCAAGTTATATCTTTCTCGTATCGCGGATAACATGAACACCATGCTTCGTAGTGGTATACCTATGGTAAAAGTAATAGAGCTTACATCGACCGTGGTAGATAATAAAGTATATGAAGCTGCTATTGTTGATGTGTTGGAGCTCGTGCGCACAGGAACATCTTTGTCAGATGCGTTTGCTCGTCACAGCGAATATATTCCAGGTATCATGATTCAAATGGTTAAGATTGGAGAAGAGACAGGAGAATTAGGTAGTATTCTTGATACATTGGCCAAGTTTTACCAGCGTGAGGTGGTTAATGCTGTTGACACTCTTGTTGACCTTATTGAGCCTGTCATGATTGTTATGCTTGGTCTTGGAGTGGCTTTCCTCCTGGCTTCCGTGCTTATTCCTATCTACAACATCAGCTCTGCTATTTAGTGTAGAAGACCGTCTTCTACACTTATACACAGGCGTAAGAGTTTTATTTGTTGCTTTTTATAAAATCCTGTATAATACAAGCACGATTGGTCGAATATTAGTATAAACAGAAATGCTTAGTAAAAAATTAATCAATTAAAATATTATATGAAACAAAAAGGTTTTACACTTATCGAACTTTTGGTAGTTATTGCAATCATCGGTATTCTTTCTTCAGTTGTTCTTGCTTCTCTTAACACTGCTCGTACCAAGGGAGCAGACGCAGCTATCAAGGCGGATCTTTCTGGAACTCGTGCACAAGCTGAATTATTTTATGACACAGGTACAACTTATGAAGGTGTTTGTGCTAGTGTCGCTGGCGCAATTGGGTTGACCGTCACAGCTGCTGCAGCAAAGAAATCAGGAACCACTGCTACTATCAGTGATACACAAGTTCCAAGTGCGACTATTGCCACTTGTCACGATACAGCGGTAGGATGGGCAGCACAGGCACCGATTACCACAGGAACTTCTTTCTGTGTGGATAGCAGTGGAAAAGCTATTATGACCACAAACTTCCTAGCTACCGGTGTTGTTGCTTGTAGCTAATCTTTTCTCTAAAAGAAATATACACAAAAACCCCCGCATAAAAATGCGGGGGTTTTTTGTGTATACAACAATGATGTTTGTACGCTACAATACAGACATGTATGCAAAACAAAAAGGGTACACAATTGTTGAACTACTTATCGCAGCAGCAATCGTTGGTCTGCTTGCTGCAATTGTCGTAGGAGGTCTCGATCTCGTTCGTTCAAAAGGAAGGGATGCTGCTCGTATTGCTGATATAAAGCAGATTAACGGAGCGATTGAGAATTATTTTGATTCCTGCTACAAGTTTCCTGAAACTCTCGACAATCTTGTTCCTGATTGCCAAGGTAACGTCTATATTTCTGAAGTACCCAATGACCCTCAGGGAATGCCTTACAAGTATTATGTATCTGATACCCCGTACGGTTTCCATTTGTGTGCAAATCTCGAACTCGACTATGGTAATAACAAAGGCAAAGCGCGCTCAGCTCCACTTGCTGGCGGGGATGAGTGTGATGGTACACAAGGTAAGGTGTTCGACGTGCTCGGTGGTGCATTAAAATAAAAACATGGAAATACTTACTCTTTTCTTCTTTGCATCTCTTGGATTGATTATTGGAAGCTTCTTAAACGTTGTGATTTTGCGACATAATACAGGCCGAGGTCTTCATGGGCGATCAGGTTGCTTTACTTGTGATCGCGACCTTAGATGGTACGAGCTTATTCCTGTCGTTTCTTTCTTGATTCAAAAAGGGAAATGTCGAAGTTGTGAAAGTACCATATCTTTGCAATATCCAATGGTAGAATTTGCGACGGCAGTAGTCTTTGCTCTTGTTTCCTGGAACATGCTCGCTCCTTTTTATGCTATGTACAGCTTGATTGATATTTTACTATTACTCATTGCTCTCTTTGTTTTTTCTATACTGATTGTTATTTTCGTATATGACTTGTATCACAAAATAATTCCCGACAAGTTTTCTCTTATGTTCAGTGTTGCAGCTTTTATTGGTCTCATCATTACTCATCAGTCAGCCTTGCTTACTTTTCCCTATTATCTTGACCTTTTGGCAGGGCCTATCTTTGCTCTTCCTTTTTATATTCTCTGGAAAGTTTCAAACGGAAGATGGATTGGTCTCGGAGATGCCAAGCTGGCAATAGGTATCGGATGGTTTCTTGGATTTTCGTCTGGGCTCTCGGCCCTTGCTCTCGCTTTTTGGGTAGGTGCTGCTTTGAGTATTCTGCTCATGTATATTCCTAGCATTCTTCCAAAGAAACACCGTCTTACCTGGAAGAGTGAAGTTCCTTTTGGACCATTTCTTATTTTTGCTACTTTAGTTATTTACCTTACTCATCTTGATTTTTTTGGTATGAGCACATTTATTTATTTTTTAGTGTAAAATTATAAATATGAATCGCTTGAAGCACATCACACACAAAGGTTTCTCTCTCGTCGAGCTTCTCCTTGTTGTTGCGATTTTTATGATAATGACCACTGTGGTGGTGTTTAATCAAAATCGTTTTTCTAGTGATATTTCTATTTCAAATATTGCATATCAAATAGCACTGCAGATTCGACAAGCTCAAGTGTATGGAACGTTGGTGCGAGATAGTGGAGGTATTGAAGGCGTTCCTACTGATTTTGATCTTGGTTATGGAGTTAATTTTTTCCTTGATGGAGAGGCTATCAGTTTCAGTATTTTTGCTGATACTGATATAGGAGGGTCAAATCCAAACGGAGTTCTTGGTAACGGTTATTATACTTCTAATGATGTGAGGATTAGCACATTTAACTTATCCGAAGGAAATACGATTACTAATGTATGTGTATATGGTACCAACGTATACTGCATGCGACCAAGCGGTGGAGCTGTTGGTGTTGTCGATCAGGTAGATTTGGTATTTCGTCGTCCTGATCCTGATGCGCTCATCACTGCTAATTCTGACGGGTCTTTTTCCGGAGCCACATATACAGAAATTATTCTTACCTCAGCTCTTCGAGACAAACAGAAGAAGATAACCGTTCGTAATACGGGTCAGATTTCTGTAACAAATATTGAATAACATGTTGTACAATATGAAGATGAAAAATAAGGGGTTCACACTTATCGAAATTATGGTTGCGGTCTCTATTTTTACTATAGTGATGATGATTTCTATGGGTGCTGTATTTAGTGTTGTTGGTGCCAATCGCAAATCCCAAAGCTTGAATGTAGTGGTCAACAACCTCAACTTTGCTTTTGAAAGTATGATTCGTGATTTGCGAACAGGTACTGGTTATGAAGTTAGTGATTGTGTGGGAATTTCCTACGACTGCCGTACTGTTACTTTTGAAGATCGTGAGGGGAGAAGGGTTAGTTATGGACAGGCGGTAGGCGGAGTTATTTTTAAGGAGTATACCGAAGTAGAAAATTCAAACTTGCCTCAAGGAGGTATCACCGACCCTGAAGTTACCATTGAAAACATGTCTTTCGATTTATTGGGTGGTAATCCTTCGGGAGATGGGAGTCAGCTTTTGCTCCGTATTCATCTTCAAGGAAAGACGGGAAACCCAGCTAACAACACCGAATCAGCTTTTAATATTCAAACATTGATTGCGCCTCGATCGCTTGATTCTACGGAATTTTAAATATAAACATTAATATGAATATAAATAATCAACAACATAAAGGATTCACTCTCGTAGAGACAATGGTTGCTATATCTATTCTTATGTTTGCAATCCTTGGTCCGTTAAGTATAGCGAGTTCTGGCTTGGTGAATGCTCGTATCGCAAGAGACCAAGTGACTGCTTTCTATCTTGCGCAAGAAGGTCTTGAGTTTGTTCGCTACGCGCGTGACACAAACTTTTTACGCAATCAAAACAATGTTTCAAGCGCGAATGCTGATGGAGATAACTGGCTCTTCGGTGTTAATGTTTGTATTTCTGCTAATGGATGTCAGATTGACGTATCGAGATATTTTGACAATAAAGACGTAAGTGCGGGTGGTCTTGCCTCCGTAATAAATTCTTGTGGTTCTGGTTGCGACACGCCTTTAAGTATAGATTCAACTACTGGCATGTATACATACGACTCTGCTTCGGGAAACCGATTCTCTCCTTTTATTCGTACGATAAGAATTGATCGAATTACAAATGATAAAGGAGGGAACAATGAGATACGGGTAACTTCTCATGTTGAGTGGAATACGGGAGTTGTTACCAAAGAAGTAGAACTCGTTGAAAATATAAGAAACATATATGATGCTGAATAAAACAAACAAACAAAAAGGGTTTACATTACTATTTGCATCACTTATCGTCTCTCTTCTTTTATCTGTGGGTATTGCAATTGCCAACATTACCCTCGCTCAACTTACTTTGTCTACCGCGGGTCGTGAGTCCCAGGTTGCACTCTACAACGCTGACACAGCTCTCGAGTGTGCGCTATATTATCAGTATAGAGTTTTTTATCCAACTGGTACCCCCGTACAATTCTTCCCTCAAGCAACAAGTCACACCCCAAGAGGTATGGAATGCGCAGGTCTGCCGAATGATTCTGGTGTCGATATTGTAGCAAATGGTAGCTCCGTTGTTACGACATACGATTTTAATATCGCTACTTGTGATTCCTCGAAGCCTTCTTTTGTGATTGAGGTAACTAAGACTCCGCAAAGTACGTACCACAATGTCCAGATTCGCACTCGAGGCTACAATACCTGCAATCCTAACAACCCACGTCGGGTAGAGCGTGGTCTTTACGTGCGAAACATCATTGAATAAATAGCTCCTGACCCCATTATTTGTTATAATTTTCGCATGACAAAAATACGTGTAGCCATCAATGGCGCAGGACGAATCGGGCGTGCATTTCTTAAATTAGCAGAAGAGAGGGAAGAGTTGGAGGTTGTTGCCCTCAACGATCTTACTTCGATTGATAATATTGCCTATCTTTTGAAATACGACACGACTTACGGCACAACTCCATATGAGATTAAAGCGGAAGCGGGTAAGCTTTTTATTAAGGGACGCGAAGTTGCTTACCTGAGCGAGAAGGATCCTGCAAATTTACCTTGGAAAGATTTGAATGTTGACGTGGTGGTAGAGTCTACTGGTTTCTTTACTGATTACTCGACCGCTCGTACGCACATCACTGCCGGTGCCAAGAAAGTGGTGATCTCTGCTCCTGCTAAGGGGGTACCTGCAGATGCTACCGAGGGAATGGTTCTCATGAACATCAACTGTGATTCTCTTGTAGAAAAGATTGTTACTTCAAATGCTTCGTGTACCACCAATGCTTCAAGTCCAGTGATAGCTATTTTGAAAGATACTATTGGAATCGAGAAAGCAATTCTCAACACTACTCACGCATACACCGCATCTCAGTCGCTCGTTGATGGTCCTTCCAAGAAAGATATGCGAGAAGGACGCGCAGCAGCTATGAACATGGTGCCTTCGTCTACTGGTGCAGCCAAAGCTGTGGGGGAAGTGATCACTGACCTTTCAGGAAGATTCGACGGTATCTCAGTACGAGTACCGATTGTTGCAGGTTCTCTTGCCGACATTACCTTCATCGCCAAGCGTGATACTACTGTAGAAGAGGTGAACGAAATTCTCACTAAAGCATCTCAAGAACAAGGATGGAAAAACATCTTTGCTGTTACCAACGAAGAACTCGTGTCTTCAGATATCAAGGGAAATACTCATGCTTCAATTGCCGACCTTTCTATGACGCGAGTTGTCGGAGGCAATTTAGTAAAAGTGCTTGCTTGGTATGACAATGAAATGGGTTATACCAATACGCTCGTGCATCATGTGGTGAAGACGGGTAAGTTTATAAAATAATGAAAATATACCTCGCAACAGACCATGCTGGCTTCTCTCTTAAGGAAGAGGTTTTTGAATTTCTTAAGAATAAAGAATTTGACGTTGTTGACTGCGGAGCAACTGAGTACGACGAAACTGACGACTATACAACTTGGATTCCAAAAGCAGTAGAGCAGGTGGCTTCAGATCCTGAGAACTCTCGAGGGATTATCTTTGGTGGATCTGGAGAAGGAGAAGCAATGATCGCTAATCGTTTCAAGCATGTACGAGCTACTGTATATTATGGAAGCGAACGAAAGATTATAGAGCTTTCTCGAGAGCACAACGATGCAAACGTTCTTTCGATTGGTGCACGATTTATTTCTGCTGAAGAAGCAAAAGAGGTAGTTGCCGAATGGCTCGCTCTCTCATTTACTAACGAAGCTCGTCATGCGCGACGCAATGAGGCTATTGATAACTTTCCTGCATAATTTAAATATATGATTGTACTTCCCGCTATAATCCCAGAAAACATAGACGACCTCGAAAGTCATTTGCTCCAGGTGCGACGCATAGCAAAGTGGGTTCAGATTGATGTGTGTGACGGTCGTCTTACTCCTTCTCCTTCATGGCCGTACACTGAAGACTACGGCCACTTCCAAGAAATCCTTGATCAGCAAAGGGGGCTTCCTTTTTGGGAAGATTTTGATTTTGAAATTGACCTGATGGTACAAAAGCCAGATCAGGAGTACGAACGATGGATTGATGCAGGAGCTTCCCGAATTATTTTTCATTACAAAGAAAGCTTGAAAGATACCCTTGTTGATGTGATGCAAAAAACAAAAGATCGTGGTGTAGAGGTTGGACTTGCTTTGCATATTGGTGATACACCTTCCGTACTTACTGATTTTGCTGATTTAATTGATGTAGTACAGGTGATGGGAATCAAACACATCGGTCTTCAGGGGGAACCCTTTGACGAACATGCTCTCGAGCTTATTCGAGATATTCGTTCGCAGTATCCGCAGTTTGAAGTGAGTGTCGATGGGGGAGTAAACACCGATACCGCTGAAGTGCTCGCAGAGGCAGGTGTGCACAGGCTTGTTATCGGCTCTGCTTTGTACGGGCAAGGTGATATTCGTGAAATTTATAACTACTTCGTTTCTTTTTAAATAGGTGTTAATACCAAAGGGCACCTTTGACATGTCAAAGGTGCCCTTTGGTATTTGATAAGCTATTCTTGTTCTGGTTTTTGCTGATCCTGCAGTAACTTTTGCTGTTCTTGCTGTAGCTGTAGTAGTTGCTGTTGTTGCTCCTGTCTCTGTTTTTGAGCGTCAATCTGCATCTGTTTGATCTGTTCAGGGGTTCTAATATTGGTAGGATTTGTTCTGTTAACATTTAAGTTTGATTGTATTTTCCCTAAAAAAACCCAACCTGTAATAAATATAGAAACACTTATCATAACAGCAGCCAATAGGATTGCGATAGGAAAACTCATATTGTTTACTGTGTTGAATATTTTGTTTATTTTTTTAATCATAGATATATAATATATAGTATAGCAATCAAGTGTCAAAGGGCACCTTTGACACGATTGTGCCAATAACCAGACTTATGGTAACGTATATGTAACTAATTATGAAAAAAACATACTATTTTTTAGGAGGACTACCTCGATCTGGCTCAACACTTCTTTGTAATATTTTGGCTCAGAATCCCCGTATTCAAACAGGTCCAGCTTCAGGAGTAATGGATGTGATGTTTTTAGTTAGAAATAATTGGGACAACCTAATCGAATTTAAAGCCAATCCAAATGAAGCAGGAAAAGTAAGAGTTATGAGAGGAGTTTTGGATAGTTACTATTCAAACACAGAAAAGCCCATCATTATCGACAAAAGCAGAGGGTGGATAGCATTTTTAGAAATGGCTGAAGGAGTTTTGGGACACAAAGCCAAAGTTATAGTTCCTGTTAGAGATATTCGCGATATTTTGGCCAGTTTTGAAAAACTATGGCGTAGAAATTCTTCCAATAAACAAATTCAACAAGAAAAAGACAATTTTTGGAAGTATCAATCAGTTGAAGGTCGCACTGAAATTTGGC
>Ga0163151_10002631_pt1 | contig 27324 bp, 16 predicted proteins | sample OliLakLV19MP5IB2_FD_145596 | JGI IMG/M metagenome (GOLD analysis project Ga0163151, IMG submission 145596) | Freshwater microbial mat bacterial communities from Lake Vanda, McMurdo Dry Valleys, Antarctica - Oligotrophic Lake LV.19.MP5.IB-2 | ecosystem: Environmental > Aquatic > Freshwater >...
AACGCTACTGGTGACTGGACAGGTGTCTTTGATGGACAAGAGGGAAGCTATTACCTAGATCGTGCTAATCACACAGGTTCTCAATCTGCCTCTACTATCACTGGTGGTACATTTGGAACTGGCAACTACATCTTCCCATCAGGAACACTAAATGCTCTAGGCTCCACCACCCTCCAAAACTTTACCTTCACTAATGCCACTGGTACATCTGCGACAACAACGAACCTATTCTCAACCACCGCATCTACAACCAACCTCTTCGTCTCAACAGGAACATGTACTGGTTCAAACGCTCTCAATGTAGTATCAGGCAAAGTAACTTGCGGAGTTATTTCTGGAGGAACGGCAGCTTCTTCTACACTTCTTGCTGACAACAACTCATTCTCCGGAAACAATACCTTCACTGGTGAAAACCTGTTCTTGGCTTCTACTACTATTGGAGCAGGCACCCCAACAACAGGACTCACTGTTTCTGGAAATTCCACCACAACTGGCAATGCTTACTTTGCAGGGAATGTTGGGATAGGGACAACTTCACCCACCTCTAATTTAGAGATCAAGGGGGCAGTTGGGATTCCTAATGTTCTTAGCTTTTTCAGATCAACTGGAGGGACCCTGTTTACACTGAGTAATGCTTCAGGAGAGACCAGAAGTTATGCTGGTAGCGGTAATGACACTACAACTCAGTATCAATGGCTGACTTCTGGTAGTAGTGTGATTATGAATATCGACGCAGTAAATCAAAGGGTTGGAATTGCCACGACATCTCCGTACGCCAGACTCTCTGTTGTTGGAGGAACTTCCGGAACAGTCATTGGTGTCGATGCCTTGTCAGGATATACCGGAAATATTTTGGAGCTCAAGGTCGCTTCTACTACCAAGTTTTCCATTGATCAAGGAGGTAACTTTATCGGAGCAAACTCGACTACTACTAATGCCACCACCACCAACCTCTTCTCCACGAGTGCGGTATTCACGAGTGCGACCAGTACCAACTGGTTTAGCACCACCGCCTCCACCTCCAACCTATTCGCAGCCAACATCCAAGGAGCTAACCTCTCAGCATGTACAGGAGCAGGCCAAGCTCTCCGTTGGACAGGAGGACTATTCTCTTGTGGCACAATATCAGGCATCGCTTCATCAACCCTTCTTGCTGACAACAACACCTTCTCTGGAAACAACACTTTCTCAAGTCTAATCACTGGAGCTATATCAGGTAACGCGGGTTCAGCCACAGTCCTTCAGACAGCACGAACTATCAACGGAGTATCTTTCAATGGTGGAGCCAATATCACTATTACTGCTGCTTCTTCTACGATATTAACTGACAGCAACTACTGGACTGGTGGTAACTTCTTCTTTGCTTCCACAACGATTGGGAATGGAACTGCCACTGGCGGACTTACTGTGAACGGGGGAGCGACGACTACTGGCACAGCTTACTTTGCAGGAAATGTTGGCATCGGCACCACATCTCCATTTGCAAAACTTTCTGTATTTGCAGGTGCCACTGATACTTACAACTTAACTCTTTTCGCTATTGGTTCATCTACTGCTGCATATGGAACAAGCACACTGTTCTCTGTGTTAGCAAATGGCTTTGTTGGCATCGGCACAACCAGTCCAAATAATTTATTAGATATTTATAGCACTAGCAAAGCTGCAATCGGTTTTTCTGGCGCGCCAGACGATACGTATAAGTGGACCATAGGTATGGATGTCTCGAATTCTGGAAAGTTTATCATCGCTTCTTCTACGGTGCTCGGGACAAATAATCGATTTAGTATTGATGGTGACGGACGTCTGCAAGTTGGTACTGGCGCTGGATCAGGAAGCCCTGGTCTCCTTGTTTTAGATACCAAGAATACATCTGGAGATCCAACGGGAGTAAATGGTGCGATTTATTACAATAGTAATAGTGGCGTGTTTAGGTGTTATGAAAACAGCGCTTGGGTAAATTGTACTGGAGTAGGAACATCAACCGTACCTATAATGAACGGAACATTTATACCAGATACAGGGGGTAATTCGTGGATGGAGCCATACTCTATTACTGCGACAAACGACGTCTTTAACCACATGGTTGCCATTGCCTCATCTACAACAGTAAAAACTGGATTTTATGGAAGATTCCATGTGCCAGAAAACTTCAGCAATGGCGCAATGGTTACAATTTATTGGACTACTCCCGCTACATCAGGAAATGTTGTTTGGGATTTCGATTATCGTGCAATTGGTGGAGATGATGCAGAATCGTTAGATCAAGCCACTTTCCAAGAGTCTGTGACCGCAACAGATGCGGCCCCCGGCGCGATAGATAGAAGAAACCAAGTTTCAATTAAATTAACTGATAGTAATTTTGCTAAGGGCGACACAGTTGAATTTTATTTAGCCAGAGATGGAGCTGATGCGTCAGATACTCTTGCTAAAGATGCGATCATCCAGGACGTAATATTTGAATATAAAAAATAATGAAAAAAATAATTATTTACATACTCATATTGTTATTTTCCGTTAGCTCCGCTCAAGCGAGCTTGCTCTTTACTGGTGGGGATACTGATCATGTAAATTTTGGAAGCGCAACAAACATAGATGATTTTTCGACATTTACTTTTTGGACTTGGTTTTATTCAACAAGCTATACAAGCAATAGGTATGTGTTTAATAAAGGAGTTAATTCTAAGCGTTTACGCTTCATAACAAGCGGAGGTAATGGCAAATTTGAGATGGCTGTTGGTAGAGCGACAACGGTGTGCAGTCGCGACACGGTAGCTGGATCTTGGTCGACAAATACTTGGACTTTTGTGGCTTTAGTTTACGAGGAAAGCGCTGATACTTGTAAGGTCTATGCAGGAACACTTACTTCTCCTGTTGCGGAATTAGCGTATGCTGCTGGTCAAGCAGGAAGTGGGGCAACCACATCAGATGGGGCAAACGATTTTGTTATAGGAAATCGTGCGACAGTAAATAATAACTCATTTCCTGGGCGCATTGCTGCTTTTGGTTATATAAACCGAGCTCTATCTGCCACTCAGATTAGGTCTCTTCAATACCAACCTCGAAATGTTTTGAATACAAAAATATTTTCAATTCTTGGGTTCAATGGTGTTGGGACTCAGCCAGATTGGTCGGGGAACAGAAATTCTGGAACAGTTGGAGGGACAGTCGAAGGTGTGGCCCCAAATGTGCCACTTCGGTTTTTTGGCATGTAATAATGTATATTAATTAAAATGCACAAAATAATTATGAAAAAAATGAAATTAATCTCAGCAATTGCACTGATTGCATGTTCTATGCTTCCATTAAAATCAATTGCTCAAACTTTAGATCCTGTTGTCGAACCCGTAGCGGTAGAGGCTGTTATTGTAGATACAGTAGAATCTAATGTTCAACAAACTACCACAATAGAACCAGAAGTGGAACCAGTTAGTGAGTCTGTGGTAAGTGAGGCTACTATTGATACTGAAGAAAATCCTCAGGGAAGTTCTGTGTCCATCCAAGATACGGCGATTGACCAAACAGCAACAGATAGTTCTGTGCTTCTTGGAACTACTGATCCACAAAAAGTTGAGGATTCCACTCAAAATGCTACGAGCACTTTGCCTGTTGGCACGACAACAGATCTGGTCGCAGAGGAGGCCGATCCTATTCAAGAACCTGTTGATAGTGGAAATAATAACGGCACAACCACCACTACTATAATTGCACCAGATCCCATTGAGTCAATTGAATTAGTTAATAATGAGAGTTTAGGTGACCCTGCTGATCCAGTTGAAGCGCCTAAAGTAGGCGAACCTTTTTTGGTTGTTACAAAAACAGATTTAGTTCCAAAAGAGAAATATGTTTTTTCTCTAAATAAGAAAGCTATTGCTTCTAAAGAACATCCTGCATGGATGCAAACTGAAGAGGAAATAAAAGGGAAAGTTCCTGTAAAGAAAGTTACCGATACGCCAGCACTATCAGAAGGGTCTTCGTCAGGCACAGAGACAAGGTTGGATATTTCAGGTAAGTGTAGCGACCCATATTTTGTAGTTCTACTTTATTCTGGTGAGCAAGATTATGATTTGAATCCAAATTCATATATTTACAACAAGGCTTTTGACTGTAAAAACGGCAATTACCATTATTCCATAAGTGATTTACCAAAAACCCTGGTCGATAAAACTTACTATCTTCTTATAGCTGGGCAAGGAGAGAGCGGTCCATGGAAGCCTATTTCCGCCATTATCCCAGTTGCAATTACAAAAGAGGTTACTTACCAGTAGTTTTTTAAGTTTTTTTAAATCAAGTAAAAAATTTAGTAATGAAAAAAATAAATTACATATGGGGGGGTGCCGTTTTATTGTTAGCAGTAGTTTTTTTCACTGTGTTTTTTCCAAAGAACGATTTGCCGGCAAACATAGAAGGTCGCTGGCAGGCGGTCTTTCTATCAGATGGGCAGGTCTATTTTGGTAAATTAGAAAAAGAAAATGATCGATTTTTTAAATTGACTAATGTTTTCTATTTGAAATATGCAAGTCAACTTCAGCAAGATAAAAATAAGACAGACTATACTCCATCAAATCAAAATCTTAATTTAGTGAAACTTGGTGGGGAAGTCCACGGCCCGGATGACATAATGTTTATTGCAAAGGATAAGATTCTATTTTTTGAGAATCTCAAGGATACTTCGACGGTTGTTAATGCTATTAAAAATCGTTGAAATAAATTCTCTTGTAATTACATATTGATTTGTTTTCCATATTATGATATAATTGGAGAAGGTTATGTCGGGTGATTGCTGTCTTTATTTTAAAGACAGAGGAAAGTCCGAACATTTACCATTGCTATTAAACTTTTTGTTTAATAGCAATGGGCGGGTAGCAGGTAACGCCTGTCCAGAGCAATCTGCGAGATGCGAACAGAGACGCATTGCGCTGAGAAGTGCATGCATCCATTTATAATTTTTTATTATTTATGGTTGAGTTCACAAGTAATTGTGAAAGTGAAACGGCTAAATTCTTATCTGAATGCAAGGCCGTACGCCAACTATGTCTGCCGTAAGGTGGCAACATTGGTGGGTGCCGCTTGAGTCAATAAGTGATTATTGTCCCAGATAAATAATCATCGTTCTAGCATTTGTTAGAATACAGAATTCGGCTTATAGACATAACCAAATAAAAAAAGAAAAATCCGCCTAAAGCGGATTTTTCTTTTTTTACAATAAGGCTCTACTGAGCCGTATTGTAATCAACGGAGTGCATTCCATAGGTTCCACCTATGGAAGGTAACAAATATACTAATATCATGAACAGAAACTTTCAATTTTCAGAAGGGGAATATTACCACGCATATAGCCGTGGCGTGGAGAAACGCACTATATTTTTAGATGACTATGATTACAAACGTTTTCAGGCACTCCTATATTTGTGCAACGGTACAAAACAATTTGTGTACCGCGACCTTCCCATAGGTTCCACCTCTGTATATAGGATGGATATGGGCAAAAAACTTGTCGCCGTTGCTGCCTACGTGCTTATGCCCAATCACTTTCATTTAATATTAAAAGAAATAAAAGAAAATGGTATCACGGAATTTATGCGAAAATTGTTGACTGCATATTCAATGTATTTTAATAAAAAACATGATCGTGTTGGGCCACTTTTCCAAGGAACATTTAAAGCTAAACACTTGGATACGGATGAGTATTTAAAATATCAGTTTTCTTATACACATCTGAACCCTATCAAACTCATTAATCCTAAATGGAAAGAGGAAGGTATTAGTAATCTTAAGAAAGCAAAAGATTATCTTGGAGAATATTCTTATTCAAGCTACCCAGAGTACATAGGTACAGAAAGGAAAAAAAGGGAGGAAGCGGTGATTTTAAATAGAGAGGAATTTCCAGATTACTTTGAAGATTCAAACAGCTTCAAGGATTTTATAAACGAGTGGCTTCAATACAAAGAGGAGATCCAATACATAGGTTCCACCTCTGTATTGGAGAGAAAAACAAAAAAAACAAAAAAGTCAGAAAAAAGTATAATTATGAACAAAGCACCATGAACAACACACTCAATCAAATCAAAAGTCGAATTGGGAAAGTGGCTTCCAGGTCAAGGCATATTTCCAGGTACATAGGTTCCACCTATGGAAGGCGGGACAAGGCATATTTCCAGGTACATAGGTTCCACCTATGGAAGGCGGGACAAGGCATATTTCCAGGTACATAGGTTCCACCTATGGAAGGTGGGGAAATTTATTAGTCACATTGAGAAAATTATGAAAATCAATAAAAAATAATTATGAAAAATCAAAAACATGCTTAAGAAATTAGTAAAAGGTAAAGTAGCAGTTTTTATTGATGCAGCAAACATCTTTTATTCACAGCGCACGCTCGGCTGGCGTATTGATTTCAGCAAACTAGTCGCTTATCTAAAGCAGGAGGTTAATCTTGAAGGAATATATTACTACACTGGGAAAGTTGGTGCGTTAGAAAAACAAATGTCTTTCATTCAAAAACTCCAGTCACTTGGTTACAAAGTGACAACAAAGGAAGTTAAATTTATTAAGGCATCAGGATTACCTGCAATACCAAAGGGCAATCTTGATGTTGAACTTGCACTTGACGCTTTTCGGTTTAGAAACACATTTGACACGTTTGTACTTTTTTCTGGAGATTCTGATTTTGCCTATTTACTCGATTTGCTTAAGAGTGATGGTAAAAGTGTTATTGTAGTTTCAATGCGTGGTCATATCGCAAAAGAATTGATTGAGCGTGCCAAATACGTATCACTTCCAAAACTTCGTCATGTTATTGAAAAAATCAAAGAGCCGGACGAGCCGGCTCTTGAGGTCTGACAACATCATCTTATATGAACCAACTTTTAATGTCAATAGAAAACATGAACTCGAATTCAAAAGCTCGACCAATAGGGGCCTTCTTAAGGTCAAATCTTTGTGGTTCTCACGATGGAGGATTTTACGAAGTTAAAAGAAAAGCTCAAGGCTTTATTACCTTGAGCTTTTCTTATTTTTACCTCTGTCTTGCGACAGAGTCGGGCCGAAGCCATTTGTATATCAATACTATCAAATGAAAAATTAAAGTCAAATGAATTCAAAAGAGCAAAAATTATAACAAAATGAGCAAATTATTAGCAAAATAGATTAAAATTATGAAAATCAATAAAAAACAAAAAATGAAAAACTCAAACATAAAAAATAAAATAGAAAACATATTTTTTGGGCCCCTCTCTAGGCGCTTTCTCAAATATCTTTCTGACATTTCTAATGTGGCTAATAAAAACCTTAAGATTTACATAGGTGGAACCTATGTAAGGTATGTAAATAAAAAACTTGGGAATTCAAAAATGAAAAAAAGATTTTTTGAAAATTCAGTGAAAATTGTAAATCCACAAATTAAATTACTCGCAAACATAGCCTCCAAGGGTGACCCTTGGGGAGGATCCATTCCACCAAGGGTCACCCTTGGGGGATTTAGGGGAAAGAAGATTTTAAATAGTCTGCTCAAGTTTTCTTCCGTATTCTTTTTGGTGGCATCTTTTTTATTCTCTCCTTTATTTTCAGATATTAAAATTGCAAACGCCTTAACAACCAATGAGGGTGATGGAATATATTTTTATGCAGCAACAGCAAACACCACTCCTCAGTGGAGGACTTTTACTAATTCTACTACTGACTTTTCTACAAACTCCGGAACTGTAGCAGGTGCACAGCCAGCGATAGTGACGATCAAAACTTCTCCCACCAAACAAGAAGCTATTGCTGGGTATCAAGATACGTCTGGAAACCTACGAGTGATGTGTTACGACGGTACTAGTTGGACTGAAGATTGGACAGTGGCAGTGGCGGCTTCGGGGACTCCGACGACTCGTGCCTTTGACATCGCTTACGAGACCAGCACGGGTGATGTAACAGTTGCATATGGTAGAAACACCGCAGCCACAAACGCGCTCGGATATAGAACTAAAGCTGGTTCATCTGGTTGCGGTAGTGGCAACTGGGCTGCGGCTGCAAACTTTCCTACAGGTACAGCTGCTACTTCGGCGACAGTAAAATGGGTCAAGGCAATTAGAAATGGAATTGCAGGTTCCAACTTGAGTGCGTGGGTATGGCTCGACAATGCTGCAACTAATGCTGACCTAGGAGGAGCCATCTGGGATGGAAGTGCTTTCACAAATTTTAAAGCTATCGAGACATCCATGGAGCACCAAACTTCTGTGGGAGATAGTGACAACTTTGATGTGCAATACGAATCCCTTTCGGGAGATGTGATGGTGGTCTGGGGAAATTCCGCGGGAGCCAGCGGTACGAATGGATACAGATATATGACATGTACGGGGGGAACATCGAGTTGTACTTGGTCTGCTTTAACGACACTCACGGGTCCATTGGACGAAGTCATGGCTATTGATCTTTCAGCCGATCCACTTACTGATAGACTGGCAATGGCGGGAATAGGGGGTGTTTCTTTTGACTTGTCTGCTGGTTATTGGTCAGGGTCAGCATGGACGGGTTATGCAAACGTGGACACTTCTGCTGAGACTACTGTGGCTGTAGGTTCTAAGAGAGTCACTACTGGCTGGCTCAACAACAATGGTAATAAAAAATGGTACCTATCCTATGACGATGCGACTGGAACAGGTCTCTCTTATAAATATGCTATTGATGGAGCGGCTATCACATCTCCTGCCGACTATACATCTTCTCCAGCATTAAATGACCTCCGTGGTCGCTACGAAAATGACAACAATCCTTTTAATGATGCAGAGTTGATTCAAACTGTTTCTGATACCACAGCGAATAATAACCTTTTTGCTTTTAAACTTTCTATGGATACTTCAGGAAATCTTTCTTGGAGTAATGTGACGGTGAATGGCTCGGGAGCGACAGCCTTGGGGTCTAAACCATATTACCCGCAACAAGGCGGATCATTTAATTATTGGAAATATGTACCAACTGTCGTCACCCTCGGCGACGGCACAGACGGAGGTAACTCCACCATCGCTCCGGGCGCTTCTGCCACAGAAATCGATCGTTTCTCTCTTTCCACTAACACCGGCACAGACACAGTCACTGGTATGACAGTGACTCTAGCTCCAGCCGGAGCTTTCAACAATCTTGCAACTGTCGGTGTCTACACCACCGGCGATGTTTTAAAATGTTCTTCCTCAAGCTGGGGAGGAGATCTCACTGTTGAGCTCACTTCTTGTGATATTTCTGTGACCACCACTTCCACAGAATATGTCGTAAAAATTACTCCACTTTCTCATGCTGCGATGCCTGCAGTACCAGGAGCTTCTTACGCCACCACTGCAACTGTCACTGCAATCACAGCCACAAATTCCACAGCTGGTACTGATACTGACTCTGCCACCATCACAGTAGACAATGCCTCACCAGCAGGAGTCACTTCATCTACTGCTACAGCAGGGAACACATTAGTAAACCTAGCTTGGACTAATCCAGCAGACAGTGACTTCACCACTTCAGGTACAGTAGTAGTATTACGAAGAGCAACATCTGCAGTTGCAGATGTACCTGTCGAAGGTACTACATATACTGTAGGTAATACTATCGGTACCGCTACAGTTGCCTGTGTCGTCACTGGTTCTCCTCCAGCTACAACATGTAGCGACACTTCTCTAACAAACGGCACCGTATATCATTACAAAATATTTACACAAGATTCAAGAGGTAACTATGATGCGGGTGTAGTTCCTACTGGTAGTCCGGCGACACCAAGTGCCAGTGGCTCCACCATCTCTGGCATCGTCTACACTGACGATGCAGCTTCTACAGCCTTCGACTGTTCTGCCACCAGCCTGACACTAAGAGTAGCAGTCAATGGAACTCTTTCTGGTACGCCAGTAGCTTGTACACTAAACACAGGTGCATACAGTATTACAGGAGTCACCGGTCTTTCCTCTGGAGCCGTGGTCTCTGTCTTTGTAGATACGGCTACGTCTGCCAACCAATCTGCCACCATCACTCGTGCAGTGGGTAGTGGAGACTTAACAGGTCTACAAGTAATACAAGGAAGAGTCACAGTCAGAGATGAAGACGGGACATCTATCACCAACGCCAACCTCGGACAATATGATGCCGATGATAATGCAAACATTCCATTCACTTCAAATGCTGGAGCACTGAGTGTTACCGCCGGACACAAACTTCTGGTCTGGACAGGTAAAACATTTACTCCGGGTGGGACAGTCACTACTGCCGCATCAGCTACTTCCGGAAACATTGACGGCGATATTTTAATTCAATCCACCGCGACCCTTGCCATGGGTACCAATGCACTTTCAGTCGGAGGAGACTTCACCAACTCTGGAACGCTCACATATGGAGCAGGTCAAACGACAACCTTCACTGCTACTGGTACAGGTTTTGCAATTGAAGATGGGACAAGTAATTTTGATAGCATCATCTTCAACGGTTCTGGAGGAGGGTGGTCACTATCTTCAGCTTTAGTCTTAGCTGGCGACCTCACTGTAACAGCGGGAACTCTCTCTGGCAACAACAACATCACCATCAATGGCGGGGATGCCACTGGAAACGGAACCATCAATTTAACTAGTGGAACATTTACTATGAATACTGTCGGAAACTTTGGTGGCGATACAGCTTGGACATTTAGTGGTCTTACCATTGGCGCAGCAGGTAATGCTGTGACTACTGCTACTGGCACAGGAGGTATCACAGTTTCAGGTGTACTTACTATTGATACAGGAGATACTCTAAATGCTGGGTCAAAAACTTGGACGCTTTCAGGAAGTGGAACACCATTAGTAGTTAGCGGAACTTTTACCCCATCAACTTCTACCTTTCAATACACCGGAACTACTGCCACAAATATCACCGCTACCACCTACTACAATTTGAGTGTCTTACCCAGTGCAAACTTAATTACTCACACAGCAGCCGCAGGCACCATAACAGTTAACAACAATCTTACTATTGGAAATGGCACTAATACTGGAACTTTCAATCTAGACACTAACGATCCGACACTAGATGTAAATGGAGATGTCACCATTGCGGCCAGTGGAACATTGGTTGCTTCAGCTTCAGCTGCGACTACCTTTGGAGGAAATTATACTAACAGTGGAACATTTACCAATAGTAACGGAACGATTACCTTTGATGCTACCTCTACAGGCAAAACCCTCTCAGGAACTTTGTCTGGTTTTAGCAATGTCACTTTCAACGGCTCAGGTGGAGGCTGGTCGTTTGTTGGGAACGCCATAGTAAAAAACTTGACGGTTACAGCTGGAACTCTCACCGGCACGGGTAATATATCTGTTGAAGGAGGAAACCTAACAGGTAATGGAACTATAAATATGACTGGAGGGTTTGTTCGTCATCAAGATATTAGTGGCAACTTTGGTGGAGACGGTAATTGGACTTTTAATGAATTAAGACTTGGGGGAAGTGGTACAACTGTAGTAACGGCAACCGGAACTGGCTCTATTACGGTTACTAATATAATGATTGTTAGTTCTGCTGGTAACGATGATACATTCAACGCCGGTTCAAAAACTTACATCCTCTCTGGTTCTGATACCCCGTTGGTCAATAATGGAACTTTCAATGCTCAAACCTCCACCTTCCAATACACAGGAACTACTGCCACAAATATTGCGGCCACCACCTACAACAACCTCTCCCTAATCCCAGCCGGGACTGTGACACATACACTAGGTACTGCGGGGTCACAAACTATTCGTACTGACGGAACATTTTTAATCGGTAATGGTACAAACGTTGTCACAGCTACCGGAGCTACTTGGAACCCAGCACTAGATATAAGGGGAGATATGACGATTGCTGCTAACGCAGTTCTCACTCGTGGTTCTGGACTTCTCACTTTCAAAAAAGGTAGCACCCAAACTCTTACTGACAACACTACTGGCTCTGGTCAAAACCTGGGAACAGTACAAATATCAGTCAACACTACTCCTACTACTTTGAACCTCGCCACTAAAGCTCAGATGACCAGTCTTACCATTGATGCTTCACAAATATTTTCTCACAATGGAGCCAACACTCTTACTCTCTCGGGTACCGGCACTCCATTTGTGATCAGTGGTACATATACACCTTCGACAGGAACAGTCTCATATACTGGAGCCACCGCCAACCTTACAGCCACAACTTACAACCACCTCACTCTTTCTTCAGGAACTTATACCGCACCAGCCGGCACCCTCACCATCTCTGGTAACTACACTAACGGCGGAACATTCACCCACAACTCTGGAACAGTAGTATTCAATGACAGTGCTCAAGTTAGCACCCTCTCTGGCGCCACCACTTTCAATAATCTTTCTGTCACCACTGCCAACAAAACAATTAAATTTACTTCCGGACAAACCTTCACTACTAATGGACTTCTTACTCTTACAGGTACAGCAGGTAACCCCGTCATCGTCACTTCTTCCGACGGAGCGACTCAATGGCTCATCAATCACCAAGGAACAGAATCAGTAGATTACATTACTGTTAGTTATTCTGGTTGTGATGGAGCAAGTACAAACATTGACACAACCAATAGTACGAGTGGGGCGAGCGTAGGAAGTTGTTGGGGGGTGGGGGCATTTAATCTAGACATACAATACACTCGCTGGTTCAATGATAACGGAGATGAAAGTGGAGCCTCTCCAGCGGGTCTAGAGAACACAGATTTAGTTAACGGTGTTGGAAAGGGAGATCGTCGTCGCATACGTTTCGTCATTTCTAATGAAGGAAATGGAAGTGCTACTAATATCACATATTTACTTGAGCAAGCTTCTAGTTCCTGTTCTGCTTGGATACCTGTCCCCACTACTCAGTCAAATGGAACCCACTGGATTATAAGCCCATCTTCTAAGGTCATTAATTTGGCCCCAACAACTAACTCAAGCTATACCTCTGATCCATCGGGGAAGACATTCACGCCGGGGTATTTTATGGATCAATTAAACCAGACTTCTGCTCATTCAATAACATCCAGTCAGTATACAGAACATGAATTTTCTGTTCGCTCTACTAACGATGTAACCCAAGATATTGATTATTGCTTTAGACTGACAAATGCTGGCTCTATTACAAACTTCACTTATACACAAACCCCCAGAATCTATCTCGCTTCTCTGTATAATCCACCAGCTCGAGACCCAGGTGGCACATTAGAGCAAAATGCAACGCCCGGTGCTCCAAGGGGTGGCGGTGCTCCAGCCGGAGGTGGCGGGCTTGAAGGGGGTGGCTCTGGACCTCCACAAGGCGGTGGCAGTCCTGGAGGAGGAGGTGGGGATTTGGGATTTTACAGTGGGTCACTTGATCTTCTTTCTCGCACTTTCCCTATGTTTCAAAGAATACTTTCGTTTATCTTTGGGTTTAATAATTAAAATATCAGAGATTCAACCTTTCGCTTTCGGAAAAGAAAAATTGGGTCTTTTGGGTCTTTCGTTCTTCAGATTATAATTACGACATTGGTGAAATTAGAAAGATGTGATTCTTGAAAAGAAAAAAATAAATGTTCCAAAATAAAAAGAATATAATTTTGCTGGTGATTGTGATTTTAGGCCTAACTATCTGGCTTGTGCTTTCTTTGGTGTTGGAGAAGAGTTCTCCAGCCAACGTGATTTCACCAGAAGATTTACCCGAAAACGCTCCACAAGTCTTTGCTGGCGGCGCAGAATTTGTAGACCCTGATAGAAGCTTTTCTTTTTCTTATGATGAGTTATTTGTGGTATCTAGATTACCAGTTGACCTTGAAGATCCTGGAGAGACTTTTATTTTTAAGGGTGAGGATGAAAAAGAAAATTTTCAAATCTATGTATCTATCTTTGATGACGATTTACCACTCTCGGTGGGACGTATCCAAAATGAATTACCAAATATGGATTTTCGAGATTCCCAGATGATATCTATTGACGGAGCAGTCGCTGTGGTTTTCTCAAGTTCTGTGGGGACACTCGAGACGCGAGAAATTTGGTTTACCCACGATGGTAAACTCTATCAAATATCCACTTATCCAGAGTTTGACCAGAAGATGGTAGAGATTTTGGAGAGATGGAAATGGATTAGTGTAGAATGATAAAAATAAAGATGAAAGATGAAAATATAAAAAAGAAATACTACCCAACAAACCATCTTAAATGGTTTGTTGGGGGTGTCTTCGTTTTTTGTTTCCTATTCTTTATTTTCCCCACAAAAACTGACGCCGCCGTTCTCTCAAGACCCCCATCCAATCTAGGTCTTGTGGGATATTGGTCTATGAATGAAGGGACATCTACTGTCGCTACAGATTTTTCAGGGAATGGAAATCATGGTACCCTGCAGACATTTTCCAATCCACCAACGGCGACTAGCGGTTGGGCTAGTGGGAAACTGGGAAAGGGATTAGAGTTTGATGGCACCAGTGACTATATTTCCATACCAAATTCTTCATCACTTCAGATGAACCAAAATATGACGATTGTGGCATGGGTGAATGTAGATGATGCAAGCAATCTTCGTTTTATTCTTGAGAAGGGTCTAAATGATAATGATAATTATGGTTTTTACACTGCAGGAAGCGGTGTCTTAAATTTTGAATTCCAAGATAGCGGCTCTGTATATAGAAGTTTTACTTCGAATACCGGAGCAGTTGTCTTGGACCAGTGGCGACAGGTCGCCGTTGTCTTTGATGACACCAATAATTTAATAACTTTTTATTCAAATGGCTCAGTTAATCGTCAACAAGCCATGGCCTATTCTTTTTTAGGTACTCAAACAGATGAATTGAAGATAGGTAGACAGAACTATGGAGGCAGTAATTATTATTTTGATGGAACAATGGACGAAGTCCGTATTTACAACCGCGCCCTTTCCGCTTCCGAAATTGCGACTCTGTATGGAAGTGGGTCCATTACTCGAAAGGTCCCTAATAATCTCGGCCTTGTTGGCTACTGGTCCTTTAATGAAGGGGTCGGTACGATAGCTGGTGATTTTTCAGGAACTGGAAAAAACGGCACAATGAGTGGCTTTGCGAATCCTCCAACGGCAACTTCTGGTTGGACAGATGGTAAGAGAGGAAAGGCACTAAATTTTGATGGAAGTGACGATCAAGTTACTATTAATAAGCCAGTCTATCCAAGTAATTTAAATTGGAGTGTCTCAGGATGGGTTAAGTCTTCCGTTACTCAGCGTACTGTGTATGGAGAAGGGCAGAACGGTTTCAACAATAGGAAGGTCTATCTTGTTTCCAGCGCTGGTAAGATGAGAGTGGCTATTCAAAATACGTCTGGCACTATACTAAATGTTGCCTCCACCGCAGATGTTTTTGATGATAAATGGCATCATTTTGTCTTTTCGGATGCGAATGGTAGCGCTTCCCTTTATATAGATGGTGTCGCAGATGCTTCTAATTTTAATTACACAAGGACGGGCACATTCCTCCAAGATTCCTCTAATATCGGATGTATAAGAGAAATCTCCTGTAACGATTTTTTCTCTGGCTACATTGATGACGTTCGTCTTTATAATCGCGCACTTTCAGCCAGTGATGTGGCTAGCTTATATATATCAGGCGAGGCAAAGATAAACTCTTCCCCCGTGAATCGAATTACAGAAGGCCTTCTCGGCTACTGGACATTTGATGGAAAATATATGGATTGGAGCACCGACCTTAAAATTCGTGACGCATCAGGTAATGGTTTCCACGGCACTACTACAATTGCCACAAGCACTGGTCCAACTATTGGTAAGGTTGGGCAGGCTCTCAATTTTAATCGAAGTATTTCCGACTATGTTAGCCTGGGCACAAGTCCAACCCTAACTCCGTCTTCTGCCATTACTATGGCAGCGTGGACTAATAGTAATAACGACACTTTAACTCAAAGAATTTTAGATAAAGGCACCTACTTTTTTAGACACCAAGGTAAAAATGTCAGATGTTCAATTGATACGGGAAGTATCACAATTTTAACAACTACGGGGGATCATTTGAAAGCGAATGAATGGCACCATGTCGCTTGCACTTGGGATGGGCAAAATATAAGGGTCTATGTAGATGGCGTGTTAATTGGGGGTCCCACAGCAAAGACGGGCACAATGACAGATAATGGAAATCAACTTAGAATAGGAAGTGACGCCACACACGCTCTCCCTTTTTCTGGAAAAATTGATGATGTGCGATTATATAATCGGGCGCTGTCTGATGGGGAAATAAAGCAACTTTACTTAATGGGCAAGTAGTTTTACAACCACATAGGTTCCACCTCTGTATACAGAGGTGGAACCTATGGAACCTATCCCATATTAAGGTTCAACCTTGATATCATGGGCAAGTGGTTCTTTGTATTTGTAATAAAGAATTACAAAGAATTTCTGTACACATTACTTACACACATTACACACTTTACCTAACTCTGACGGTCGTCAGAGTTAGGTAAAGGTAATGAGAGCTACATGAGAACCATACTTGTGAATATAGTAATATTTTACTGACCAACAACTGACCAACAACTGACCAACAACTGACCAACAACTGACCAACAACTGACCAACAACTGACCAACAACTGACCAAAACCTAATCAATGTCTGATTAATTTCTGTTCAACACCCAATCAATATAAGTGTCTTAATATAAATATGTCAATGTGGTGTTACGTGGTTGATTTTTTGTAGAAAAAGGGTACAATTATATTTGCTTGTATTGGATAGTTACACTTCTTCGAAAGAAGGAGTGAGGAAAGTCCGAACATTCGCCAATTATGCCTGCCGTAGGCAGCTGCAGAATTGAGCGTTCCGAGTATGTCGAGGGGCATCCCTTCACCCTTACTCAGGACACTCAATCTTGCAACCACCTGCGGTGGGCAAGATTGGAAGGGTAGCGGGTAACGCCCGTCCGGAGTAATCCGAGAGATGCGAACAGAGACGCGAATGCCCGAAAGGTCATTCGCACCCAGCAACTATTTTAGTGGCGGGGTGAGCCCTACAGTAATGTGGGGAGTGCAACGGCTAAACTCTTACTTGAATGCAAGGCCGTGCGCCAATTATGCCTGCCGTAGGCAGCTGCAGAATTGAGCGTTCCGAGTATGTCGAGGGGCATCCCTTCGCCCTTGCTCAGGACACTCAATCTTGCAACCACCTGCGGTGGGCAAGATTGGTGAGTGCCGCTAGAGTCCGTAGGTAACTACGGTCCCAGATAAATAGCTATCGCCAATTTTGTTCACTACAGGTAGTTACAAAATTGAGTGTTCGGGGTTTGTGTCGGGGGCATCCTTCGACTTCGCTCAGGATTCTCAATTTTGCACCACCTGTGGTGGGCAAAATTGGTACAGAATTCGGCTTATAGATACAAGCAAAAAAGCAACAAAGGCCCGCCTAAAGCGGGCCTTTGTTCTGCCCAAGTAATCAACAGATTGGTTTGAATAGGCCTCATTTTTTGGTTATAATTGTATATACATTATTAATTTGTTTTTTTACTTTTTATTTACACTATGATGGAAGACCATACGCCGCCTGTTGTTTCTAGTGTTTCTAGTTCTAGTTCAGAGAATACGCTTTCAAAGATTTCTTACTGGATTCTTGGATTTCTCGCTTTTCTTTTACCATTTTTCTTTGTTCCTTCTTCTCTAATGCCTCTACAGGTAGGTAAGGCGGTCCTTCTCGTGCTTGCAGTTATCGCATCATCTATATTTTTTATCATATCTATAATTAGGGATGGGAAAATAAGCTTGCCAAAAAACTTATTTTTTCTATCTGTTTTGTTACTACCTGTGGTTTTTCTTTTATCCGCCCTTGTAAACGGTGGCGGCGTTCTGTCTTTTGTTGGCTATTCTCTTGATGTTGGAACGGTAGCTTTCGTGTTTTTGACAAGTGTTCTGTTGTTTTTGGTAAGTGAATCTTTTACGACCAAGGAAAGGGTTTTTTATGCCTACATCGGGTTTCTCGGTGCATTTATCGTGGTCGCTCTCTTCCAGATCATTCGTCTATTTTTTGGGCCAGGAGCTCTTTCTTTTGGTATTTTTGACAGTGCTGCTTCTAATCTAATAGGAAGTTGGAATGACTTGGGGATATTTTTTGGCGCTACCGCCATTATTGCTGTGATAACCCTAGAGATGGTTGAGTTAAAAAAGGCGTTCAAAGTAGTTGCTTATCTGGCGCTTGTTTTGTCCATCCTGTTTCTGGCCGTGGTTAACTTCATGACTTTATGGTGGGTTCTTGCCGCCCTGGCCCTGGTATTTTTTGTTTTTGTCGTTTCTTCAAATAAATCTTCTCGAGGGGAAATGATGTCCAATAGTTCCGGCGAAGAATTTTTGACACGAAGTGTAGCTCAACCAAGAAAGATTTCTTATCATGCACTTGCGCTACTTGCCATCTCAGTCATTTTCTTATTCGGTGGTCAGGCGCTTGGTAATAAGATCTCGAGTACTTTCGGTATTTCAAATGCCGAGGTCCGGCCATCTTGGAGTTCTACCATGTCTGTCGTTGGTCAATCGATAAAAGAAAATGCATTGTTCGGATCTGGACCAAATACTTTCAACCAATCGTGGCTTCTCCATAAACCATCTGGCATTAATGAGACTATTTTTTGGGATACGAACTTTTCTTCTGGTATCGGATTGATACCGTCGCTGTTTGCAACTACTGGGGTTCTGGGTATTTTGGCGTGGATTTTCTTCCTCTTTATGTTTGTTTGGATTGGGGTTAAAGCAATCTTTTCTGAGTCTTCTGACATGTTTTCACGCTATCTAACCCTGTCTTCCTTTCTCGTAGCCCTTTTCCTGTGGATTATGAGTATTATTTATGTTCCTAGCTTATCAATTGTTACTCTGGCCTTCTTCTTTACGGGCATATTTGCCGCAATGCTTCGCCAAGAAGGGATCGTCAAAACAAAGGACATTGTACTATCCGACCATCCGAAAGTATCTTTCATATCTGTCATTGTGTTAGTTGTAGCATTAATCGCGCTGTTAACTTTGGGGTATTCCATTGTACAAAAGACGGTCTCTTTAGTTCATTTTCAAAAAAGTGTACGGATACTTCAAGTTGATCAAGATATAGTGGCGGCAGAAATAGAAATGGTTAAGGCCATCCAATGGGCTGAATACGACATTTTTTATCGAGGTTTGTCAGAAATTAACTTGATTAAAGTTAATGAACTATTAAACCGTCCTGGAATAACGCCGGAATCTATTCGTGATGAGTTTCAGTTGAATATTGGCAATGCCATAGAGAATGCTCGAAGGGCCACTCAAATTAGCCCTAACAATTATCAGAACTGGATTACACTTGCACAAGTGTATGCTGCCCTCGTTCCAGACCCGTTTAGGATCCCTGGTGCATATGATAATGCAAAGTCTACCTATGAACGCGCTATGGAGGTTGCTCCGTCCAGTCCACTTATTCCGCTACTCTTAGCTCGTCTCGAGGCATCTAATGGTGACTTAGAAAAAGCAGGTGAATATGCAAATCAGGCAATTTCTCTCAAGCAAAACTATGCTGAAGCACATTTCCTTCTAGCACAGATTGCCGTAACAGAGGGCAATGTTGGTTCAGCAATCCCAGCACTTGAAACCACGGTTATTCTTTCTCCTAATAATCCTGGTCTTCTGTTTCAGCTTGGATTACTCAAGTATTCAGTGAAAGATTATGTGGGAGCTGCGATTGTTTTTGCTGAGGCTGTCCGCTTAGTGCCAGAATATGCCAATGCTCAATACTTCTTAGGGCTTTCTCTCTATCAGCTCGATGAAGATATTGCCGCCATCGCTCAATTTGAAGCACTTATGATTTCTAATCCTGATAATACTGAGTTAGGTATTATTCTAGAAAACATGAAAGCAGGAAAGGAGCCTTTTGATGATATTCCTCCGCCCCAAAACGCCCCTGAAACTCGTCCAGAGTTACCAATAGAAGAAACTAATTAGGGTTGGCGTTTGTGGTGATGAGATTTTATTACCTGCCTAGTATATGGTGCAGAAAATTTTTCAATTCCTTAATAAAGAGATCTCGGGTATTCACCAGGCGGCGTATCTCCTAGGCTTCTTTGCTATTTGCTCGCAGCTTCTGGCTCTCGTCCGAGACAAGTTACTCGCACATTATTTTGGAGCAAGTGCTAGTCTCGACATATATTATGCGGCATTTCGTATACCGGATTTTCTTTTTGTGACGATCGGCTCGCTTGTTTCGATGTCTGTTTTAGTTCCATTCCTTATAGAACAGTTGGATCAAGGAAAAAGTCGTGGTCGTGAATTTATAGATTCTGTTTTCACCCTTTTTTTCACCCTTATCGTCAGCTTCGGTGCGATTCTTTGGTTATTTATGCCAGTCCTCACTAGAAAATTATTTCCTGGATTTGATATTGAAATGCTTAATAGTGTGGTATTGCTTTCACGGCTGATGTTGCTATCTCCGATTTTGTTGGGCATATCGAATCTCTTCGGTAGTATTACTCAGTCACATAATCGTTTTTTTGTATATGCATTTGCACCTTTTCTTTATAATATCGGTATTATTTTCGGTATTGTTGCTCTTTATCCTTCCTTCGGTCTTTCGGGCATAGTCATAGGTGTCATAATCGGCGCGTTTTTTCATTTAGCCATTCAAATACCATCTGTATTAAAGATTGGGCTATTCCCGCGTTTAACTTGGCGTCCAAACTTTGATCTTGTTCGGAGAGTTGTTTATTTGTCTTTACCTAGGACCTTAACTTTGTCCGTTAGTCATCTTTCAACCATCTTTCTAATTTCATTTGCTTCCCTTATTAGTCAAGGATCTATATCTGTTTTTAATCTTTCTTTTAACCTCCAGTCTGTACCACTAAGCATTATAGGTGTCAGCTATTCATTGGCCGTATTCCCAACGCTTTCTCGTTTTTTTACTGAGGGTAAAAAGAGTGAGTTTCTTGAAAAAATGGTTGCTTCAGCTCGACATATTGTTTTTTGGTCGATTCCTTTTACTGTTCTATTTGTAGTTTTGCGTGCTCATATTGTTCGTCTGGTTTTTGGATCCGGAGAGTTTGATTGGACTGACACCAGGCTGACTGCAGCAGCGCTCGCCGTCTTCTCGCTGTCTCTCGTCTTTCAAGGATTGTCTCTGTTATTTGTCAGGGGGTTTTATGCTTCCAATAAAACTTCCACCCCATTTTTTGTTAGTGTTTTTTCTGGAGTTGTTCTTGTGCTGACTTCATTCTGGGCTCTTAAGGCATTTTATCTTTATGAAAAGTTTCAATACTTTTTTGAAAGTCTTTTAAAGGTTTCTGGTTTGTCTGGTACGGGGATACTTACTTTAGCTCTTGGCTTTTCTATAGGCTCTATAGTCAACGGACTTGTCTTATGGGTATTTTTTGAAAAACTTTCTCCTGGGTTTAGTCGGGGTGTTCGGAAGACCTTTTTTGATACATTTTCTGCCTCAATCATTATGGGCTTCGTTGTCTACTTAGGTCTTAGGGTTATTGAACCGATTTTTAGTCTTGATACCGTTTTCGGCCTTATGGCGCAAGCGACGATTTCTGGGTTGTTGGGAGTTATTGCAGGTATATCTATTCTGGTCCTATTAAAGAATGTTGAAATAAAAGAAATTTGGGGGGTGGTTCGTCAGAAGTTTTGGAAAACCAAAACACTAAGTCCAGACGCTGTAATAAGCCAGTTTTGATTTATCTGGTTTTTTCTGTAGAATCGACCAAGCGATCAGGTATATCTCTGGTTTCAAGTTAGTATTTCTAATGAATAATATACGTAATTTCAGCATCATAGCTCATATTGACCACGGCAAGTCCACTCTTGCTGATCGTATGCTTGAAATTACAAAGACGGTACCAGAGAGAAAAATGAAAGAACAGGTTCTTGATACTATGGAGCTTGAGCGAGAACGGGGGATTACTATAAAGATGCAGCCCGTTAGAATGATTTATAAGGATATCAAGGGATCTGGGTTAGATGAAGAAGTTATTTTAAATTTGATTGATACCCCTGGGCATATTGATTTTTCATACGAAGTTTCAAGGGCGCTTAAGGCAGTAGAGGGGGCGGTGCTTCTGGTGGACAGTACTCAAGGTGTACAGGCACAGACATTGACCACACTTGCAATGGCGAGAGAGGCCGGTCTTGTGATTGTTGGAGCAATGAGCAAGATTGATTCTCCACTATCCCGTGGAGATGATGTCCGTCTAGAGATCGCAAGTCTTCTTGAGTGTGACCCAAGTGATATTATTGGCGTCTCTGGGCGGACAGGTGAAGGGGTTTCTGAACTTTTGTCGACCGTGATCCAAAAAATTCCAGCACCAACCCAACAAGAGGTACGGGGAGAAAATTTCAGAGCACTCGTATTTGATTTTAAGTATTCTAATCATAAGGGCGTTATTGTATTTGTACGAGTAATGGAGGGGTCAGTCTCTAAGGCGGAGCAGCTTATTTTTAAAGTTGCCAACGAGCGTTTTTCCCCGCTTGAGGTTGGTACATTTTCTCCAGAAGAAGTTCCTTGCGAAAGACTTTCCGCAGGAGAGATAGGATATATTGTTACCGGCATTAAAGAGCCAGGCATTGCATCTGTGGGAGATACAATTTCACGATTTGGCGATTCCAGCCCCCCTCTGGAGGGCTATATGACTCCAAGGCCGGTAGTTTGGGCGTCTCTGTATCCCGAAAGCCAAGATGATTTTACCCCCCTGAAACAAGCCCTTTCTAGGCTCCTCCTGTCAGATTCATCTTTTTCTTATGAGGAGGAATCATCCGGTACCTTAGGAAGGGGTTTTCGATGTGGATTTCTTGGTATGCTCCATATGGAGATAGTGACCGAACGTTTACGCCGAGAGTTCAATCTTTCTCTTATAGTTACTTCTCCAAGTATCACTTATGAAGTGGTGTTAAAAAATGGAAAGAACCAAATAGTTTATTCACCTATTTTTTTCCCCGATGATGGCAATACGATTAAAGTATTAGAGCCTTTGGTAAGTGTGCATATTATTACACCAGCATCTTTTATGGGTCCAATTTTTAAATTGCTTTATGAGCATGAAGCCATCGTCGGTGAATCAGAACAATTTGGAGGCGACAGAATGAGTATTCATGTGACAATGCCGTTGAGAGAACTTATGAGAAATTTTTTTGACTCTATAAAGAGTATCTCTTCCGGATTCGCCTCCATTTCTTATGAGATTCTTGATATGCGAGAGGCCGATGTTGTACGACTTGATGTTTTGGTTGCGGAGGAAGTTGTTCCGGCTTTTTCAAGGGTTGTAGCTCGTAGACTTGTAGAAGAAGAGGCAGAATCTGCCGTGGAGCGCCTTTATAAGGCGCTTCCTAGACAGATGTTTGTTACTAAAATTCAAGGCAAGGCTCTTGGTAGAATTATTTCATCAAGAACCATGTCTGCTTTTAAGAAAGATGTCACTCAGCATATGTATGGTGGGGACATTACTAGAAAAATGAAACTTAGAGAAAAACAAAAGAAAGGTAAGGCAAAAATGAAAGAGCGCGGGAAAGTTAATATCCCCCACGATGTTTTTTTGAAAATGATGAAAGCAGATTAGTTCTTGGAAAGATATCCTAGAATATTGGGGCATAAAGCAATATCATACTGACAATAATCAGTATAGATAGAACGATCCACACAGCTCTGATTTTCTTTTGGTTTTTTGGTTGGAAAAGCATAAAATTTTTAGTGAGATAATGATAGGATAATACCAAGTATATGTACGATTTTCAACAGAGAAATAAGCTAAGAAAGCTTCTCTACTCTAAAGTTGCTATGGTGGTATTTTTGGTTGTCGCCATTTTTTTAGTAAGGGGTGCTATTACTGTTGTTAAAAAAGAGGTTGAAAGCAGGAGAAATGTTAAGTTGGTAGAACAGAAACTTAATCTTGCCAGAGAAAAGTATGATGAACTTTCACGCAATATTGTTGTTTTGGAAACTGAATCTGGGGTTGAAAGGGAGATTAGAAATAAATTTAGTGTTACTAGAGAAGGTGAGGAAGTCGCCATCATTATTGAACCAGTAGGCAATGTTGATGATGTTTTGCCCAAAAAGATAAGTTTCTGGTCTCGTATTAGTGGGTGGTTTGATGGGTTATTTGAATAATTGACCCCTAATAACCGATTTATTCCCACCAGAATTTTGAAGTTATGGGAAGGTGACGGAGGTCTTCTCCATATGCTATACTATAGAAAATTATTAATAAAAAATTAAAGAATGAAGAAAGTAACCATCTATTCAACACCAACCTGTACGTATTGTAATGCCGCAAAAGAGTTTTTTACTGCGAATAATGTGCCATTCGAAAATTTTGATGTTTCTTCTGATTTGGAAAAACGTCAAGAAATGATTACAAAAAGTGGGCAAATGGGCGTTCCTGTGATTTTTATTGATGACGAACTAGTTGTTGGTTTTGATAAAGATCAGCTGAGTAGTCTATTGGGTATCGGCGCCTAGTAAATTAAAAACACCCTGATGGCTAGCGAATCCTAGGGGTGTTTTTAATTTGGCTATTTTCAGGTAGCATAGAACTCAGCTCTCGTAGTTAAATGGATATAACTGCCCCGTCCTAAGGGGTAATTGTAGGTTCGATTCCTGCCGAGAGCACAATTCATAACTTGGTCGGAAAATTGCTCCGCGCGCTTGCGCGCGATAGGCACGAGGGGGTGGGCGAAATCCAAATCTGTCTTGCAAGCAAATGCGAATTCGGTGGGCGGGCAAAATGAGACGGAGACGGATTTGTCTCGCAATTGTAGGTTCGTTCCAATTTTTTTGAAATAATCGCGAATTTCAAAAAAATTGTCGCTAGAAACCAATTGCGTGGCTTTTTTCATATCCAAAATCCATTCCCGCAAAGGTTCGACCCAATTCTTTCTCTCTTGTCGGGCGGAATCCATTTTGTGAGCGAGAGACGCTTTAAGCTGGAGCAGATTGTTTTTCTTGTTCAAATACTGCTCTTTCGGAATATCGCCGTCAAGATACAGAGTGACAAGATTGTCCAGCTTCTCTTTCGTCTCTCGCTCATTGTCCTTAATCCGCTCGACAAGGCTTCCCGACGACACTTTTTCTTCTTTTTCCCACTCATCGGTTTTTCTCGTCATGTACTCGATCCAGTCGTCGGGAAGCGCGATTTGTTCCAGCCGTTCCCTGACTTGAGAGACGAGCTTTTCTTCTCGCAAATATCCTTGCTCACATTTTCCGTTCTTTTTCGTGCAACGATAATACCGATATAAACCGCCGTGACCTTTCGCCCATTGTGCGGTGATCATTCCTCCGCACTCTCCGCAACGAAAAAGTCCGGTAAACGGAAAATCGTGATGTTTCTTTGATTTGCGAGGTTTTGCTCGTTCTCTCAATCTTTTCTGTACGGCTTCGAACAAATCGGGAGAAAGAATTGGCGCAAATGTGCCGTCGTACCATTCGCCGTGATGCTTTACAAAACCGAGATACGCTCGATTGCAAAGCATGGCGGAGACGGCACATTTGCTAAGTGGCGTTCCGTTTCTGGTAACGATACCGTGATGAGCTAAAAACTGCGAGATAGATTCGTAACAATGTTTGCCCGTGGTGAATTCTTTAAAAGCGCGAACAACAAGACGAGATTTCACTTTGTCCGGTTCAATGTTTCTCGTCTTCACATTATTCACATATCCGAACGGCGCTTTTGTCAGCCATTCGCCACGACGCAGTTTTTGGCGGATGCCACGCTCAACATTTTGTTTCAAATTGTCGGAATAATATTTCGATTGACCGAACGCCACTTGAAGCATAAACAGACCTTGCGGGGTAGGTTCAAACCAAAATGTCGGAAAGCGTAAAGAAACGATTTTGGTCGTGTCCACGGCGTAAATGATGCGCCCGCCGTCAATGGAGTTTCGAGCCAAACGATCCGGATGCCAAGCGAGAATGCCCACGCCGTCCATTGACTCAATGCGGGACATCATTTCGCCGAATTTCTCACGACCCGGTTTCTTTGCGCTTTTCGACTCTTGAAATTCGCAGATAATTTCAAGATTTTCTTTACACGCGAATTCACGAAGCTCAAAAAGTTGCGCTTCAATAGACATAATTTGCTTATCATCATCTTCGGTACTTTTTCGCGCGTATAGAAAATATTTTGGTTTGTTCATATATTAGTTTTTGGATTATGAAAAAAGAAAAGTCCGTCTATCGTCTCATTTCTTGCTTTCTGCCCGTCCACCGAATTCGCATTTGCTTGCAAGACAGATTTGGATTTCGCCCACCCCCTCGTGCCTATCGCGCGCAAGCGCGCGGAGCAATTTTCCGACCAAGTTATGAATTGTGCTGTATTACTTTGCTTTGCTCGAACCTATTTTGAACAACAAACTGATAATGACTAACGAATTCCGCCACGCCACAGCCTCCGCTCCGGAACACTGTCTGGTACGACAGCGTTCCTCCGCTTCTGCTGTGTCGCACCGCCCTCGCCCCACCGCCTTTTCATACTTGATTTGTTTTGCGCGGGATTTCTTTTTTTCGGAATGGGCGGTTGGGCAAGGGCTGATACAGTATATCATAACATTGTGATATACCGTATCAACTTGGTATACTGTGGATAATGCAAAACGAATCCACAAAGCTTGGTTCAAATCTAAAGCGAATTAGAACCAAAAAAGGTATATCGCAAGGAGATATCGGACGAGAGTTAAAAGTTAGTCGTGGCTTTATTAGTACAATAGAAAATGGAAAGACAAATCCTACACTTTCCACTATTTCTAGAATAGCGAAAGCCATTGGGGTTTCGAGTGATGAGTTGCTAAAATAATTTTATGGAAAAATTTAGACCAAATCCTGAAGTGCCCCATGAACAACCGGCAAGAGAGCCTGAAATGGTTTATCGTGAACTGGATCGTAGAAAGGAGAAAGATGTTTTGGCCACATTCACTCCTGAACAACAAGCGGAGATAAAACACAAACAACAAATATTGTCTTCACTTGCATATTTTATTGGTAAGGATTTCCGAATTCCCGTGGAACTTAACGAAGCCGGGGCTGGTTGGCATTGGGATTTTCAAGAAAATGTCATCCGCATTGATCCTAAAGACCTCTTAGAAAAACCAATGGACTATCTCCGTTTCGTGATTTCTCATGAGGGTGGCCACAGAAGAATTTCACGAACTGATTTTATTCCTTTAGAAGAATGGAAACAGCCGGGCTTTGCTTTCATGATGAACACTATAGAAGACCCACGCGACAACAATTTTGTAGCGGAAAGCTATCCAAAATTTAGAGAACAGATGGAAGAAGCGTATGGAGAACATATGGGTTTCGAATTATCCGCTGCGGAAATTGCGGAGAAGAAACTCGGCTTCCAACCTCGCTTCATGCAGGCCGGTTTTGAATACATAAAACAATG
>Ga0163151_10002633_pt1 | contig 27310 bp, 19 predicted proteins | sample OliLakLV19MP5IB2_FD_145596 | JGI IMG/M metagenome (GOLD analysis project Ga0163151, IMG submission 145596) | Freshwater microbial mat bacterial communities from Lake Vanda, McMurdo Dry Valleys, Antarctica - Oligotrophic Lake LV.19.MP5.IB-2 | ecosystem: Environmental > Aquatic > Freshwater >...
TGGCATCGTGGCGGATGGAAGCTGCTGCAATTTGATCGCTGGAAACCCAAGCTGAGCGCAGCACGAGCGTCCATCCGGATCATCGCAAATGCCGTGTGAACCCGCTAAATTTGTGGGGAAACCTCAGACTCTGACCCCTGTTTCGCCTGTTTCGCCCCAATCAAGATGACGCCGACGTCAGCAACACCACGGCAAACTGCTGCCGTTGATCGCTCCATAGATGCTGCACGCGCAACCCGGCAGCGGTGGCCAGACGTTGCATGTCGGCGCGGTCATATTTGCAGCTGACCTCGACGCGCATGGCCTCATCGGCGGCAAATTCGAAGGCGCGACCGGCGACCGACGCACGCTGAGCGCAGCGGCTGACGATATCGGTCTCGATGCGTCCGACGATCGACTGGTAGCGGGCGCGATGAAAGAACTGGTCGATCTGGAAATCGGCATCCAGCTCGCGGTTCATGCGCGCCAAAAGGTTCAACGTAAATTCGGCGGTGATTCCGGCGGCATCGTTGTAAGCGGCATGGATCAGCGCCGGGTCTTTCTTGAGGTCCAACCCCAGCACAACCGCGCCATCCGGGCCCGCGGCCTTGCGCATCTGCTGCAACAACACGACCGCTTCGGCGTCAGGGAAATTGCCCAGCGTCGAGCCGGCCAGATAGAGCACGGTGCGCCGCGGTTGGCGATGCGTCTTGGGCAGCGTCATCGGCGCGGTGAAATCGGCCTCAAGCGGCATGATCTGCAGGTCAGGAAAGTCACGCTGCAATCCCGCGCAGCTGCCTGCCAGCGCGCTGGCCGAGATCTCGACCGAAACGTAAGCGACAGGTCGATCCAGCGCCCCCAGCAACAGCCGCGTCTTCAACCCGGAGCCGTTGCCGAATTCCACGAGCCGTACTTCGGGCCCGAGTGCCTGCGCCATCGCGACGACCGAGTTCTGCATGATCGCCAGCTCAGTACGCGTCAGGTAGTACTCGGGTGTGTCGCAGATCTGCTCGAACAGCTCGGAACCGCGCGCGTCATACAGATACTTGGACGGCAGCGTCTTTGGTCGGATTGTCATGCCAGACCAGACATCGGCGACAAACTCGGACTCTGGTCGAACATCCACAGGACGCAATGCGGTCATCACGGACATATCAGCGATCCTGTGCCAAGCGCAGACCGGAGAATTGCCAGCGGTCGCGCGGATGAAAGAAATTGCGATAGCTGGCGCGCACGTGGCGTGATGGCGTGGCACAGGATCCGCCCCGCAACACCCATTGCCCGCACATGAACTTGCCGTTGTACTCGCCCAACGCACCGGGCAAGGGCTGGAAACCGGGATAGCTGACGTAGGGACTGGCGGTCCATTCCCATACATCGCCGAAAAGTTGCAGAAGTTCACCGTCATCAACGGCTGCGCGCGGATGCAGCAGGCCGGCGTCGGCAAAATTGCCCGCATTGGGATCGCGGGTCGCGGCGGCATGCTCCCACTCGGCCTCGGTGGGTAAACGGGCGCCTGCCCAGCGCGCATAGGCGTCGGCCTCAAAGTAGCTGATGTGGCACACCGGCGCACCCGGGTCGATCTCGCGCACGCCGCCGAGAGTGAACTCAGTCTCGGCCGCTGCATCCCAGTAAATCGGCCCGGTCCAGCCTTCAGCCTGCACCGTGGCCCAACCCTGGCTCAGCCACAGCTGCGCCGTGCGATAGCCGCCATCCTCAATGAATTCACGATACTCGGCGCTGCTGACCGGCCGTCGCGCCAGCGCATGCGGCTGCAACAGAGTGCGATGGCGCGGTGTCTCGCAGTCGAAGACGAAACCGGAGTCCGGATGGGCGCCGATCTCGACGATGCCATCGTGACCGTCGACGAAGTCCTGCGGCGCCGCTGTGTGCCCGGAGGCCGGCAAATCGCTGCGATACGCGGGCATCAAGGGATTGCACCAGAACAAATGCTTGATGTCGGTCAGCATTAGTTCCTGATGCTGCTGTTCATGGTGCAGGCCGAGCACGATGCGCGCTGTCAGCGCTGTATCCGGTTCGCGCTCGATCAGCCGCGCGACGGCCTCATCCACAGCGGCTCGATAGGCCAGCACCTGATCCAGCCGCGGACGCGACAGCAGGCCGCGACTGCCGCGCGCATTCATCGGCCCGACCGACTGATAGTAGGAATTGAACAGAAAGCGCCAACGTTCGTCGTAGAAACGATAGCCCGGCTGATGCTGCAGCACGAACTCCTCGAAAAACCAGGTGGTGTGCGCCAGATGCCATTTGCTCGGACTGGCATCTGGCATGGATTGCACTATCGTGTCTTCGGGCGAGAGTGGCGCGACCAGTTCAATACTGGCCTGGCGCGTGCGCACAAAGTCCGAGAGCAGTGTCGGGGCGCGAGCTGCGCTGACAGTTGCGAAATTCATGCGCGGACCCTAACAGAGTTGAAAGAAAGGAAAATGGGTGACTGATCCCAGCCCGGACACCACGCCGACAGTATTCGATCTGCCGCCCGATCTGGTCTATCTCAATTGCGCCGGACAGGCACCACGTCTGCTTGCCGCGCTGGATGCCGGTGCACGGGCACTGCGGCGATCGGCGCAGCCATGGTCCGAATCACTGGACGACTGGCTAGCCCGACCTGAGCGCGTTCGCACTCTGGCGGCGGCAGTGATCGACTGCGACGCCGAAGGTCTGGCCCTGGTGCCGAGTGTCGCCTATGGCATGGCCCTCGCCGCACACTGCCTGCCCATGAAACCAGGCCAAATCGTGCTGACGCTGAGTGGCGAACATCCCTCGGCGATCAATGTCTGGCAGGTGGCTGCGCAGAGACAACACGCAGAACTGCAGCAAGTGCAGATCACAGATCATGGCGACTGGACCGTTTCGCTTCTGGCTGCCATCAATGCGCGTGTGGCAGTCGTGGTCACGCCGGCCTGCCATTCGCACAACGGTCGCCGGATTGATCTCGCCCGGATTGCGCGCGCCGCGCGTGCTCATGGTGCGGCACTGGTGGTAGACGCCACTCAGGCACTCGGTGTGCTCGATTTGGATCTAGCCGCGCTGGACGCCGACTTCGTCATCGCGGCTGGGCACAAATGGCTGCTGGGGGGCGCCGGGCTGGCGTACGCCTGCATCGCCGAGCGCCATCGACAGGCTCAGCCTTTGGAGGAAACGGCCTGGGCGCGAGTGGGCGGACTGGCTGGGGGTATCCATGATGGTCAGCTGCCAGCCTACGTCGCGGGCGCTGCGCGCTTTGATGGCAGCGGCCTCTATAGCCATCCGGCATTGGTGACGGCGGAAGTGGGACTGGCCCAGCTGCTGGAATGGCACATCGCCAACGTGCGAGCGCAGTTGCAGCAATGGCAGCGCAGTCTGTTGAGCATTTTCCCGGCGCAGGGTCTGGCCGACTGGAGGGTGATCGCCGATTCGCCCCATCTGATGTCATTTCAGCCACCGGGCGCCGGTGAACGGATCTGTCAGGAAATCGTGCAGAGACTGCTGGATCAGAAGCTGGTGGCCGCAGCGCGCGGCGACGGCATCCGCATCTCTCCATATATGCACAACAGCACCGAAGACGCGACGCGGCTATGCGTCGGGCTTGCGGATGCGTGGTTACACGTCAAGCGCTGACCGTCACCCCACGCCAGAAGGCCACGCGATCCTTGATCTCGGCGGCACGCGGCTTGGGCTCGGCGTAGTACCAGGCGGCGTTGGCATTGGTCTGGCCATTGACCACCACATCGTAGTAGTTGGCCAGGCCCTTCCAGCCGCAGACGGTGGTGTGGCTGCTGGGCGCGAGGCATTCGCTTTTCACCGAGGACAAGGGGAAATAGTGGTTGCCCTCAACCACGACTGTGTCATCCGATTCGGCGATGACTACTTGATTCCAGACCGCTTTCATTCATTCTCCCACCTGACTAGCGTCGAACCTTAGCCCGAAATCGCGTCAACCGCTGTTTTCAGCTGACCGCTCTGCTGCCACGATTGCTCCGTGCCGCGGTTCTTTGTGCTCGGGGGGCAGTGCTCGGGGGTCAGAGTACTATTGATCCGGCCAAGTGAAGTTTGAACTTTTCATGTGGCGTACTTTACGCGCGGGTCTTGGAAATAGCTACGTACGCGTTCGGGTGATTTTTCGAGTCTTTCCATGTGTTCGGTCGCGGCGGCCTTCAGACGTGCTTTGGTACGCGCCGGTAGTTTCGATCCGATGTGATGCTTGAGATCGGCATTGAGTGCCATTCGGGTCAGTGTGGTATTTCGCGATGCCTTGCTAGCGAAATGGTTCACTGACCCCTGTTTCGCAGGACGCGGCGACACGAGTCTTCAGAGTACTAATAACAATAACCTCGTAGTGAAATAGTACTCTGACCCTGAGGTTTCTGACCCCAATGCTGCAGAGCCTGCCCGCTCAATCGGGCGCTGATCGGGTTCCCGTAGTCGCACCGATCAACGCATCCAGTCGCTTGCGAAGGTTGCGGGCGAAACGCTCCGCTGCATCGGGCCGCTCGGTCAGAAACAGGGAGGGCTCGATCATTTCCAGTTCCATCAGCAGGAAGCGGTCATCGACCATCACTCCGTCGACCCGCACGTAGGCATGGTCGGCGTGGCCGATTGCCGCCACGGCCGTCAGTGCCCGCTGCGCGCTGGCGAAGATCGCTGCGCTCGGCTCGATGGCCTCGGTGCTGCCGCCGAATTGGCCCTGCACACGATAGTCGCCGGTGGCCGCACGCTTGATCACAGCGTGACTGTAGCGGCCATCGAAGAACAGCAGCGACCACTCGCCGCTGCTGACGATTTCGGGCACAAACGCTTGCACCATGTAACCAAGTTCCTGCGGCAGCTGCGCCATCGCTCGCTCGAACGCTTCTTCTCCGACCACGCCGCGCAGCGTCTGCCACGCCCCGCCGCTAACGGTCGGTTTGACCACGACTTCCCGCGTGGATATCGCGGCCAGCGTTTCGCGCAAACCCTGCGCGGTAGTGATGCGTGTGGGAATGATCTCGACGCCTTGCTGTTCGAGTTCAAGCAGATAGCGCTTATCGCTGTTCCAGTGCAGCAGGGGCTTGTTGTTGATGGTCGGAATCGCCAGCCAGTCCAGCCATCGCTTGAACGCCGTGTAGTGTTGGAAATAATCCCAGGTCGTACGCATCAGCACGGCGTCGAAGCGCGACCAGTCGATGCCCGGATCGTTCCAGATGCAAGCGGTTGGCTCGATGCCAAGACGCTTGAGCGAATTGGCCAGATGCTCATCATCGGGATGGATGCCGGGAATGAGCACCGAAGTGGCAAGGGCAAGACGATAAGCGGGTTGGACAGATGACATTGCAGCGCCTCCAGAGTTGGAGGGCGCGCTTGATGGGGTGGATCGAAAAACCGAGCGTGGCGGATTCTGATCCGTCGCAGCACCCCTCGGTTTCGACTGCGCAATGACCAGCATGCGCGCAACTGGATTGCATCTAGCCTTTCGATGCAGGGTCATTTTTCCGGGCCGTTGCTTGGAAGTCAAGAATCGCCACGAGCAGTTGAATCGCCACGAGCACTGGGGCGGTAAACAATGATTCGAGTCACGAAGCGCCTCGAACTTGGGTTGCCAATTCTCACCGGTGATAGCCAACAATTGCGCAGGTCGAGTGGTCACCTGCTGCCAGGGAAGCCGAGGTCTTTCCGAAGTCGGGGACCGCTCGGCCGCCGTTTCCGAAGCGGCCTTACTCAAAAAAATCGATATACAAAGACTATGGAGATGATACGTAGAATCAACTATATCTATGATTACCCGTACTCTAAGTTAAGCGCAGCAGTCAGGTCCAAACGAGCAAAGGAGAGAATCATGTCAACCGAATTGAAGTGCCCGTTCTCGGGCGACGCTGCTAGTCACGCTGTGTCCGGAGCCCCGTCGAACGCGAGCTGGTGGCCCAATCAGCTGAATTTGAGAATGTTGCATCAGCGTTCCGCGCTGTCCAATCCGATGGGCGAAGCGTTCGATTACGCCAACGAGTTCGCGAGCCTCGACCTGGATGCCGTGGTCAACGATCTGCATGCCCTGATGACGGACTCGCAAGACTGGTGGCCGGCGGACTACGGACACTACGGGCCGTTTTTCATCCGCATGTCCTGGCATGCCGCAGGTACTTATCGTATCGCCGACGGTCGCGGTGGCGGTGGCACCGGCGCGCAGCGCTTTGCACCGCTCAACAGTTGGCCGGACAACGTGAGTCTCGACAAGGCGCGTCGCCTGCTTTGGCCGATCAAGCAGAAGTACGGCCGCAAGCTCTCGTGGGCCGACCTGATGATTCTCGCCGGAACTGTCGCGCTGGATTCGATGGGCTTCAAGAGCTTTGGTTTCGCCGGCGGCCGTGCGGACATCTGGGAGCCAGAGGACGAGATTTATTGGGGTCCGGAAACCACATGGCTGGGTGACCAGCGCTATAGCGGCGACCGTGAGCTGGCCAACCCGCTCGGCGCTGTGCAGATGGGCCTGATCTACGTGAACCCGGAAGGTCCCAACGGCAACCCCGATCCGCTGGGCTCGGCACGCGACATACGTGCCACCTTCGCCCGCATGGCGATGGACGACTACGAGACCGTGGCGCTCACCGCTGGTGGCCACACTTTCGGCAAGTGCCACGGCGCGGGAGACGCGACCCAAGTCGGTCGCGAACCGGAAGGTGCGGAACTCGAGCATCAAGGCCTCGGCTGGGTCAACAGCTTCGGCAGCGGCATCGGTGGGCATGCGATCACCAGCGGCATCGAGGGCGCCTGGACCACGAACCCGATCCAGTGGGACAACGGCTATTTCGAGAACCTGTTCGGCTACGACTGGGAGCTGACCAAAAGTCCCGCCGGCGCGCACCAATGGAAGCCCACGGACCCGGGCGCCGCGAGCACCGTGCCGGATGCCCATGATCCGACCAAGCGCCACGCACCGATGATGACCACGGCCGACATGGCCATGCGCATGGACCCGATCTACGAGAAGATCTCGCGCCACTTCATGGCCAACCCGCAGGAGTTCCACGACGCTTTCGCCCGCGCCTGGTTCAAACTCACCCATCGCGATATGGGTCCGCGCGCTCGCTACCTCGGCAAGCTCGTGCCCAACGAAGTGCTGATCTGGCAAGACCCGATTCCCGCCGTCGATCATGCACTGGTCAATGCGCGGGATATCGCGGCGCTCAAGGCCAAGGTCCTCGCATCGGGCTTGTCCATCTCCCAGTTGGTCAGCACCGCCTGGGCGTCGGCGTCTACGTTCCGCGGCAGCGATAAGCGTGGCGGCGCCAACGGCGCACGCATCCGCCTCGCGCCGCAGAAAGATTGGGAGGTCAACCAACCGGTGGAGTTGGCGAAGGTGCTGTCGAAGTTGACAGCCATCCAGCATGAGTTCAACAGCGCTCAAAGCGGCGGCAAGAAAATTTCTCTCGCTGACCTGATCGTTCTGGGCGGCTGCGCAGCCGTCGAGGCAGCGGCAAAGAACGGTGGCATTGATGTGGCAGTGCCGTTCACCCCGGGCCGCACGGACGCCTCGCAGGAGCAGACCGATGTCGACTCGTTCGCCGTGCTCGAGCCAGTAGCGGACGGCTTTCGCAACTACGCCAGCAAGGCCGTCGAGGGTTCTGTGGCCGAACTGCTGATAGACAAAGCGCAGCTACTCACTCTGACCGCTCCGGAGATGACCGTACTGATCGGTGGCCTGCGTGCCCTGAACGTGAATGTCGGACAGGCGAAGCACGGCGCGCTCACTCAGCGCCTCGGAACGCTGAGCAATGACTTCTTCGTCAACCTGCTCGACATGAAAACGAAGTGGCAGCGCTCGGCCGCCAACAGCGGCGTGCTGGAAGGTCGCGATCGCGCGTCTGGCGAGCTCAAGTGGACCGGCACCGTCGTTGATCTGGTCTTCGGCTCGAACGCACAGCTGCGCGCACTCGCGGAAGTCTATGCCGCCAGTGATTCGCAGCACGACTTCGTGCGTGACTTCGTGGCGGCCTGGAACAAAGTGATGAACCTGGATCGCTTCGACCTGAAGTGATTTCGCCGATAGCGATTCGGATTCCGATGGCCGTGTCATCAAAGCGCGGCCTCGAACTCGTCGCGGAACAAGGTGTCGAAACCGGCGAAACCGGGGTCAGAGTACTAATTACAACAACCTAGGGAAGGTCTGAATAAGTCTGCACTTCGTCTTCGCCGCACTGCTTATTGCTTTCCAAACCCCCGCTCTCAACAGCGGAGCTGGTCAAAACCTGCGGTTTTTCGCCCCCTGATTCAGGGGGCTATCGCGGCTCCGGACTTGTTCAGAAGTTCCCTAGGCGCGGAATAGTACTCTGACTCCTGTTTCGCCTGTTTCGGCGTGGCCTTGACGTCGTCGGCACCGCAGCATGCGTGTTCTCAACCCATCTGTCCCGGGGGACGGGTACGCGCAGCCCGCAACACCGCTGCGCGCAACCTGGAAGGTGGACCAAATACCCGTCAGGCTTGGGACGCAAGCAACCTACCCGCAAACTCGGCGAACAGGTTCTTGAGGCTGGTGCTGCTTGATAGCGGCTGATGCTGGTCTGTGTTGGCGACCGTCAATTCCAATGCCGCCGAGCTGTAGAGTCGACGTTCCACCAGGCGCTCGCAGAGGATCTGGTACCGGCGTGCATAAGACGCCGAATTGAATTCTTCAAACACCTTGAAGTTCGACTCGTCGCATCGTACCGGCGTCAGCGAGCCGTCGCACTCCTCCAACAGCATCAACCATGCGAGAAAGGGCGGGCGTGGGTCCGACATAAGTAGTGGATTCAGCACTGCCTGACCGCCTTCCGCAGCGCCACTTCGCGACTTGTGTGGTCCAGAGCTGTAGGCGCCGTGATAGTGGGCAACCCACAGGTCTGCCGCCGAGCCAATGACCTCTTCAGCGCGATTATTGAAGTTGTTGCCAAACGATCCGACCTGGGACTTGAACTCGAAGACGGCAAGGAGCCGTCCATCATGGATGACAAGAACATCCCAGTTTTTGGTGGCGCGAAAAAATCCCGGAAGCACCACGTGCGACTTTTTGGTTCTGACCGCGTCGCTGGGCAGGCCGCAATGCGCCACTACGCGGCGCACCACATCAATGAATCCATCCATGTTCTTCCCACCAATGACGGCGTTTCGTGATCCACCCTGGGACTATGTTGTAGTGGCGCCGCGCCCACTCCAGAACTGTGCCACTGCTCCGGAGATCATGGAGTCGAAATCCGATGGCAGGAGATGGATCATGAAGACACCGCTCTGCGGTTGCTGGTGACCTGCGCGGCGCGCGCCACGGCCGCTACATGCTGCGCTTCGATTGGCGACAGTCCATACAATCGAAAGACAGGAGCGTTGACGATCTCGATATCGGTGCTGCCGGCGGCGGCAATCAACTCGGCGCGAATCGCATCCGGCACTTGATCCCAAGTCGGCAAACGGATGCGCCGAAGGTACTGCGCCTGAAATCGCAAAAACCCACCGGCCATGCGTGTGCAATAGGTCGCCACTGTCATCACACTCAACGACGAGCGCAACACCGTTTGCAAGGCACGCAGGTCCCAGCTTTCCGAGGTAACGAAGTAGAGGTTGTGATGGGGATAATAATTTCCATCGTCCAAGACGAAGGAAGCCTCTCCCTTGATGTCAGGTATCAGCAACTTCGGGCGCGCCACCAGCTCTGGATAAATTCGATCGATGGTCCGATACCAACCGTCACCGCTTCGGTTGGCGACATGGCGACGTGCAATTACATCGCGATGGCTTTCGATGTAGGCAGCAAACCTGGGGAACGACGCCAAAGCCGCGATGCTGCCATCGGCCAGGAAGGGATTGAGCACGCCCTTTCCGCTCCAGCGCACGTGGCCTCCCACAAGATCGCCAGCCATCACCAGGGGCAGCTTGCGCTCGTCTTCAACAGGTAGCTCATCGTAATTCTGGATAAAGACCCGATCGCATCCTGTCGCGACACCGATCCCCACTTTGCATCCGGCCTGCTCGATCGCAGGGAACATCGACTCGATTCGTCGCAACACGCGCAGCCGCCTAAGATCATCCAGCAGCCACGGCGAATCGCCGGCCTCCGACAACGTCACTTCATCGACCAGATCGCTCGGCACATCCGCCCTTTGCATGGCCCGCGACAAATCGCTCAGTGTGAAGCGCTTTGCGAAATCGGCGGCCGCCACGCGAGTCGGCATGGAGCTTTGGATGCCCTCGGCGACACGCTTGATGATGGTGATCGCCGGATAGGCAATTACATTCGAAAGAAACGAATCGAAGTTCTCCATGTCCACATAGTGGCTCAGATGAAAACCTTCGGTGATCTTGTGCCTGAGCGGGCCGCCGTACTTGTTCTTCAACCACCGATTGGCGCAAATGAAGCCGAGCACGCCCGAGGCGGTGAGTTGATCCAGCGCACGCTCATAGAATGGGACATAAAGATCTGCGCGGTCGTACAGCGTGCGGAACCGCGCTCGATACTCCGCGAGCAGCGGCGCAGGTATCCGCTCCTGGCGGACATAAGGCGGATTGCCAATCACGAAATCAAACAGACCCTGATCGCCGCAGAGCAGAAAATCGTCGCAGAGCAACCATGAATCGGCCAGCGCTTTCGCATCATGGGCGCTGACACCGGCATCGACGAGCTGCCGCTGCAAAACCTGGCCGGTGCGCAGCACGCTCTGCGGGTGAATCTCCACCGCACGGATGGCATGACGAAGGTCGCCCGCGATATTCGAGAAGTCCTGAACGTGACGGCCATAGGCGCTGAGCAGGCGTTCGACAGCGGGACGCAGGAAATCGCCATCGCCGAACGCAGGCTCCAGCAATCGAAGCTGGTGCAGTGGACGATCGGCGGTGTAGCCACTCAGATCGAGGATTGTGGTGACCACTTCAGGCCGAGTGAAAATCGCACCGCGCCCCGTGTCCCCAATGTCCGCCATGGATCGGATGGCATCAACGACATCCGGCGAACGCCACTCGGGACCGAGGTTGTCGAAAAGCATGGCCATAGAGTTTCGGTTCGTGGACGAGGGCGAGGCCCGTCGGAGCCCATTGTCACGACAGCCGACGATACAGAGTGCCGCAGTGTAGCGCCGTCTCAAGTCATGAACGAAAGGACAAGCGCGGCCGCGGCCGGGGTGAGAGCCCACCGCTGTCGTGGTAGTGGCCCACGGCCACGATGCTCTTGATCCCTCTCCCGCGCGCGCAAGGGTGAGGGGCCTTTGCCTTTGCCCTTACCCTTGTGGGAAACCCCGGAAGTCGATTCGGTCAACTTTTGTAGGCGATGAAAAATCCGACTCAAGGCACACGCAACGATGCGACACTCGAAGGACAAATCTCGATACAGGGGCGGGAAATGAATCCGACGAATGGTGCGCGCTGGCTGGCGATTCTGGTGCTGTCTACGCTGTGCGCTTGCTCCGGCAATGGCCGCCGCGCTGAGCTTGCGCAGGAAGATTCCTCATCACGCCAGGAGCTTCGCCACGATGAACCCGGCGAAGCCGCCGAGTTCTACGTGCGCAAACGGTTGGCGCCGGGCATGACACAGATTCCGGTCGAGCGCCTGCTCGAGGGTTACGCGCAGATGCAGCGTATGCCGCAGCACGCTGCATCCACCGGAGAGATTTATACCGACAAGGCCGATGCTGAGTTGCGCGCGCCGGATGCCGTGCTGGCCGCTTGGTCGGCACTGGGCCCGGGCAATATCGGCGGACGCACGCGCGCCATCGCGTTCGACCCGAATACGCCGTCCACGATGTACGCCGGTGGCGTCGGCGGTGGCGTATGGAAGTCAGTCAATAGCGGCGGCAGCTGGGCGCCGGTCAGCGACACGATGGCGAATATCGCCGTGGTGTCGCTGGCGATCGATCCAGTCAATGCGTCGGTGCTGTATGCAGGCACGGGCGAGGGCAGCAACAATATCGATGCCCTCCGCGGTGCCGGTATTTTCAAGTCCACCGATGCTGGCGCGAGCTGGACCCAGCTGGCGGCGACCACCGGCAGCAATTTCTATTTCGTCAATGATCTGCTGGTCGCGCCATCCAACAACCAGATCGTGGTTGCGGCTACCAGCACCGGCATTTTTGTCAGCACCAATGGCGGCAGCAGCTTCACCCAGCGCTCGACCGAGACGCGGTGCCTGGATCTGGCGGTGACGACGATCGCCGGCACTGATACCTGGCTGGCTGCCTGCGGCAACTTCACCCAGGGCAGGGTGCTGCGCACCACCGATACGACCACCTGGCCGCAGACCCTGGGTACCGACCCGCTCGATACCGGGATGGGCCGCACCGCGGTCGCAATTCACGGCAATCGGGCCTATGCCATCGCTTCCAGCCGCGTAGCCGGGTTCGATCGCACCGGCGATGGCAACGGCGACTACCAACACCAGTTGCATGCTTTTTTTCGCTCGGACGACGGCGGCCTGACCTGGACGGCGACGGTACGCAACAATGCTGCGCACCACGGCAACACCATGCTGCTGTCGGGCTATTTCAGTTGTTCGAACTTGGCCCTGGTCGTCGGCCAGGGCTGGTATGACATCGCGGTGGCGATCGACCCGATCAACCCCGACTTCGTCTGGGTGGGCGGCGTGCACCTGTTCCGTTCGGCCGATGGCGGCTTCAACTGGGGACGTGGTGATGCCATCCATCCCGACCACCATTTCATCGCCTTCCATCCGCTATACGATGGCAGCGCCAACCAGGTGATCTTCAACGGCCAGGACGGAGGTATCTATCGCGCCAACAATGCACGCGCCAATGTGGCGATGCTGCCTGCAGCGACTGGAGGCAGTTGTGCGCCAGCGAGTTCAGCCGTGGTTTGGGGCGGGCTAAATAATAGCTATGCCGTCACCCAGTTCTACCATGGTACGGCTTACCCGGACGGCGCGACCTATTTTGCCGGTGCTCAGGACAACGGCATTACTCGCGGCAACGACGTTTCCGGCCCCAATGCCTGGTCGGATCTGGCCTGTGGTGATGGTGGCTATACCGCGATCGATCCGAGCAACACCAACACCTTGTATGTCGGCTGTCAGAACGTCGATATCCAGAAGAGCATTAATGGTGGTTCGTCGTTTGGCAACGGCGACATTGGCATCACGGCCGCCGAGGGTAGTGTCTTCATCCCACCCTTCGCGATGGATCCCAACAATAGCCAGCGACTCTGGTTCGGCGGCGCGCGCGCATGGCGTACCGACAATGCGGCCACTGCTTGGTCAGCCGCGTCGACGCTGTTCAACAGCGGTAACGACCGCGTCACTGCGATCGCCGTGGCCACCGGCAACAGCAATCTGGTGCTGATGGCAGGCAATAGCGGCAGCAATCGCATACACCGCACGACGTCCGCGACGACCGCGACCTCAGCTACTGCGTGGACTTCGACCGCGGTCACTGGCTATGTCGCTGCACTGGCGTTCGCGCCAAGCGACAGCAATATCGCCTATGCCGCCATCGCCACGTTCGGCGCGCCGCACGTCCTGAAGAGCATCGATGGTGGCGCTACCTGGGCCAATGCCAGCGGCGGCGGCGGCGGCGCGCTGCCGGATATACCGGCGCTGAGCATTGTCGTGCATCCGGGCGATCCGAATCAGGTCTATATCGGCACCGATATCGGTGTGTTCAATACCCAGGATGGCGGTAGCAATTGGGCGGCCGAGATCACCAGCTTCCCGAACGTTTCTACTGAGTGGCTGCAGATCATCGGCAGCGGCAATGCCGCCCAGCTGTTTGCGTTTACTCATGGCCGCGGTGCGTTCAAGTTGAGTCTGGCCAGCGGGCCGGGGACCCTCGGTTTTGCGCAGGCAGCGCAGACCACGTTCGAAGGCGCGACGGCGCTGATCCCGGTCAATCGCACGAGCGGCAGCGATGGCGCGGTGGCAGTGAGCTACCAGACCAACAACGGCACAGCGACTGCGCCCGGCGACTACACCAGCACCTCGGGCACCTTGAACTGGTCGGCCGGCGACAATACGCCGAAGAACATTTCGATACCGATCACGGCTGATGCGGTCGCCGAGAGCAGCGAGACGTTTACGGTGACGCTCAGCGGCCCGACCAATGGCGCCAGCCTCGGCACCAGCACGCATACCTTCACCGTGCTCGATCCCGGCGTTTTTCCGCCCAACTGCGTGTTTCCGGCCGGTTACTCGACGCCGGGCGATGGCAGTGTCGCTTGGGCTGTCGCCACCGACAGCGTGCACGAAGGTGCCTGCAGTCTGCGTACACCCCAAGCCATGGGCAATAGCACCAATGCGCGCATTCAGACCACGGCCAATTTCAGCGCCGGCAACATCACGTTCTTTGCACGCGTATCATCGGAGCCGGGCTGGGACTGCTTCCGTTTCCTGATCGATGGCGTACGTCAGAACATTGGCAGCGGCTGCTCCAATGTCACCAATCCGGGCATCGCCGGTGAGTTCGCCTGGCAGCAAATCACCGTGCCGGTCACTGCCGGCATGCATACCCTGACCTGGTCCTACGAGAAGGACACCACTGACCTGGCTGGTGCGGATGCGGCCTGGATCGATCTCGTTTCTTTGCCGATGGCGGGAACGTCACCGGCATTCACCAGTTCGGCCCCGACAAACGGCACGTTCGGCGTGTTCTATACACACAACTTCACAGCCAACGGCAGCCCGGCGCCCAGCTTCGCGCTGCAATCCGGAAGTTTCCCGCCGGGCCTTAGCCTGGTTGGCGCCACGCTCTCGGGAACGACAACCCAGGCCGGCCCCTTCACCGGAACGGTGCGTGCCAGCAACACCGCAGGTAACGACGACCAGGCCTTCAGCATCAGCATCGCCGCTGTCATTCCGGGCGCGCCAACGCTCAGCAGCATGACTGCTGGCAACGCTTCGGCAACCGCAGTGTTTGTGGCGCCGGGTAGCGTCGGCGGTTCCGCGATCATCGACTACACCGTCAGCTGCATGCCCGGACCGGTGACCGCGACCGCGAGCAGCAGTCCGATCACGGTGCTCGGTTTGAGCAACGGCACGCCTTATAGTTGTTCGGTCACTGCGCGCAATACGGTTGGCAGCGGATCGCCGTCCAATGAAATGAGCGTCACACCGGCAGGTCTGGCCGATCCGATATTCAATAACGGATTCGAATGATCGCTCCCGCGCCAATCCGATCGGCTGCAACGGATTGGCGCGGACGAGACGCGCTAAGGTGAGGCAGCGCGTAGCAAGTAACGAGTAGCGGGTAGTCCGGATGCAGCGCAGCGCTGCATCCGAGCTACTTCCCTTAGTGCTTCGCACTTCCATCGCGGTATCGAACAGATGCCGCCATTGTCCTTGCGATTCGCAGGGCTCACCAGCGACCTGTGCATCTGCCTAGCATTCCGCGGAACTGGCATCCTGTAAGAATCAACAGCTGTGCCCCAAGCATATGCGGGCTATCGTCGTGTCGTCCCGAATTGCGATGCGGCTTGTCAAGCAGCGGCGGCAAGCGAACGCATCGGTGACCGGGGACAGGGACGCATCGAACCAACGACAGCAAACGGATCGTATGCAGGCTTCATCGCCTTGCTCCGGTTCGACGTGCGCAGGCGTGCCGCGCCTGAATGCACGAGGAGCTCACGGTCGCGACAACGGCCGCCCGTCTGCGCCTCGAACGAGATCTTGCTGTGCCTGCCCGCCGCTCCCTTCAATCCAGCGCAAGGAAACCACAACATGAGCCAACAAGACCAGCTAGACCAGATGCCGAGTTCTACGATTGCACCATTCGCGCCGGTTACTACAACCTCAGCGGCGTCGAAGTAGCACAGCATACGTTCGCCATCGCCGAGAAGAATCAGGTCAAATTTGCCCTGCCCTGCTTTGGGTCATTTGCACTGGCGGACGGAGAGCGAAATAACCGAGGCGTGGTTTATCCCGCCGATATGTGGACGCCCTGGATCGTCGGATCGACCAATCAAGGTCCAGCCCAGCTGGCGAATCTGTCGGTCGCTCTGGGCATGGCTCAGTTCACGCTTTTCCCGCGGATCGATTGGTCGGTGGCGGATTGGGATACGCACTGGCGCCTCAATCCGGCATTGAATGGATACAGCGTGGCAAGCTGGGCAGGGCTGATCTACGGGATCAGCGGTGCCTGTCATCAAGCCTGCAATCGCGTGCTGTGGTCGACGCGCAAGGGTGTTTTCGACTACGCGCAAGTCAACTGGCCGCCCAGCCTTTCCGCGAGCTACTGGGTCTACGGCTTTTACGGCAAGGCGATGGATGCCGCGGCGATTCTGGCAGCGGCGCTGGTCGTCAAGGCGTTGCTCAGCAGCGCGACTTCCGAGGAAGAAGCGCTCAAATCGCAGCAGCTCGTGCGCGACGTGATGGCGCATCAGATTCGCCTTGCGCTGAGTGATCCGACCGCTGGCGCCGCGCGCGGTCATGAAGTGCTCGCGATGCTGGATTACGTGCGCGAGGAATTGAGAGTCAAGGATGCCAAGACCCTGGCCGAAGTGGTGCGGCTCGATGGCCTCTTCAGCAACAAAAAAATCGCTATGGATCGGAACCTCTACCAAAGCCAGAGCTCCGGCGCACACGACGGCTATGCGGGCACCGTCAATCGCGAATTCAGTTTGCTGCTGGATAGCCTGAGGTCGGTTCTGCCTGAGGACACGTTCACGGCCTTGTTCCCCGACGCGCAGACCGGAAAAAAATATGAACTGGTCAATCGGAAACTGATGCCGGAGAATTATCTGCGACACCGTGAGGGCCGGCACGATTAGCCAGAAGTAGCTCGGGTGCAGTGCAGCGCGTAGGCCGGATCGAAACGAAAAAGTAGCACGTAGGTCGGGTACCGCTGCGCGGGACCCGACCTACTTCTCTGCCGCAAAATTCGCGCATGTCAGATTCCGCATGCGCTGTTCGAATTGAGTTCTGTCCACTCGCAACGCGTGCCTCACGCACGCGATCGAGTGGCAACTCAACCGAGGAAACGGAATGCACACTTCGAAAATGCAATTGCTATGCACTGCGCTGGCTCTGTTCAGTCCCGCTGCGGTTTATGCCGAGCAAAATGATTCGCCGGCCGACGGCGATTCGCAAGGCAGCGCGGGGCGAAACCTCCGTGCCAGCGAGACGCCGGCGCAGATTGATTGGCGGGTTCGTTCGAAAGTTGGGGTTACTTGAGAAGAGTCCCTTCACTGGAGCACACCATGACGCGCGTTTTCCTGATTTTTCTGCTGCTGGGCGCGAATGCCGCGCACGCCGCCACGTTTGTGGTCGATACGACTTCCGACGTCTCGCTGTTCGCCTGCACGGCTGCCGACAACGACTGCTCGCTGCGCGGCGCGATCACCGCGGCGAACAACGCTCCTGGTGTCGATACCATCAACTTCAATATTCCAATGTCCGACGCGGGCTGCGTGGCGGCCACCGGTGTTTGCACGATCACGCCGGCGGGCGCAGGCTTTGTGGTCTTCAACGGCGGGGCCGCCGTGATCGACGGCACCACGCAGCCGGGTTGGCAGGCCAACACCCTGACCCCGACGCAGGGTGGCCTCAACACCCAGCTCAAGATCGTGTTGAGCGGCAGTGCCTGCGGTGCCTGCGCCGCGATTAATCTCGCCAATGTAGGAAGTGTTGTCCGCGGTGTTGCCATCTCCGGATTTTCCTTCGGCGTCATCGGGGGGGCCAGCAACCTGGTGATCGAAGGCAATTTTATCGGCACCAACGTGACCGGGAGCGCGGCGGCACCTAACGCTACCGGCATCTCCCTGAGCGGCAATCCTGTCATTGCGCGCATCGGCGGGGTCTTGCCCGCCCAGCGCAATCTGGTCAGTGGCAATTCCGGCATCGGCATGAGGCTGACCGGCTTCGGCATCCAGGTGCTTGGCAACCTGATCGGCAGCAACGCCGCCGGCAATGCCGCGATCCCCAACGACAGCGGCGTGAGCCTCATAGGCATCGACCCATTTCAGTATCAATTTCTCATTGGCGACGGCACCCCTGCGGGCCGCAACGTCATCTCGGGCAACAGCTTCGCCGGCATCCGCACCTTCGGGCAAAGCGGCAACGAAATCGGGACCATGAGCGATAGCCGCATCCAGGGCAACTACATCGGCACCGACGTGACCGGCGAGATGCCGCTGGGCAATGGTCAAGCCGGCATCCGTCAGACACTGACGATACTGAACGGGGACTCCAATCGCGCGGTTCTAATCGGCGGGCTGCTCGCCGGTCAAGGCAATCGGATCCGGTTCAATGGCGGCGCCGGGATCGTGATTCCCTTCAGTCGTGAAAGAACCGCCATCCTTGGCAACCAGATCAGCGGCAACGCTGGACTCGGCGTCAGCCTCGGGGCCACCGCGCACCTTCCAAACGACTTGGGCGACGGCGATACGGCTGCGGCCGGCGCCAACTTCGGACAGAACTTCCCAGAGATCAGCGCGTACTCGGTAGCAGGCGGCGCGGTCGATCTGAGCTACCGCGTCGACTCTGCCACCCTTGCCAGCGCCTACCCGCTGCGCGTGGAGTTCTTCAAAGCCGATGGCGATGAAGGGCGCGATCTGATCGGGGCGGACACGGTTGCCCTCGCCGAGGCGCAGACGGTGAAGGCGATCAGTCTGGCTGTTCCTGCGGGCCTCACGCTCGGCGCGGACGACGTGATCGTCGCGACCGCGACCGATGCCGTCGGCAACACCAGCGAGTTCTCCTTTGCGCCTGCAACGCTGGCGATCGACACACCCGAACCCAGCGCCTGCGTCAGCACCGACAGCGTGTTCTGCAACGGCTTCGAAAGCATGTCGGCGGCACTGCGCGTGCGCGTGCGCGCCGTCGCGACCACCGGCCCGTTCAAGCCCAATGGCCCGATCAGCGTCACCGACAATCGCGGTGGCAGTTGCAGCCTGACGTTGGCGCCGACCACCACCGCGCTGACCAGCGAGGGTTCGTGCTTCCTGCTGAACTCGGGCGCGCCCGGAGCCATCACCATTACCGCCACGCTCGACACTTTCAAGAGCGCGTTCGGCACCGCCGCAGGCGGCAACGCCACGGCCTTCGGCAACTTCATCATCCCCTGACCGCGGCAGTTCCCAACACGGCTCGCCGCTTCTGTAGCACGTAGGTCGGGTCCCGCGCAGCGGTACCCGACGTCGTGGTCGCGATGATGGCGGTATTGTCAGGCAGTGTTGATATGCCGACGTCGGGTACCGCTGCGCGGGACCCGACCTACTTCTCTGCCGCAAAATTCGCGCATGTCAGATTCCGCATGCGCTGTTCGAATTGAGTTCTGTCCACTCGCAACGCGTGCCTCACGCACGCGATCGAGTGGCAACTCAACCGAGGAAACGGAATGCACACTTCGAAAATGCAATTGCTATGCACTGCGCTGGCTCTGTTCAGTCCCGCTGCGGTTTATGCCGAGCAAAATGATTCGCCGGCCGATCTGCAGGAATGGCTCGCCAATCGCTACCCCAAGGGCGCACTCGTCGAGGTCGTGACCAGCAACCTCGGCAACGTGTTCGACTGCGTCGACCGCATGCGCCAGCCGGCGTTGCGCAGTGGCAACGAATTCTTCAAGCCGATCGCATCGCCGCCGCCAGTTCCACAGGATGGTAATCCGCCCAGACTCAGCGCGGGCGAGGCCGTGGCCCAGGTCGAGACCATCTCGTGCCCGTCCGGCAGTGTGCCCATGGCGCACGTCGATCTGCAGACACTGCTGCGCTTCGGTAGCCTGAGTGCTTTCTTCAATAAGTACCCCGGCGCGTCGGGAGAGCTGAATGTCAACAGCAAGCGCGTCGGCTCGACTGCCTCGCACCAGTACGCCAAGGTGGACCAGTACGCGTCCAATTGGGGCGGTGACGCCGTGATGAACCTGTGGAACCCCTACACCGAGCTTGATTCTGAGTTCAGCCTCTCGCAGATCTGGGTGGTACGCGGCAGTAACAGCGACAAGCAAACGCTCGAGAGCGGCTGGCAGGACTATCCTGATCTTTACGGCTCCCACTCGCCCAAGCTGTTCGTCTATTCGACCCAGGATGGCTACGTCAGCACCGGCTGCTACAACGGTACCTGCGGCGATTTCGTACAGTACTCCGCGACCATCACCCCGACGATCGGCTGGACGAATCACAGCATCGTCGGTGGCACTCAGTACATCGTTCAACTTCGTTGGCAGCGTGACGACACCAACGACAACTGGTGGTTGATGTACGGCACGCAGTGGGTTGGCTACTACCCCGGATCGCTGTTCGACAGCGCTGGCGTGCAGAACGAGGCAGCGCGCGTTTCGTATGGCGGCGAAATCATCAACACTGATCCCCTCGATCACACCTATACCGACATGGGCAACGGCGGCTATCCCGCCGCCGGCTGGGCGCAGACCGCCTACACGCGCACGTTGCGCACGATCAGCACTTCCAATGTCTGGCAGGCAGCGGGCACGGCCTCTGAGTTCCGCACCGACAGCTTCTGCTACGACGTTGATCTATCGTATGCGGCCGGAATCTGGGCCAACTACTTCTACTTCGGCGGCGAAGGCCACGGCGTCGACTGCCAGTAGCTCGTGCCGCGAGAAAACAGCGGCCAGTGAACAATGGCGCGTCCTTGAGCCCGGACGCGCCATTGTAGTTGCGAGGCCCGATCCGGACGCTCCCCCTCCGCTGATTGACACGAGAATCAAGGAGCTGAGTGATTGGCGGGGCGAGACGCTCGCTCCCGTCCGAATGCTCATCAAACAGGCCGACCCCGAAGTGGTCGAGGGGTGGAAGTGGAGAGGGGTTCCGGTCTGGGAACACGCCGGAATGATCTGCACCGGTGAGACGTACAAGAATGCCGTGAAGCTGACCTTCGTCAAGGGCGCCTCGTTGGCGGATCCTACAGGCCTGTTCAACTCCAGCCTTGACGGCAGCACCCGGCGTGCCATCGATTTCCACGAGGATGACAAAATGGATGAAAAGGCGTTGAAGGCGCTCATTCGCGCCGCCTTGGCACTGAACTCGTCGGTGCAAGCGAGCGCTGGCCCCGCCCGCTCTCGGAAGAAACCAAAGAGCGCATGAGGAGCGTCGTGAAGCTCGCCGTGCTGCTCCCGGACTGAAAATCATCCAACGCACATTCGGCGCTTCGCGTTGCCGGTTTCGACACCCAACCATCGGTCGAAGGTCAGCTCAAGCTTAGCTGCGCCGACATTGCACACGCAAAGGAATAAAGTCTGTATCGACGACGCAAACGCGGCAGCCCCAGTGGCTGCGGTCAGGCCCAGCACCTTCGCTATTCAAAGCCGTTCGCGAACAACGCGGCGGACAGCGCCAATCCTTCGATCGCGCCGATCTCGCAGCCTGTCGCCGCCGGGCGCGCCGCGGCGAGTGCGTCGGTGGTCACGCCGAAAGTGCGGTGATCGCCGCACAGCGCGCGCGGTATCGCGTTGGCCGCCGGACTGTTCTGCGCCAGGCGGTGATACGGCATGCCGCCGGAGCTAGTCTCGCGCGCACCGAGTAGCGCGTCGACGTTGAGCTGGTTGCTGCTGGTGTCGCCGGCCACCGTGCAGCCGCTGGTGTTGCCGATCAGCAGATAGCCGGCACTGATGACACTGCCGCTCGATCCGGAGCAATCGCTCGGCGTGGTGTTGTCGAGGTTGCCGGTGATGATCGAGTTCTGCAGCAGGTGCTCGGTGCCGTTCAGCACCACGCCGCTGTGTGAGGTTGGCGATGGCACCGCGTCGGCCGGTACCTGATTGCCAAGGATGGTGAGGAACGAGCCGTAGAACTGCTGCAAGCCGTACAGACCGGAGATCGCATCGGCGCGATTGCCGGCGATGGTGCCGTTGATCAGTGTGATGCCGTCGCTGTACTCCAGATCGGGACCCGCGGCGAAGACGCCGCCCGCAAACACGTGCTCCGGAATGGCGGCGTCGCCGGCGCCGATGTTGTCGACCACCGCGAAGCGCTCCATGCGCGAGGAGCTCCAGTACCAGCGCGAGTTCGAGTGTTGGCGGCGGAACACGCGCACGCTCAGGCCCGCGCCTTGGCCGCGGTCGGCGATCGGCCGCAGTTCGTTGTCGCGGATGACAACGTTATAGAGCAGCGAATGGCCGCCGATGATGTTGATGCCGCCGCCGGCCGGGGACTCGTATTGCTGCGCGGTCTGCGGCACGAACGGATCGCTGTCGAGTCGGCCGCCGCGGAACGTGACGTTGGCGAGCGCGGTCGATACCAGCCGGTATTCGAAACCTTCCTGGCTGTCGTAGCCGAAGCGCGCGCGTGCCTCGAGCACACGGTCGTTGCCGCCGCCGACGATCTGCGTATCGCCCGGGCTGCCGAGCCCGAACAGCGTGAAGCTGAGCGCCGGCGTGTCGACGGCTGCCGGGCGCACGTCGAGGTCTCCGGCACGATCGTCGCTGCCGCTCAGCGAGCGCGGCGCCAACGTATAGATGCCCGCCGGCACACCGACGAACCAGCGCCCGCCGGACGCATTGGCTTCCATCGTTGCGGCGCGCAGCGTGCAGAGATTATTGCTGGTGCGGCATTGGCCGTCGCCGGGCAGGGCGTCGACGAGGTCGGCGGTGGAGTTCACCGTCAAGTCCAGGCGCAGCTCGAACGCGCCGATATCGCAGGTGCCGCTGCGCGACGCGCCGCGCGCGTCGAGGGCCGGGCAGCCGAGCCCGCCGCTGCTGTTGCCGGCATTGAGCGCGCTGCTGCCATGGTTGAGAGCATGCGTCGGCACGCCGCTGCCGTAGTCGAACAGCGGCATCAGCCGGACATCGCTGCTCGCTGGCGTGCCGCTGGAGTTGGCGAAAGTACATTGCGCGCTCGTACCGATCACCGAGTTGAAGCGCTGGCTGAGCTGGATGTTGGGTGCGCAGGACAGGTCGGCACCGGTGCCGTTGTCATTGGTGTTGCCAATCACCAGAGAATTGCCGATTTCCACTTGCGCCGGCGAAGCACCGGTGTAGACCAGGGCGCCGTTGCTGCTCGAGCGGTTGCTGGTGATCGTGCTGCTGCGCAGGCGCAGCGGCGTGAACTCGGCATGGATCGCTGCGCCGCTCGGCGCGGTGTTGCCGGACAAGGTGGTGTTGATGATCTCGGTCAGCGGCGGTGAGCCCGTACCGCTTAGCGCGATGCCGCCGCCGCTGATGCTGGCGTAACCGCCACGGATAGTGACCGAGTTCAGCGAAAGTGCCCCGCTCGCCGTGTTGGCGAAAATCGCACCGCCGCGCTCGGCGCTGCCGTCGCGGATCGACACGCGCTCCAGCGTCACGCTGGCGCCGCTGCGTTTGTAGATCGCGCCGCCGACCGGATTGGCGGTGCCGACCACGCTGCCACCGAACAGCGTCGCATCGCGCACGGTGAGCGAGGCGCCGCTGTGCACATCGAACAGCCGGTCGAGCGCAGGACCGGCAAAACTCGACAACGCGACACCTTGGCCCTCGATGATGACGGCGCTGGTCACGTCGTAATCACCGACGACGTTCGCATCCTCGTCGGCGTAGGGCAGCGCGTGATTGGCCTCGTAGTGACCGACGCGCATCCTGATGGTGTCCGGCTCGGTCGACGGTCCCTGACGTTGGCAGCTGCTGGCGTTGACGTTGGTATTGGCCGTCTTCAGCGCATTGCGCAGGTTGCAACCGGTCGATGCCGCGGGATCGTCCATATCGATCGTCGCGGCGCGGGCCGACGGAACCGCCAGCAGCGTCAGCATGAGCATCGAAAACACGAACCGGCTACTCATACGGGCTACACCTGTGTGATCGGGATCGGGCGGCGCATCGCGATCAGCGCGGCGCACCCGCCCGACCTCCCATACGCACAAAGTCGGAAACCGGGGACAGCGCGCAGGCAATTCGTTTAGCGGCGCGGCGCGTCCTGCAGGTGCGCGCCGGGGCCTGGAAGCAAGACGGATCGCTTTGCGTCGCAGCCAATAAGTTTGCGGATCGCCCCTTGCTGCTGTCGTTGCCGGGCCCGACCGTGAACATAAGATTGATTTCGGGTTCGGGCAGGTTCGGCGGATTGCCCTGATCTTGCCGGGCTTGCGCGAGTTGCCACGTATTCTGCTGCGCCACTCGCTGCTGCGCCAGTCGAAAAATCCTCAGTTTTCTGGGTGCCCAGTACTTGGCGATCTTTTGGTGGCCGCCAAAAGCGGGGCCGCGTCAACGACCCCGCATAGCCGTTTCGAGCGGCTTACCCACCAAAGCCCCCGGCTTTGGTGGGGCGCTGGTTACTAGCGGAGGATCGAGCCGGGTTCGGTCTGGACTTCGTAGCCTCCGATGTCTTCGGGCCCGAAGCGGTCGGGAATCGACGGCAGGTCGACAGGTCGAGGTTGGCCGTCATGGGTGACGACGTGACCGTCGTCCGGCGCATAGTCGATGGCTGGCGACTCGTAGCGCAGGTGCAGGTCGCCCGCCGTCACGTCCTGGAAAGCCGGATCCGCAATCAACAGGTCTGGCGTGATCGGAATGCCGGCAAAGTCGCTGGCAATCACGTATTCGACGGTGCTGGGTGTCGAGCCGCGGGTGACAAAGGCCGGAGTCCCGGGCTGCCACACTATGCTGCGCTGGATATCGGCCGGATCGAAGGTGCTGATCACGGCTTTGCCCTTGATTTTGTTGCCGGCAATCGATGTCTCGTGCATCGTGAGCTGCGGCCACCGGCCCGGATACCAGTTCGAGTAGTGCTCGATCAGCGCTCGGTCGGCGTGGTTGCCGGTGAATACGGCAGCCAGAATATTCAGGGTGTTGAGGGGGTCGCCGAAGCCGGTGGTGAGTGCTCCTTGGTCGATCACCGTGGCGCCGACGTTGTCCGAGACCCGAGTGCGCGCTAGCGTCACCCACGTGTGCGCTGCCTTCTCGCCAACCAACGCACGTGACATGACAGCAGCGCCATCGCCTTCATTACGGTCGGGATTGCCGGCACGGTTAGCCGACAAGCGATTGCACTGCAGCGCCTCTTCGCAGGTCTCGCCATCGCCGCGTGAGGCCGGAGTGAAGTGGAGCGAGCTGGAGAGCGCGTCCTCGTCCGCTTCGACGAACGCGCCACCGCCGCCTTCGCCGGCGACGTTGCCATGAACGATAGCCTCGACCGCATCGACGTGTGCGTCATGGACATAGATGCCGCCGCCGTGGCGTCCGGCCATGTTGTAGGTGATCGCCGCCGGGAGCTTTGCGTCCATCGTGACGATGCGCGTGTTGGTGAATTGGCCCTCGACGCTGATGCCGCCACCGTCCTCGTCCGCAGTGTTGAACGCGATCGCGCCGTAGTACGGATGGTTGCCGCCGCTGCTCACAAAAACGCGGCAGCCTACGGCGTGCAGACCACCACCCCGATGTGCACGGTTGGCATTCACCAAACTGCGCGCGCCGGTGATGTGGATCGTGGCGTCGCGGCAGTGGATGCCGCCGCCATCCGCGACCGCGTGGTTGCCCTTCACCACAGAGTCACTCTCCAACACTAGCCGCACGTTATCGACAGAGTCCCATCGCCCGCGCACGCTGATTCCGCCGCCGCGGCTGGCCGTGTTTTGCTCAACGTGGACGTTGAACAGCCGCAAGGTGGTCGGCTTTGTACTCGTGTTGTTGACGTGGATGCCGCCACCGTCGCCTTGCGGATCGCCGCTGACGATGACCAGATCGGCCAGGCTCACTATGCCGTCTCCAATCGTGAACACGCTGCCACGCAACGGACCTGCGCCGCTGACCGCGGCGCGGCCGCTGTCCGGCGTCGGCGACTGGCAGTTGGCAAATCCCCCTTCGAGGAACAGGTCCTGCCCGTCAATGCGCACACTCTGGTCGAAGTAAGGCTGGCTGCGCGTGATGCGCACGTAGTCGAAACCTGGGTTGGCAGCGGCCGCATCGACCGCCGCCTGGATCGTGCCGTGCGTGCAGCCGCCGCCGATGCCGACACGGAACGTCGACGAAATCGCAGGTGCGGGCGCCAACAACGCGCCCAACCCGACCACTACCGCCACCCCAACACTCATCACCTTTAGTCGCACGTCCATTGTTAGCCTCCTGCAAGGGTCCCGCGACCCTTCGGATTAACAAGGCGCTGATAGTGCTGAGAGTGCGACATCCGAAGGGCGAAATGGCGTCAGGGCATTAGAAGGGCGCAATAGTATTGCGCCGCATTGATTGGAAGAGCGGGACACCCGGGAAGAGCGGGACAGCAACTGACTTGGTAGGCCCAAAGCCACTATTTGCGTGTCGTTGGCGCATAAGCCTGCTATGCCCCGGCATCATGGTTTGGGCTTTCAATTTCTGAGTATCCAGAAATTGACCTCCAGAACTTGTCCACACAGTTGCTGGTCTGGCAACATTGGCTAAGCAACTCGGGCGCACCCAAAGCGATCAGCAACAATCGTCAGCAAGCTGCCGACCTGATCGGGAGATATCTAGGCGATCCGAGTTCGGCAAGGCTGCACGCGTTGCCGGTAGTTCCGCCGGGCGCGCCGATTTGACCCTGGCTTTTTGAAAACAGTTTCTCTTATCAGCGGTGACTCATGATGGGCAAGCGCGTGTTGTACAACCTGGTGGCCGCCTCGCCAACGCAGCGGTTCAGACCCTATTGCTTCCGCGTCGAACTTGCACTGGTGCACAAGGAGCTGGCATTTCACAGTGTGCTCATACGCTTTACCGACAAAGAAGCCATCGCGTTTTCAGGGTCGTAGCCTTACATCACAGCCTCAAGACCGTCGCGAAAGATCAGTGCCTGGCCGGGAATGCTGGCGCCGTATTCGAACGCGCCGAGATCGCAGCGTTCGCCAGCAAGGTGCAAGGCGCCGCGCTGGTCGGCGATCAATTGGAATCCATCGTAATCCACACATCCGAGGCTCAGCAGCGATGCATTGATGGCTTCACTGCCCGCCAATAGCGCGTGCGTCAGCGTGGGGCCGCCATTGTCCTGCAAAGGCCCCACGGTACTGCGCGCAATCGGCCCCAGCGGTGCATTGCTCGCCGAGCATCCCACCGTTGCGGGGTCGCCAACGAGGTTGCGGCCGTAGGCTTCCACTGCGCCGACGCAATCGTTGTTCGAGTCGAAGCCCGCGGCGTTGCGGACCATTACGGTATTGACCAAGCCAAAACGCGCGCCGGGTTTGATATAGAGACCGCCACCGCTTGCCCCGGTCAAACCGACATCCGCCTTGTTGCCAACTACCGACCTGATTAGCGTCGAACCTCAGCCGAAGATCGCGTGATCTGAGACGGGCGGGGTGAATGGTAGAGCCACTTTCGATGCGGAGGTGGGTCATGGCAATGAATCGCGTTCAATTCCAGCCTGGTCTTTCAATGGCGAAGTTCATGGCGCTATACGGAACAGAGGATCAGTGCCGAGAGGCACTGTTGACCAGACGTTCGTCTGTTGAAAAGCCCTTCGATCGCGCTGGCCGGATGGATTTCGCTGCCCCCGCTGCCAAGGCGCGGAGCAT
>Ga0163151_10002637_pt1 | contig 27288 bp, 22 predicted proteins | sample OliLakLV19MP5IB2_FD_145596 | JGI IMG/M metagenome (GOLD analysis project Ga0163151, IMG submission 145596) | Freshwater microbial mat bacterial communities from Lake Vanda, McMurdo Dry Valleys, Antarctica - Oligotrophic Lake LV.19.MP5.IB-2 | ecosystem: Environmental > Aquatic > Freshwater >...
ATGTATTTCTCACCTGCTCTTAAAACAGAACTCCAACGAAAGATGCAGCATTTTCAAGTGGGGAAATCGGAACAAGATGGGGTATTAAGTTTTATTGAAATGAGTGGTGCAGTTATCAAGCCACAGATACATACTAATGCCTCACGTGATCCAAAGGATAATTTTTTATTGGAGCTTGCGCAGACCGCAAATGCTGACTACCTCATTACCCGTGACAAAGATTTGTTAGATCTTCATATCTGGAAAGGCACAATTATAATGAAACCGGAGGATTTTTTGCCGCTTCTTAGAAAAATAAAGTTGCTTTGAAGAACAACGACACCACCACCCGCTACGGCCCTGTCACCGGTGCACCATAAAGGTTAAGAATAATTAATTATTGCTTCAGGCGGACATAAAAGGTATTGTTCAATAAGTGCACTATCTTATTGCGTTACCAGCCCTATTACTTATAGCCCTTCTCGGCGCTTCAATTGCTAATCTTTTCCCTAAATCCCAAGCTCAAACCACCCAACCCTGGGCCTTTGAAGAAACTTTTGATGTCGGGGCGCCGACTTCTCCTTCTCAATCATTACTATCTAAACGGTTTGATTATGTATCAACTCATAGAAACCGCGGTGGCGGACAGGAAGCCGGAAGTAATGCTACAGAAACCCCCTTCATGGCTGATCATGGAGATAATTGCGCTGCTGCTGCCAATACCAGCCCAATTTCCGTGTCCAACCCAATACTCCAACACCAAGCTGCCACCACTCACATTTCCGACAACATGAGCCCTGATAAATCATTCTTTATTTGCAATAACCATATGATGTCTTCTATGGGCGACGTCGATGGCTACTCAGTCACCGCCTTTTGGCCAAAGCAGGAATTTGATTTTGCCTCAGGCGATGGAATTTTAGAATGGGATGTTAACTTGGGACAAAAGAATCGTTTATGGTTTGAGGTGATGATTGTTCCAAAAGAAAGTGTCCAGTTCGGTGCCGCCCGCGACTGGCTCCCCATTTCTGAAACATATCCCAAGAATACCATCGCTTTAATTTACGAAAACGGCACCCGAAAAGTTGAGATTACCAAAAACACTCCAGCCCCAGCTGGCCTTATCGTCAACACCGGTGATTGGCAATCATGGAGCGGTAGATACCCCACTGACCCAGCCTTTACTGATGCCCGAATCAGACGCAAAATGCGCGCTGAATTAAAACAAAACGAGCTTGTATGGAGTATCCAAAAAACAGATGGCACTTTTGACGCCTATACTGTCAGCATCCCAGGTGGAATCCCGCTCACCAAAGGTTTAATCTTGTTTAAAACCCATGCCTACACCCCAACAAAAGACGGAAATACTGATCGCTATACCTTCCATTGGGACAACATTCGCTTCAACGGCCCAAAATATCCACAGTATGAAAATTTTGAGATCCCAGGAGTGGTAGAACTAACAGCCAATGGCAGTGTTCCCGTTGGAACCACCAAAACAGTCTCACTCAATCTCCCTAAAATTGGTCCAAATCCAGTCTTCATCGGCCAAACCAGACAAGGCCAGCCGGGACACGTTTTATTAAGCATTAACGGCAACCCAAATGTAGCTATCTCGCCTCACAGCACATCCAGCAAAGATAATCCCTGTTACTTCGACGGCTGGAGAACTTTCAGAATTCCCGTTAATCCCTCGCAATTAAAAGTAGGAGAAAACACTTTCAAATGGACAGTCGGCCCCCGCCCTGCTTGCGCTAGTGGTCAATGGTGGTGGGATGGATTTGCAGTAAAAGCTGCAGAAATCCAAATAGACGGTACGAGTTCAACCTCCAGCCCCCTACCTTCCGCCTCACCCATCAAACCCGGCGACACCGATGGGGACCAGGATGTCGACATCTTCGACTACAACACCGTCCTCTCCAATTTCGGAAAAACCGGCCCCGGTATTCCCGGCGACTTCGACAACAACAACAAAGTCGACATCTTCGACTTCAACACCCTCCTCACCAACTTCGGAAAGTAAACCAAAGTTATTTAATGCACTCCTCTCATTCCCTACTACCTGCACAACCTACAACCTACAACTACAACCTACAAATTCCCCCCTCTCCCTAAGGGAGAGGGTTAGGGTGAGGGGCATTGATTCTCCTTCTTGAGAAAATAGCTTCAATCTTATACATTAGAGTAGCTATAAATCTCCCTTTTATGCCCAAATTAAATCAACTCTTCACCCAAAAAGGATTTATAAAACTTTCCAAAAACACCTTAATCAGCTTCCTCATAGTCTCCACCCTACTAGTAGGCACCGGAATAATTTTCCTTTTTAATCCTTTCTTTGGCACCAAATCAGCTGAAGCTGCCTGGTTTAATGATAATTGGGGATATCGCAAATCCTTAACTTTTACTCATAACGCCACTGTTTCAACTCCTTCCAAAGTAAAATTTGATATTGATACCACTGCTGCTCCGACCGATTTTCAGGCTGATTGCGGTGATGTCAGATTTACTTCTCCAAACGGAGATATCCTTCCCTACTACTATGATTCAGCAGGAGGTGCTTGTGATACCAACTCCACAGATTTCTATGTTTTAATTCCCTCAATCATCAATGGCTCAAATTATATTTATATTTATTATGGCAATCCTTCTATAACCGACGGCACCAGATCCGCCAATTTTTCAGAATCAACTACAACTCCCTCAGGAGGAGCTGCTAGTGTTGGCTCAGAAGAAAAAGCCCCCTCACCTACAGGTTATTGGAAATTCGATGATGGCCAGGCTACTACTGCTCAAGATGCAACAACAAATAACCGTGATGGGACCCTAACTAATATGGCGTCTCCTGGAACAGGAAATTCCGGATGGCAAACAGAGGATAAATGTATTGCAGGAAAATGTCTTAAATTTGATGGAACAAATGATTATGTAACCACAGGCGTTAATGCCACTAATTTCATTACTGCCAGCGCAGGCACACTGTCTGTTTGGTATAAACCGATTGGAGCAGCACTAACACCAGGCACTAACCTACCCTTTGATACGCCTTGTGCTGTTTGTCAGTCAGATGGCTCATTTGGTATTCAACGAGCAGTTTTAGATGGTCAAGACAGAATTTGGATTTATAATTATGATGGTAATAATGACAAAGTAGGAATTACTTATAATTTAAACGAATGGGTACATATTACGTGGGTCCACAGTGGCGGAATAATCTATGCTTATAAAAATGGTATTTTAATCTCCTCAACAGCAAGTGGAAATACCACCGGAAGTTCCAATAATCTGTTCATGGGAGCATCCATTAATACTATTTCTGAGTATGATAACTCTTATATTGATGAGGTAAAAACCTACAACTCAGCCCTCTCAGCTGCCCAGATCCTCGCCAACTATAACTCCCGTTCTAATCCTGAAGGTGTGTCATCAGCACACGGAGCAAATACTCAAAATATGCCTGCTGCTTTATCTAATGGGTTAGTTGGGTATTGGAAAACAGATGAAACATCAAGCACTGCTGCTGATTCTTCTGGGAATGGGTTAACTTTAACCAACAATAATACAGTCGCCTATGCAGCTGGAAAGTTTGGCAACGCAGCTTCTTTCACTGCCGCATCTTCTAGATATCTTTCAACAGCCACCACCATTACCGGAATTAAGACCGTGTCATTTTGGACAAACAATGCCTCGACGTCTGATGAATACATTAATTTAACATCAGGTGCTTACATTACATCCAGTTCAGGCACGGTCTCAGCTACTGGTTTTACCTCACCTTCAATTTACGTCAATGGAGTTTTGAATGGTACTTTAACAGCTAGTGTGTGGAATCATGTTGTAGCTACCAGTACCACTGCGATCAACGCAAACCAATTTGAAATCGGAAGAGGCAACAGCGCCTATAACAACGACAAAATTGATGATACCCGTGTATATAACAGGGATCTTTCCTCTGCTGAAATTTCCCAACTCTACAACTGGGCTCCAGGGCCGGTTGGGTATTGGAAGATGGAAGAGACTTCTACTTCTTCAGTTGATTCATCAGGCAATGCATTGAATGGAACATGGAATGGAAATACGATCTCAGCCGCTGGAAAATACGGCAAAGGAGGGTATTTTGATGGGACAGGTGATTATGTAGAAATGGCTGACAATGCTTTACTCCGTTTAGCCTCTGGCAATGAAATCAGCTTTATGACCTGGTTTAAGGTGTCCTCAACGGCGGGAAACTCGATGGATATAGTCGGTAAAAACCTCGCTTCGGGATCTAATATTTATAACCTTGGTTTGAGTTTTGGGTGCTTACTATTCACTGCGAAAGATGGCTCATTTGCTGGACCCAACGGTGTTACCGGCACCTGTAGTCTTCGGGATGATAGATGGCATCACGCTGCTGCCACTTATAACAGTTCTACAGGTGTATACAGAGTATATCTTGATGGTAAGTTAGATATTTCTGGGACTTCAGCAAACACCGGCTCAGGCTCCTCAGGCACATTTCAAATTGGGAATAATGTACTGGGGAGTGTGGATGAGGTGAAAGTTTACAACTACGCCCGAACACAAGGACAAGTAGTAGAAGACATGAACGCCGGACACCCTGCTCCTGGCTCCCCTGTCTCCTCAGCTGTGGCGCACTGGAAGCTGGATGAAGGATATGAGACATCGGCTCAGGATTATAGCGGTCAGGCCAATACTCTTACTCTAAACACAGCAACTTCTGCCTGGACAAATAGTGGCAAATTCAATAAAGCGTGGGTTGGACTAGGGACGAATTGGTTATCAAAAGCTGATGATGATGATTTTGATTTCTCGGCCACAGATGACGGGAGTATTTCGATGTGGTTTAAATCAACCAATGCTTCCAATCCAGGAGCTACCGAATATTTACTCTCAAAAGGGCCAGGCGCCACACTTGCCGGCTACTCTATTTATGCCAACACCTCAGGGTTCATCTGTTACGGGGTAGATGATGATACAACTTTTGGGCCGGATGATTCGGCGTGTACAACGACTGATATTTATGATGCGACTTGGCACCATATTGTGGCGGTCAAGACAGCTACTTCGCGGATTGATCTTTACGTTGACGGCAGACCAACTGCATCAGATACTTCAATTGCAGCCACCGGATCTTTAGCTAACTCTACGACTCTCTACGTCGGTGATTTCAACGGTACTGACAACGGCAACGAATTTAACGGTACACTTGATGAAATCAAAGTCTACCGCTCAGCCCTCACCGCAGATCAGGTCAAAATAGATATGAACCGCTCCTCTTCCCAGGTCATGGGCGCCACATCCGCCTCCTCCAACTCCCAACCAAATTCCGCTGCCAATGAATACTGCCCACCTGACTCCGCTACTGCTGTTTGTACCGGACCTGTTGGAGAGTGGAAGCTGGATGAAGGGTCAGGACTTATTGCAAATGACTCCTCAGGCAATGCCAATACCGCTGATATCGTTGCTGGTAATGGATCTTATATAAATAGTAAATTTAATAAAGGCTATTCGTTTGACGCTCTCAGTACTCATATCTTCGCCGGATCAGGTAGTACTTTGGACAATTTAGGAGCGTCCGGGGGTATGACATTTGAAGCCTGGATCTTTCCTAAAAGTCGAGGTGAAAACAATAATGCTTTTATCGCAGCTAAAAATGCCGGTAACTCTCAGGCTACAGGTGGCTGGTTATTTCTGATAAATGGCATTAGCGGCAACCAGGCAGGACTGGAATTTGTAGTGGATGGTTCAACCGATCTGGTGCGTGATACAGCCGCTACCACCATTACCCTGAATCAATGGAATCATGTCGCTGTCAGTTGGGACGGCGTGATGACAACCGCCTCAACCGCCCGAATCTTTGTCAATGGCAAAGAAGCTACCTATACCGGAACCACCAACGGCGCCACTCGTCCGGATGATGGAGCATCCTCACTCTATATCGGCAACGCCTCATCAACTGACCGCACTTTTGACGGTATCATTGATCAGGTCAAAGTCTTCAACTACAACCGCTCCCAAGCCCAAATATCCTGGAGTTATAACAAGGGCGGACCTATCGCTCACTGGAAGATGGATGAGTGTCAGGGAACGACTATTAATGATATGTCGGGCAATAGCTACACCGGGACTTTAACAAATGCTACAGCTGGTACTTGCCAGACTTCGGGATCCTGGTTTAATGGTGTCTCTGGCAAGAGAAACTATTCGATGAGCTTTGATGGAACAAATGATTATATTACGGCCTCTGATACATCCTTACCCACCGGATCCAATCCCCGCTCTATCTCAGCCTGGATCAAAACCAGCTCGTCAACAAATCAGCATATCTTAACCTATGGTAATAGTGCGTTTGCCAATAATCAAATCTATTTAGCAATCTACAATTTAACCGGTTCTAACTGTAGTAATGCCGGAACCAACAGCACCTATGCTTTGGTCTTAGGTTCTGGTGTAGATCCTAATAATATTTGTGACAATAAATCACTGGTTGATGGTGGATGGCATCATGTTGTAGGGGTAGTTAATGGTTCAACTATTACTTTATACGTTGATGGAGTTCAAAGAATTACCAGTGCTACATTAACCGTAAATACTGCACTGGCCGGAGTATTGCGGATTGGAAGTACCCTTAGCGGAACAATACCATTTAATGGGCAAATAGATGACACCAGAGTCTACAACTACCCCCTAACCCCCACCCAAGTCAAAACCCTCTACAACGACGGCGCCACCAGATATGGCCCAACCACCGGCGCACCCTAACAAGCGCACTTTTATTGACAAACAAGCTAAATTCTGTACAATATAAGTATAGAAAGAGGTTAATATATGGCAACTGGGCAAACTCAAATTAGAATAAGTATCTCCCCTCAATTGGGAGATTTGTTAAAGTCCAAAGCTACACGATTAGGAGTACCCTTGACTCAATTTGTTAAACATTTAATTATCAAGACAGTAGAAACAGAAGAAGTTCCTACCTTCCAAGCTTCAAAATGGCTTGAGCATAAAACCGAAAAAGCCTTAAAAAATATTGACAAAGCAGTTGAGATAAACAACGTTGATGATTTTTTCAAAAACCTTTAGGGTATGCGCATTAAGCTTTCTGAGGAATTAATAGACGAACTAAAAAAGCTTAAGAGTAAAGATCAAAAACTTTATAATAAAATTCAGAAACAGTTGGAAATTTTTATCCAAAATCCCGGATATCCAAGCCTACGTTTACATAAACTTACCGGTAATATTGATAACAGGTGGAGTATCTCAATCACAATGAGTATCCGTATGGTTTACGTTCAACAGGAAGCAAACCTAGCTTATTTCATTGCTTTAGGCACCCATGACCAAGTATATGATAATGGGTAAGGCATTTGGTAGTTGTAAATTCATAGTTATTAACTCCAAAAAAGTCAGGCAGGAAAACATTGCAGTCAGACCCTAGCGAACTAATTAAACAAAGAAGAAAAGAAGTTCTTAATCCACTCAAAAATCCCCATAATCCCACCCGACTGTTGACTCTTAACGACTTGAGGCGAGACTTCATTTGCAGGATCATTACTCTTCTGAACCGTCGAACCAGGCAGGATATTAGTATTATCAGAAGATCTTATAATTGCTGAGTCCTTACTAACAGTAACCACCTCAGCCCCGGTTTCAACTTTCGCTTTAAAATTAACAGTCCCGGCAATTAACTTGCCTTCCAGCGCCTTCGTCGAGCCCCTTATAATGCTAACCTTTCCGTCCCCACCTTCCGCTTCCAAAGCCATTGTAAACGGCGATTTATCAGCATCAATAGACTCGTACGTCAACTTATCCTTTGGGTATTCTAAACTAGCTATATAAGAGTTACTTGCATTACCTGCTCCAGTGTCTAGTGACACGGTTATTGACAGAATCTCACCCGCAGAAACGGTTTTTTTGTTAGGTTCTAACAGTATTTGCGGACTACTTTGAGCAAACGCTTCCGCACTCAGAAACAGAGTAAAAGCAGTCACCGAAACAAGCAGAGCTAAAGATCTTCTTTTGGCCATCTCTATTAACTGTATTCAACTCACTATCCGCTGTCAAGTTTCAACTAGGATTTAAAGTATTCAACAGTCTTCTTAAGTCCCTCGACTAGTTCCACTTTAGCTTCCCAACCAGTAGCCTCTTTCAACTTTTGTGAAGAAGCATAATTTGCCATCACATCCCCTTTACGATCTCCTTTATCTTCAGTCAGTATTTCATATCCTAATATATCAGACAGTGCAGTTAATACATCAATAACTTTAGTCCCCTTCTCTGTTCCTACATTAAAAACATTAAAACCGGGTAGTTGTAGCACGGCCAAATGGGCGGCGGCTAAATCCTCAACATAAATAAAATCCCGAACCTGCTCACCCTTCCAATATAAAGTGATTGGTCTTTTCTCCAGTCCAGCCTTAACAAAATTAGGAATAGCATGTGTCTCAGGATCATGAATCTCTCCCGGTCCATAAGGATTAAAATACCTTAAAATACTCACATCAAAACCATCAGTATTAAAAAATGACTCACAAATAGCCTCAGAAGCAATCTTTGAAGCCGCATAAGGATTAGCCGCTGAAAGTGGAAAATCCTCAGTAATAGGTAAGGAAGCCGGCTCCCCATAAACCGTCGCCGAAGAAGAAAAAACAATTTTCCTAACCCCGGCTTCCCGCATCGCAGCCAAAAGCGAAGCCGTCCCCAAAACATTATTCTCCATATACTTAATCGGATCCTCAACCGATTCTTCAACCGAAATAAATGAAGCCATATGAATAACCCCATCAACTCCCTGAAGACTTTCTAAAAGCAATTTTGAGTCCCTAGTATCACCTTCTATCATTGTCATCCCGGACTTGATCCGGGATCCAGAACCCTGACCAGCTAAGAGCTGAAGACTGAAGGCTGAAGGCTTAACAACATCATAAACTACCACCTCATGCCCTTCTCTAAGCAGAAGCTTCGTTATGTGCGATCCAATAAACCCAGCACCACCAGTCACAAGTATTTTCATAATTGTTAATTCTTAATTCTTAATTTCTAATCAAATCTAAATTTTTAATCATTAAATTTTAAAACATTAAAAATTGATTAAAAATTAACTATCTCTTACTTACTGACCTCTTTAAATAGTTATACGGCGAAGCCGGAACTATTGCAAGCGAGAGGTTAGCGCTTGCTAACCGAACGTTTTAGAGCGAAGCTCGCAAAAGTTATCTCTTGCTAACACTTCTTTTATATAGGTCTAAATTCTCCAGCGCCATCCCCGTCCCCAGAACCACCGATAACAATGGATTCTCCGCAATATGACAAGGCACCCCGGTTTCCATGGTCATCATTTTGTCTAAATTAGTCAGCATCGAAGTCCCTCCACTCATGACAATCCCTTTATCAATAATATCCGAGGCTAACTCCGGCGGCGTTTGCTCTAAAACAGCCTTAACAGCCGTCATAATTTTCTTTAAAGGATCAGCAATTGCCTCAGTTATCTCAGCTGAATTAATTAAAATAGTCTGCGGCATACCTGAAGTTCCATTCCTCCCCCGAATCTCCATTTGCTTAACATCCTTATCAGGCACCTTAAGCGCATTCCCAATTTGCACTTTGATAGCTTCAGATTGATGTTCGCCAATAATCAGTCCATACTTCTTACGCACAAAAGACACAATCGCTTCATCAATTTTGTTCCCCCCAACCCGAACTGAATTATGTACAACCACGCCTCCCAATGAAATAACCGCTACCTCAACCGTCCCTCCTCCAATATCAACAATCATATTCCCCGAAGGATTCGCTATTGGAATATTAGACCCTATTGCCGCAGCCAAAGGCTCATCAATTAAAAACGCCGACTTCGCCCCCGCCGACATAGTCGCATCCATCACTGCCCGCCTCTCAACAGAAGTCACCCCCGCCGGCACACAAACCATAACCTCTGGCTTAAACAACCTCCCACTCCCGCAAACTTTATCAATGAAATACCGAAGCATCGCTTCCGTAGTAACATAATCCGCAATCACCCCATCCCTCAAAGGCCGTGTCGCCGTAATATTCCCCGGAGTCCTACCGAGCATCTCCTTAGCCTCATTTCCCACTGCCAAAACCCTATTATCAATCGTCGAAACAGCCACCACTGAAGGCTCATTCAACATAATCCCCGACCCCGCCAGATAAACCAACGAATTCGCAGTCCCCAAATCAATACCAATTCTTTTAGAAAATTTAAACATACATTATTGTCATCCTGAACTACCGGACCAGCGAAGCAGGGAGGTCGCTTGCTTAAACTTGCCGGTGGCAAGTTTTTGACAAGGGGGTTCTCCGGAGCTTCCAAGCTAACTGAGTCGAAGAATAAAGAAAACTTGTTCAGCAAGGCAAAGTATAGTTCACTAAAAACCCTGTCACAAGATATACTAAGTAAATCAAATACCCTCACTGTCTAAGCTGACGACTGAAAGCTGATACCTGAATACTACTTCAAATTAATCCCGTACAAATTCGGCTGAGAAGCCGTTTGGGTTGGGAAGGAAGAAATAACCACTAGCCTCGAATTATCCGGCCAGGGAACCACTACATTAGGCTCAACCGATCCATAATAAATCTCCGCCTTATTAGTCCCGTCTATCTCAATAATTGAAACCCTGCTCAAGGCAAATTGCTCCTTTATAGTTAAATTTCCTGAAGGCGAAGGCTTCGGATTCTTAACAGGCGCAGCCGAAGCTGTTGCTTCATACTCGACCATTACTAAATGCTTAGAGTCTGGTAGGAACGTATAATTATTAGCTTTAGGCAGACTAAAACTTTTATCCAAACTCAAATCATTCAATTTATAATTCCCCTGGGCGTCAGAATAAAGAATTTTAGTTTCATCAGGAGACCATTTTAACGTCGCCGAATCAGAAGCAGTTTTCCTCAAAGTTACATCCTCAATCTGAGATAACTTCGTCAAACGGGTTTGACTCTCAGTTAAGTCCCAAGATTTCAAAGTGGCCTGATAATTGGCAGTTATATCCCTTGGCACATCATTTAACCCATTGGTATCCAAAAGCAATTTCCGCTCCGGCAGGTCAACAAATATCTGACTCGAGTCAGGAGACCATCTATACTTAGCCTGAGAATAATCAGTTCCATTTGACTGGACTATCTGCCTCTGCTGGTCTCCAACTCCCAAACCAATTCCATTCTGACTACTCATTACCCAAACCCAAATCCCCGACTTTCTTTCAGCAGCCAGGCCCCCTTCAAGCCCGTTAGGAATAATGTACATTAACTTCAGGCTATCCGGAGAAAGTACCGCATAATCAACACCGGAGTAAGTAATCGGATAAATGGTCGGGATAGATCTATATAATGCCGCCTTAATCTCAGACACCAAACCAGGCTTCACATCTATATCTTTCTCCCACGCAATATAACCTTCTTTAACAATCCGAACTTTATAATTTTTAGGAGGAAGCGAAGTTATATTGTCATCTGTCGCCGTAGTCAAATGCCCGTCTAGATATACAGAAGCTTGATCAGGAAGCGAACTAACAGAAATAATCCCCGTCCCGGAAAACGTGCCTGTATCCGATTGATACCGATAACCCTTAGCCAGAAATATCGCCGCTCCGGCAATTAAGCTTATTAAAACTAAACTAAAGAGAGTAAAAAGAAATTGTTTGCTCATAATTAGGGTCTAGCGTATAGCGTAGAGGGTATAGTTATAAAAATCAACTACAATCTAACTATACGCTATACGCTGTACGCTATACCCTGAACCCTCCATTAACTCCCTGCCAACTTCGCCCTCACAACCAACCTGTTTAAAACAGTCCCCGGAGGATCACAAGTCTGCAAAGTTAAAACCGGCCTATCATACCTATTCGTTAAAAAAGAAATATCTGATGGCGGAGTTGTTGTTTTATCAAAGACAATGTAATCAAATCGTCGTCCTTTGTAGAAAACAATTACCCGATCCCCAGCCTCAAGCTCCCTCAACAAATAAAATATCGCGTTATAACGGGTAATGTTCCAGGGAGCATCTGTTGAATGCGAAAATAAGAATAAATTCCCTGCTTCCCCAGGAAGTGTCGAACCTTTCGCCTCAGCAATCCCTTCTTTCAAAGCTTTCGTATATTCAGCCTCAACGCCCGGATCAACCTGTGCAACAATCTTGGCATTAGCATTAATTTTCTCAATAACCAATCCGTATTCCGTAGAAACCGGCTTAATCAATTCCCCACCTCCATTAATCTCCCCAAATCCTCCCCCCATATTTCCTTCAGAAACTTGCGGCTGAGCACTTGCTCCAGGCTCTAAACTAGGCTGAATCTGAGTCTGCCCCTCAGAAGTAATAACCGTCTGAGCTAATTGATGCTTCTTCCCCGTAATTTGATCATATCTATACCCAAACTCCACCGCCAACACCGGCCCAAACTGCGCCAGCATCATAACAACTCCGGTAATAATCGAAAAATAAGTAAAAAACCTAAATAAAAATATCTGTTTAAATCTCTTTGAAGCCATTAAATCCTCCTAGTAACATTGTACCAATAATTAGAAGAAGACAAAGCCCGGTTTCTTTGACAGATTCTATGCTTTATTGATATCTTTGGTAACAATGAGTGAACAGCCAACCATTGAAACAGAAATTCTAATGGAACCTGTAGGTGTGAGGATATTAGGAGATAAAGATCCAAGAACCCTCTCTGAAGAAGAATTTGAACATTCTCCAGATACACTCTATCATGGCGCCACAAAGGATTTTGAGTTTTCTCCAAAATTCGACTATGAATCAACAGCCTACGGCGCAGAAACTGCAGGCAGCACAACCATAGGAGTGGGCCTATATACAAGCAAGGCTCGCGCAGAAGCTGAAAACTACGCAATCGAACGAGGAATTCCTAATGAACAATTTGTTATTAAAACTTTTTTACCATATCAAGCACGCATGTTGGATTTACGATCCAATATAGATCCTTCCATGAATGCATCCTTCCCAAAAGACCTTGCTCAAAAATGGAGGACTAGATACACTGAGTATTTAAAAACCAGAAAACAGCAGCCAGGACCACTCGGCATTATTATAGCTGCGTCTCAAGCTAAATATAGTGATTATTTAGATCGAGTCATGGCCTTACCCTCAGCAAATTTACGAATCCTACTTGAGACAGCTCCTGCACCAGCCTTAAAAAGTAGAAACCGTGCCTCCCCTCCTTGGACTGGACTCTTTTCACACTTTATGCAACAGGAAGGATTTGATGGCGTGATATATAACGAAGGCGGAGAAGGCAGAGAAGCTCGACCTGGAGCTTCATATGTCTTTTATAATCTTAATAAAGTTGGTACACATAAAAGCTGGCAAAAAACTAACCCAGCAGCTTCAAAATAAACTGTCGGGGACCAGGGAATTAAATCCTGTACATCTCGAATCCGAATCGAGCATTCTACCGATGAACTAGTCCCCGAATGTATTCGACATTATATCCTAAACCCCAATTCTAATTAACAGTATTGACACATTATCGACGATCGACCAAAATGTGTACATGAGGAAGAACTCTCAAACCACGGACTTGATCTTGGAGGTCTTGGAAGCAGGCGTAGATGGATATGTCAGGCTCGAAGATTTCCTTTACAATACTCACATTTATGCCAAAGGGTACGATCGCCCACTTAAGAAATCCAGTCTTTCCCAGTCACTCAGAAGGCTGAGATTCAAAGGTTTTTTAGAAACGGAGAAGAGTCAAAACCAAATCCTCTACAAGTTGACGGCAGCCGGAAGACAAGAACGGGAAATCCGCAAATTGCTAGCTGAGGATAATTGGGATAAGAGATGGAGAATAGTGATTTTTGACATCCCTGAATCACACAGAAAAGTCAGAAATGTTTTAAGATCAAGGCTCAAGTTATGGCAATTTAAGCCCTTACAAAAGAGTGTCTGGGTGAGCAAAAAATCCATAACTAAACAGGTAAGAGAATTCGTTAATGAGATCGGTTTAACTAAGTGGGTTCTAATTTTTGAGTCTAGTGATCTTGACAACATACACATTATTGACGATCGTTAATAATGTGTATAAGAGCTTCGTTTTAAAGGTTAAAAATGCTAGAATAATCACATTCTGGCCTCGTAGCATAATGGATAATGCAGATTCGTCCTAAGAATACGACTGTGGGTTCGACTCCCGCCGAGGCCGCATACTTCTCACTTCTCACTTCTCACTTCTCACTTCTCACTTCTGTTAATTATCTCCCCCGCCTTCTCTTCTATAACCTCATTCAAAGCAACAATAGGATTAACAAAAATATCCCTTCCTAGCTGCAAAATATATGCCTCACTAAACCCCGGCTTAATTCTCTCCGGTTTGATCTCTGGCACAGGCTCTATAGCCTCTCTAAATTCCTGAACAAACGGTTCTGAATCCGATCTAAAAGCCTTCTCCAAAAGCAAACTATCCGGGTACCTAATATCCTCATTCCCTGTCAATGATCCACCAGCACCCTCTTCAAGTTTTAAAACAGGGAATGTCGTTAAGGCATTCCCCTCCTGAGAAGAAACATTAACCTGACTACCCCCTTTTATTGATAATTCCGAAGTCTCACTGGAATTAGATTTAAATTTTATCGTAGCTATCATACCTGGCGCAGTTGCATTTGTCTCAATCGTCGCTCCATAAACCAAGTTCAAAGTCCCATCAAAAGTATCTTTTGTTTTCAGGGTAATTGGTAAGAAACCCTCATTCTTAGCTTCAAGTATCGTCACTTTCGCCGGATTATACCCAATCGCAAGTTGTAGAGCAGTCACCCTTTGCCCTTTAGGGTCAATCGCAATCTTCGCTTCGTAAACTCTGCCGCTTTGAACCGAAATAACTTCAGGAATAAATTTAACCTCAACCAAACTCCCCTCAGAAGCCTGTTTATTAAAGATCTGTGGCTGAAGCGCTAGGTAAACTCCAACAATAATACCCAATGTCAAAACCAATACTAGGGCTAAATGGGGCAAATCTCCCCTATCTCTTACATGTATGAAATCAAAAAAATGAGGCAACTGCGGCAGCATACTTTAATTCTAAATTTTTAACTCTTAATTTACAATCAAATCTAAATTTTCAATCAAAATTAAAAATTAGAACATTAAAAATTAAGTAAAAATTGGAAATTAAAAATTAAGAATTACGCGCCAAACCACAAACCAATTTCCTTAGCAGCCTCTTCAGGATTTCCGGAAGCATGAATCAAATTCTTAGTCGGTCGCCCCTCACTATTAGCTTTAGCAATAGAATCATTACCTAAATCTCCTCGAATTGTTCCTTTATCAGCAGTTGTTGGATCTGTAAAACCTGTAACTTTCCTGGCTAAAGCAATCGCTTCTCCCTCACCCTCCAAAACCATAGGCACAACCGGACCGGAAGTCATATAGTCGCGAAGTGACTGTACTATCTTTCGTCCATATTCCATTATGTCATCAACTTCGTTACCAGCGTCTTTACTCTTCTGACCAATCGACTTCATATATTCTTCATCCTCTACATAATGCTCCATGATCAAATCTCGCTCCGCTGTCATCATTTTAAGTTTGACAACTTTAAGCCCTGCTTCTTCGTAATAGGAAATTATTTTACCAATCAGATTTCTTTCAACTCCGTCTGGTTTAATGATAATTAAAGTTTGTTGCATAGCTAATTCACTTCTGTCTCTCGGGTATTGTAGCTGCCATCCTCCAAAATATCAACCATCGCAAACCGAGGAGCCTGCGGATTCCTTTCGCTGGTTACCGCTCCTACCGTTAACATTCCCAACTCATTCTTAGGCTCAATAAACTTAGAATAAAAATGAGTATCCGCCGAAAACACCAAATCCACCCCACCCCTCTTGAAAGTCGTAGCTAAATGATCAGCTTGGGAAGTTAGTTTTGGCGTTACCTTCCCCATCACATGGTCTGAAGATGGATGATACAGAGGAGTCGGCGCAAACACAAAAGTTAACTCTGGCGCATTCTCAGTTTCCGCTCTTGCTAACTCATCTTCAACCCACTGTAATTGAACCCCATCAAGTCCCATATAGTTATCAGAATTGTATATCAAAATATACCGCACCATATCGTAAGTGAACGATTGATACGTTTTTCCAAAAACCTCCACAAAATTTTTCGGTGGATCCGAAACCTTATCCCGTGAATCCCAAAGATCATGATCCCCCGGATTCGCGTAATAAGGCAATCCTGAACTCTCCAAAACTTGCTTAGTTGCACTTAATTCCTCAACAGTTCCCACATCCGATAAATCCCCCATTATCACCACAAATTTCGCCCCCTCAGCTTTAACCTGGCTCAAAGCTCTCTCAAGCGTTGCTATATCTTTATGAGAATCAGCCATCACCGCAAACTTAAACTTAACAGGCGACCCGGAACCTCCACCCTGATCTGACTGCTCACCCTCCTCGCCCTTATCACCCAAGCCCGTCGTATTCTTAATCGATTCCTTAGGATCAAAAGTTAATAAACCTATCAGAGTTTCATAAGCCGACTCCGAAGTCAAAAGCCCCTGCAAACTAGTCGCGTCCAACTTCATAGGATCATATCCCGAAAACGCCTTATAAGCCTGCACAAGCCCTAAAGCCAAAACCCCCATAATAACCACACTCATAATCAGCCTGAAAAGGCCAAGTAGCGGATTTGATGATTTTTTATGACCCTTAGAAAAAAACATAAGCCTCCAAGAAAACAAGACACAAGTATTCCAAACAATAACCAATTTTCAAATATTCAAACTCCAAAATAATTTGGTTATTATGGATTTATAATTTGAGATTTGTTTGTTACTTGTATCTTGGATACTTAATCATTAGTAGTTACATCTTATCAACAGTCTCTATCCCGAGTAAATACAACCCCAACTTAATACTCTCCGCCACCTTATTTGAAAGCAGTAATCTGAACTCAGAGTGTTTAGACCCAACAATCGCGTGCTTCTCGTAAAACAAATTAAATGCTTTAGTCAGGCTCAAAAGATATTTAGTTAACTCATTGGGTGAAAAATTAACAGTCGCCTTCTCAACAATAAATTCAAAATACTCCAACTGCCTCAAGATCTCCCTCTCCTCCTTCTCTAAGCTATCAGCTATCAGCTTTCCGCTATCAGCTTTCTTTTGTTTGGCTGACGACTGATTGCTGACGACTGATTGCTGACCCTCTTGCGCGATTCCCTCTTCTTGATCCTGCTCTTGATCAATTCCAGCCTCAAAATCCATTGCGCGATTCCTCGCTGCTTTCTTCAGTAACGACATAATCCGCGCATAAACATACAAAACATAAGGCCCGGTATCCCCATGAATCGAAATCGACTCCTCAACATCATAAATCAAATCCGAGCCTACAGAATATTTAAAGAACGCAAACTTGATCGCAGCTACTGCCAGCTTCTGAATACTAAGTTCATCAAGCTCCGGAGATATCTCTCTAATCTTAAGCTTAACTTCCTCTAAAATATCCTCCGCCGCCACAATATTACCCTGCCGTGACGACATCTTCCCGCTGGGCAGCCTGACTTCCCCGTAAGACACATGACTAATCTTTGCTTTGAGGTGCGGGTAAATCGTCTCATTCACTTTGATAACTACCTTAAAGTAATCATCCTGTTCTTTGTGAGAAAAGATATTTAGTTCATCAAAAAGCAAAATCTCCTGATACTTCTCAGCCAGCCCAACCTCCTTACCTTCGTAAGTCGGATTACCTTTTGAATTTATAAAAACGCGATTATGTAGTCCGTGCTTCTCTCCCTGAAATATAATTGCGCCGTCATCTTTAACAAACACTTTCCCGATATTCTCATTAACTATCCTCGCTCCTAACTGGTCTACCTCCGACTCATTAATTCTCCTATCAAACAAAGTCCCAAAGCTGGAATAAATTAATTCAAAATAACCCAACGACCAATCTCTGGTTTCCTCCCACAACAACTTAAGCCCTAAATCTCTTTGATATAGTTTATTAGTAATCTGATCTATTTCTTCCTTCACTTCCAACGATTTCTCGTACTCACCATGGGCATATGCATAAGCTTTCCCTAGGAAAATAGACTTCTCGCGAAGCGAACCCTCTTTAGCTTTTTTATATTCCTCCGGCAACTTCCCAATCCCCCAAAGACATTTAGCCACAGTCGGCCCAATATCAGACCCGTAATTAGTTCTAAAAACCTCATGCCCTTGATACTCAAAAAGCCTGGCCATAGCCTCGCCAAGTGTCAACTGAAGCAGGTGTCCTATATGTAGCATCTTATGGGTATTAGGATCGCAATACTCCACTATGATCTTTTTTAAATCCCCAGGATCTGTCAAAGCGTCCTGATCTTCCGTATTTGTTAAAATCTTAACAAGTTCGTTATCTTTTACGAAAAAGTTGATAAACCCAGGCCCCGCAACCTCAATTCTCTCCAAAAACTTAGGATGCCCCAAACTTTCAATAATTGCGTTAGCAATCTCAATAGGCGTCTGATAGCTATTTCGATGTTTTTGTTTAGATACTTGCAGCGCTATATTCGATGAATAGTCTCCAAACTGCGATTTTTCCGAAATAGATAAAAGTGCATCAGTAGGCGGAATGAAGCCAATATTCTTAACCGCTGTTCTCAACTCTTTCTCAATCTTGCTCTTGTGCATATAAGTATCATACCAAAAATGACTTTAAAGTGTCTTACTATCTCCTTCAGCCTCACCCCGCTTGGCGTAATAATAAAAACTAAGCAGGATTAAATAGTAACCAACCCAAAAAACCCAGCCAATAGACTTAACCTCGACACTCGGAATTAAAGTATTAAAAAACTTTACTACATATATAAGGTAGGTCAAAAATACTCCCGGAACCAAAACCAACGCCGCTGCCACCTCCAGGCTCAACAAACTCACCATAGCCACAATCCCCCCTGTAGCCATAATTATCGGCGTCGTCCAAAGCACCAGGCCGTTAACAACAACCCCAGTCACGCTCACCCTGTTAAAGACCTCGAAAATAATAGGCAGGGTAAACAGGAATGCCGAGGTTGAAACCACAATATCCTGCCTAAGTATATCCGGAATCCACCAGAATTTACGCTCAACCACCGGTGCATACTCCATCACCGCAAAAGTTGCCAAGAACGAAAGCTGGAAAGAGGCTGAAAATAACCAGAGCGGCTCATAAATCAGCATAATAATAGCCGAAATTAAAAGCGTATAAAACGCCGATATCTCCCTCCCAAAGAGTTGTCCGGAAGAAGCAAAGATATTCATAAAAGCCGCCCTAATTATCGGAATCTGAAAACCGGTCAAAATCGCGTAAAACAAATTAGTCACTATAGAAGCAAGCACCGCTCTCTTCCGCCCAACCAAAGACGCAAATCCAATAATCAACCCGGAAAGAATCGTCAGGTTCTGCCCCGACGCCACCACAATATGAATAGTCGAAGTATTTATAAGTGCCTCTTTAAAATCCTCCGGCAAAACCTGCTTCGACCCCAACACAATCCCCGACAACAATCCCGAGTGCGGTTCCGGCAAAATCTGTGCAAAATTAGCCTCAATCCCCGATTTCAACCCCTCCAAATAAGCCGTCTCATCTACTGTAATTATCCCCGGCCTGTAGAGAAACATATTAAAATCCGTCCGCATAACCAAAACTAAGAATAGAAGAAGTAATAAAAGTGAGCTAGGATTTAGCCGTTGAATTTTCAATTTTTAATTTAAAACTTTCAATCAATAATTAATGATTTAATAACTAAATTTAGCGCGACTTTCCCGCGAGCAGCTTTTGCGGTACTTTTGCTGCCAAAAGTACCAGAGGCTTCGCTCCGCGAAGACTCAAGCAAGCTTAATTCAAATCAACCATCTCCAAAATCTTCGAATAAACAGACTTAGAAACCGCTTTCTTAGAGAGCAATTCCTCCAAAGATACGTAAGGCCTCCCCGCCATAATCTTCTTCGCCGTAGTCGGCCCTACTCCCGGCAAAGTCTCGAGTAACGCCTGATTCGCAGAATTAACCCCAACCAACCCCAAACCAGCCGCCACACCTGCAACCATCCCAACTTGCCCCGAGCCAAGCGAAGGATCTCCCTCAAAAGGAATATAAACTTTAAGCCCATCAGTAACTTTCTGCGCCAAATTCAACCTCGCAGCCACAAATTCCTTATCAACATTAGCATTAAATCCCCCTGCCAGCTTAATCGCATCCTCAATCCTCGCCTCCTTACTCAAGCTAAACACTCCCGGCGCATTAACCGCCCCTGCAACATCAACCTTAACCTCAGTCAAAGAAGACTCAGAAACAATACTCTGTTTAGGAAAATTAACAGGCTCCTCTTTCTTAGGAGAAACCAAATTAGAAGAAAAAACCCCACCAACCAAAAGAACCCCGCCCAGAAGAAGCAATCCTAGCGGGAACTTATATTCGTTCAGTTTCTCATTAATCGCATCCACTCTTACTTTATATTATTGAACAAATCTTCTTTTGCCAAGATACTTGTTTTTAGTAAAAACATATGTTATACATTAGACATATGATTAGAACTCAGGTTTATTTAACAGAAGATCTACACCATAGAATAAACATCCAGGCTAAAAGGGAAAATAAACCCGCAGCCAGAGTGATCCGCGATGCCCTCGAGGAAGGACTTGATAAAAGGAATACCGAAATAAATGCCGGCCACCTATTACTTCAAATGGCTAAAAAAGCAGTCCCAAGCGGCGATCCTGACGGGTCTAAAAATATAGACCGGGACTTATATGAAGAAATCTAGTCCGATTATTATTGACTCCAGCGTTATTTACTCAATTGCATCATCCGACGACTCTAACCATCAGAAAGCTCAGGAAATTAGCAACCGGTTATTTAAGGACAAGCGGACAATAATCATGCCTGAAGACGTTTTTTCAGAAACTTTAAATATTATTGGCAAAAAATTAGGCAGGGAAAAACAATTTGATGTTGCAAAAGACCTACTCTCGGGAATATTTCTAATAATTGAGTCCAACGAAAAAATCCGGTCGTGCGCAGCTGAAAAGCTAAAAAAAATTGCCAGCTCAGTTTCGTATACCGATTGCGCAGTCATGGCCTTTGCAGATGAGTACCAAACAAAAGAAATCCTGGGCTTTGATGAAGTCTTCGGGAAACAAGGCTACAAGCTACCGGAATAATAAAATCAACCCCACAATTCAGTCTGGTGCAATACATATATTATCTACTTTTTCTTAAAATCTCTCTTAGATCGAAGATCGCAAGCTTTGCTTATACTCCTTAATCCATAACTTATACGCCTTACTCAAATGCTGTAAATTGCGCTCAGCCAGCTCCCGCTGAATCACTCCTCCAGAATGCGGATATTTATGCAGCTGCTCCTTAGGTGACGAAAATCCATGCGTATAATGGCACAGCTCGTGCGCAATAGTATGGTCAACCACTTCCACCGGAATACTCATATCCTTAAACATTGAAGTTATAGTGATATATGATTTCTTATTCCCTCGGTCAAACCTAATTGACCCTAAGCGAAACTTTGAGTATCTCCCAAACTGAATAAATATCGGATTATCCTGCGTCACGTCTGAAAAATAATTACTCCAAAGATGGTCAAGCCTCGACAGAAGCCAGATATCATCTCGTTTTGAATCAGACTCGCGCATCTGAGAAAGCTTAAATTTAGAATCGAATATAGGCATAGAAGAGAGCCATATTATATCTTTTAGAGCTGCCTCGTCAAGTTACAGAGGTGTGGAATTTACCCCCTTCCAGACAGAGTTCCCCCAAAACCCAGACAACCTAGGCAAATCTAGATCGCTAAACTATAACATTCTATAAGTTAGTCCACTATAATCCTGGCATATAAGTCCGATCTCTTACTGATCTATTATGATGTATTACAAATAATTTACTCATTAATTAATTCATCGAGTTTAGACTGTTAAATTAATCCCCTAATAATTCGTGAAAGCGCTAGCAATCATAACTACGAGTGATAGGTAATAAAGTATAAAATAACTATGAGTGTTAATTAAACAACAATATTGAGGATTCTACCAGGAACAAAGATTACTTTTCTTATTTCCCCTATTAAGAATTTGTTAACTTTTTCTAACGATTTAGCTCTTTCCAAAACCGTTTTTTCATCAACATTTTTTGGCATAACTATTTGGTCGCGAACTTTCCCGTTAACCTGAATAACAATTATCACCTCATCCTCTTCTAATAATTGTTCAGAAATTTCCGGCCATTTTTGTTGGTGTACTGAAAAACTTTCACCAATTTGGTTCCAAAGTTCTTCAGTTATATGGGGTGCAAATGGCGCTAGAATTATTAAGAACTTTTTCTTTTGTTCTTTGGTCAAACCGGTCTTTGACGACAAATTTAAAAACTCCATCATCGCTGCAACCGAAGTATTAAACTTCATGTTTTCAATATCCGACCCCACTTTTTCCGTCAACCTATTCAAACCCTTGTCGACCAGTTTCCCGGAGATCTCCACCTCTTGTCGCATAACAATCTCCCAAACTCTTGATAGAAATTTATAAACCCCATTTATAGATCCCGGGTCCCAGGATATTGTATTTTCAAAAGGTCCCATAAAAGATTCATAAACTCTCAAAGTATCAGCCCCATATTCATTAATAATTGTTTCCGGTGGAATTACGTTCCCCTTGGACTTACTCATTTTCTGTCCGCCTTCCGCTAGTACCAATCCAACTGATGTTAATTTTTGAAAAGGTTCTTTTGTAGTTATCGCCCCTATGTCAAAAAGGAACTTATGCCAAAACCTGGAATACAGTAAATGAAGTACCGCATGCTCCGCTCCACCAATATACCAATCTACTGGTAACCAATACTTTTCTATATCTTTTAAGATCAAATCTGAGTCATTTTTCGGGTCACAAAACCGCATGTAGTACCAGCAACTCCCTGCCCATTGTGGCATCGTATTCGTCTCCCTTTTAGCCGGCCCACCACATTTTGGGCACGTTGTATTAACCCACTCAGTAATACCCGCCAAAGGCGACTCCCCAGTCCCCGTAGGCTCATATTTCTCAACTTCAGGCAGCTTCAAAGGAAGCTCGGATTCCGGAATTGCAACTATGCCATCCTTAGGACAATGAACTAATGGGATAGGTTCACCCCAGTAACGCTGTCTGGAGAATAGCCAATCTCTAATCTTATAGGAAATTTTAGGCTCAGCTAGGCCATGTTTTTTGACATATTCAACAATCTCCTGCCTGACATCTCCGGCTTTCCTGCCCGCAAACTCTGAAGGTTCAAGTAGGATTCCGTCAACCATATCCGTATAACAAACCTCCAGATTCTCCACTTTCGTGCGCAATTCAGGATCCATCGGCACTAAAATCGGCTTTAACTCAATTCCATATTTCTTAGCAAACTTAAAATCACGCTCATCATGAGCTGAACATTTAACAATACCAGTTCCGTAATCCGCTAAAGCATAGCTCGCAATCCAAATCGGTAAGTCACCATTTCCGACAGGGTCTGATATATAACGACCTGTAAATATACCTTCCGATTCCTTCTCTTCTTCGAAGCCTCTTTCCAATCTTCTGTCAGTAATTTGCTTAGCAAAATCTAAAACTTCCTCCTCATTCTCAGTTCCCGCAACTAATGTTTTCAAAAAAGGATGATCAGGAGCTATAACTACGAATGTATCAGCCCTAAAAGCTTCAAAATGAGCACTGAAAGTCTGAATGGTCAGATCAGTATCCTTTACTGGTGCATTAAATATCAAACCGTGACTTTTCCCTATCCAATTTATCTGCATATCCTTAATAAACTGTGGCCAATCTAATCCTTCTAAATCTTCAACCAATCTGTCAGCGTACTTTGTAATTCGTAATATCCACTGCCTAATCACCTTACGTTCAACTTTAGTTCCACATCTTTCGCAGGCTCCGTTTACAACTTCTTCATTAGCCAATCCAGTTTTATCTTTAGGACACCAATTAATAGGCACTTCATCTTCATAAGCCAATCCTTTCTCAAATAATTTTAAGAAGATCCATTGAGTCCATTTGTAATAGTTTGGATCAGTAGTATCTATTTCCCTACTCCAGTCATAGCTTAATCCTACAATCTGCATTTGCTTCTTAATATTAGATATATTCTTTACTGTCGTAATCTTTGGGTGCACGCCTGTTTTAATCGCATAGTTCTCAGCAGGCAGCCCAAAAGCATCCCACCCCATCGGATGCAAAACGTTAAATCCCTTTAATCGATAGTAGCGAGAAATTATATCCGAGGCCACATATCCTTTAAAATGACCTACATGAAGTCCATCTCCTGAAGGGTATGGAAACATATCAAGGATATATTTTTTTGATCTTTCTGTATCATCATTTTTCGCCTGATAGATCCCTTGTTTAGCCCATTCATCCTGCCATTTTGACTCAAAATCTCTGGGAAAGTATTTACTCATGATGCTATTTTAACATTTTCCTTCGTGACAGCCAAGTCTTATCGATCTAGTCTTTTTTCGAATATTGCTCAGCACTATCTACTCAAATTCATAAGAAAACAAATATTGAAAAGCTTGGAAATTAGACCTTACACAATAGTTATTAAGTTATTCTAATTAGATCGTTAAAAGTGTTAATGCAGAAGAAAAATTGCGTCCTTTTTATCATTCTATTTTTCACAGCAATTTGCACATACGTATATCATTAGTATTTAATATAGTTAGATAGGGATTTATACAATATAGTTACAACCATTATCTTTTTACACAACATAATCATTCATGAAAATTTTATTTAAGGCTGTGCAGGAATTATCAAGATATGTTTTGATATCAAAAGATCACTGTGAAAATGTATTAGGTACAACTCAACTATTACATCATTTATTAAAATAAGAATATATTATAAGTCAGCAAGACTGACGAGTTAAAATTTTTAAATGCAACTTCTTCACCTACATTAGTAAGGGTAAAAACAAGTTAGAAAAAATATCTGATCCATTGACAACGTGTCAAATTCTGTTTACATTAGTAAAATCCAAAATTCACAAATGCGCCAAAATTTATCTGCCTTAATAAACAAAGCCATCTTCGCAATACTGGTAGCAGTAGCGGTTCTCATTCCCCTGGCATTTACTTCATCAACAACTGAATTCTATGAAACTCCTAAATTGATAATCCTGGCAGTCGCAGTACTTACACTCTTAATATTGTGGTCATTCTCTTGGGTTCTGGAAGGTAAAATAATTATCACTAGAACTCCCCTGGATCTTCCTTTGTTGTTATTCCTAGTTACTATATTGGTTTCAACTTTCCTCTCCCAAACACGCTATGTCTCTATTTTCGGAAATTTCCCTCGAGTACACGGCTCTGCCATATCTTGGGTTTTATATATATTGTTATATTTCGTATCAGTTTCGAATATTAAAGGTATAATCCAGGCCAGAATTATAACCCTGGCCCTTCTCGGCTCTGCAATTATCGCCTCAATAATAGCCATCCTCTCTTACTTCGGACTTAACTTGCCTTTGGCTTTTGCCAAAACTATGTCTTTCAATCCAGCCGGCAGCTCCTTCTCAATAACAGCCCTCAGCTTACTATTGTTCCCTATTATATATATACATTTAATTAAGCCTTCAAAAATCTTAAGCTTGCCAATCGCTCTAATAAGCTCAATCATTTTTGGCTTAGTTGTCGTACTGGTAGGAAACACAGTTTCCCAAATCATACTGGTCATAGTAGTACTTGCAATAATGACTTTGTCCGATAAAAAAGATGTTAGGTCTCATTTACCATTCTTGGTAACTCCAGTAATTATTTGCGGTCTGGTTTTAGCCCTGAGTTATCTACCTTTTGCGAAACAAAATCCTCTACAGCAAAAAAGAGAAGCTTTCACTAAAAACTTCCAGGAATTACAACTACCACCTCAGGACTCATGGAAAGTTGCGATTTCTTCTTTCCGAGATGCCCCTGCTTTCGGATCAGGTCCATCTACATTTCTTTTCAACTTTACACAATACAAACCAGCTAGCATCAACCTCACGCCATTATGGAATTTCAGATTTGACACAGCTTATAACGAATTCTTCCAAATTCTTGCCACACTTGGCGCCCTCGGCTTCCTCGCCTTCTTATACTTTGTAGTTTCACTTATTAAATTATCAATGAAAGTCCTGCGACACTCTGATGCCTTCACAGTCGGCCTGGCCCTGTCAGTTTTAACCTTCATTGCTCTCTTCCTCTTCCATGTCTCAACTCCAATAACAATCATAGTTGGTATCTTAGTAATAGTCTGCTTAATCTCAATTCACCGCTCAGAAGGAAAAGTTGAAGAATACACTTTAGGGGTTAAAGCATCTAAATTAAGACACGCGTCTGGAATTAACTCCCAACCCCTAGATAGCATGATGGCAGGCGATATCCTCCCGATCATTGTTTTTATACCTATAGTTATCCTTAGCTTAGTCGGAATGTGGCAAACATATCGCGTCGTTTCAGCTGATGTATTCCATAGACTTGGATTAAATGCCATCAACCAAAAAGGATTACAAGCTTACGACCACTTGAGAGCCGCTGAAAACTTGAATCCTGTAATCGACCTCTATCGTTCTGACATGGCTCAAACCAACTTCTTAATCGCCAATGCTATTGCCGCAGCCAAAGCTCCAAACGAAGCCAGCCCAGGTGGATCCTTAACAGATCAGGATAAAACCAATATCCAACAATTCCTTTCACAAGCAATCAACGAATCACGCGCTGCTGTAGCAATCTCCCCTAGAAGCGCCCAAAACTGGGAAATCCTAGCTTCTATATATAGACAGATCACCGGTGTTGCGCAAAACGCTCTCCAATTTTCACTCGATGGTTACGGACGTGCTATAGCTTTAGACCCATACAATCCTTTACTTAGGTTAAATGTTGGAGGTCTTTATTACTCAATCAGAAACTACGACATGGCCATCCGCTTCTTCGACGATGCAGTTAACTTAAAACCAGATTACGCTAACGCTTACTACAATCTTTCTATCGCCTTAAGAGACAAAGGCAATCTAAAAGAAGCTGAAACAATCGCTGAAAGAGTCATCCAACTCCTCCAAAAAGACACCAGCAATCCCGACTACCAGGTCGCTGCTGACTACTTAAAGGATCTAAAAGCCAGAATAGCCACCGGCAGTGCTCAAAATTCCGGGATAACCGCCCCAGCCGGAGCCCAAACAGGTGCCTTACAAAACGACAGCCTCCCAGAAGTTCCACTAGAACAACTACAAAACGAACCCCAGGTAGCCACTCCCCCCGCAGTCAGACGTTAATATTAAAAACCCCTCCAGACTTAAATCACCAGAACAAACA
>Ga0163151_10002639_pt1 | contig 27282 bp, 44 predicted proteins | sample OliLakLV19MP5IB2_FD_145596 | JGI IMG/M metagenome (GOLD analysis project Ga0163151, IMG submission 145596) | Freshwater microbial mat bacterial communities from Lake Vanda, McMurdo Dry Valleys, Antarctica - Oligotrophic Lake LV.19.MP5.IB-2 | ecosystem: Environmental > Aquatic > Freshwater >...
CGCGAATTGCTGGGGCGGTATCACGTGCTTAACCGCACGGCACACGAAGCCGAAGACATCGCAATCCTGGCCGAAGCCGAGACGGTTTGGGCGCAACTTGAGGCGCTCGACGTCGAAGGGGATGCACTGTTATCAGAAACCGACTCGGCGAAGCTGGCGGCCATGCTTGCGGAACGGGGCGCGGCATGAGTACCGCAACCGTGGGTCAACTAACGCGTTCGGCGATGAAGCACGCGCCGTCTGAACCAGACACGACTGCGAACGTGAAGCCACTCGCAACCATTGACGGGTTCACGCTTTTGAAGAAAGAGTTCGCCCCGATCCCGTTCGTTTTTGATGACCTTCTCTATGCCGGGCTAACGCTTGCGGCTGGCCGTCCAAAAGTGGGGAAATCCTGGCTTGCGCTGCAACTCGCAATCGACGCGGCATTAGGGCGGCCGGGGCTGGCTAAATTCGGCAACTCGAAACCGCGCGGCGTTTTGTATGTCGGGCTTGAGGAAAGCGAGCGGAGGACGAACAACCGCCTGCAAAAATTCATCGACCGCGGCGCGCGGGATGCCATGCTCTCCGGCAACATTAGGTTCTGCTATAAGTTGCTTCCGCTGTTGGGCGGCGGCATTGAAGAACTCGACGTGACGATGAAACTGCATAATTGCCAGCTTGTCGTCATTGACACCCTAGTCAAGGCCATGGGCGGGCGCGGGCGCGATAAGAACACCGATGCCATGGCGGAAGATTATCGCGTGGTTGCGGCGCTGCAAGAGCTCGCACAGAAGCATGACGCTGCAATTTTAGTTGTCGCGCACACCAGAAAAATGGGCGCGGACTATGCGCTTGACAAAGTAGCAGGAACAACCGGTTTGACGGCTGGCGCCGATGCGGTTTGGGTTTTGGATCGCGGTCCGAAGGCAACGATTCTAAGTATTCAGGGCCGCGAGATGGGCGACGCGGAGTATGCCGTCCGATTTGACGAGGAATCGGACAACTTTGGATGGTCGGTTACTGGCACCGGCGAAGAAGTGAAAACGAGCCAAGCCCGATGGGACATTCTGGATTTCTTGGAAGAATGCGCCGAGCCAATGACGCCGAAAGCCATCGCTAAGGCGTTGAACAAAAACGCAATTACGACGCGACGACTATTGGGCGAGCTCCGAAAAGATGGCAAGGTTTCCAGGACCGCAGACGGCTACCGCCTCACCTAAACAACATGATCCCTCTGAACAAGCTTTTAGGAAATTTGGCAGATCCGCCGTTTCTCCTACCGCCTCACCTAAACAACATGATCCCTCTGAACAACATGATCTCTCTGAACAACATGATCTTTATGAACACCATGAACAGCGTGAACGCCGTGAACGCCGTGAACGATAACGTTCATGCGTTCACGCGTTCACGTAGTACGCGCGTTCACGCTGTTCACGCTGTTCACGGCGTTCATGCAAGCCAAGGATTTCCGATAGGGCATACGAGCAATTTATGAACATCCCATACACTTCCGATCAAAACCGGGCCGATCCTAACCCCCCCCGGCAAAAGGTACTTGGAAAGTGATGAGGCGCGAGCGGGTAGACACATCCCGCGAATTTCATAGCTGAAATTTCAGTTGCAGGGTTGCCGCTTTCACGCGCGCGCGGAAAATGTCCAAACAGAACGGAAAAAGTCCATTGAAAAAGCTCGTCGCGGTCACGATACAGAGTTTCTGGTTTTACTCCTTTTGCGCGGAGACTCTGGCGGAATATCGCTGCTGCCCGACGGGCTTTCTGAGCGGACTTTGAGCCGTATACAAGGAGAGAGAAATGTTTCGAAGACAAATAGACACCATGCCCGCGAGCGAAACCGCGCCGGCCGCGCCGGACGGCTTCGTCGTACCACCATCGCCACGCCTTTTGGACGCCATGGCGGGCGCGCGGTCCATCCTGCTACAGCGGGAAGAGTATGGCGTTCAGATAGCGCGTGCGACGGCGGACCACGCAGAATGTCAGCGCGGCGTTGAAGAGGTCCGGCTGGACATTGCGTCGGGGGCGCTGGACATCCACGGCAACCAGTCGGAGATGCTCGCGGCGCGGACGGCGAAGCAGGAGGTTTGCGCGATTCGTTTGGATGCGCTCGCGGAGCGGCTGGAAGCCACCATCCCCGTTTTAACCGAATCCAGTGAAGAGTTGACGCAGGCGCGGCGGGCTTGGGCGGCCTCGGCAGCCGAGGCGTTTAGGCCGGTTTACCTGGCCGGCGTGAAGGCATTTGAAGCGGTCTGTTTTCAGGGAATTGGACTCGGCGCGGCCATTGACGACTCGGATGGCCTGCTGGCGAACGCGATACGCCGAAACCGGGCCGCGTGGCCGGGAGCCGAAGGAAATTTGCTGCGGTGGTTTGAAAACCGATTCGAAACCTCGCCCGACGCGCCGGCGACTTTGATTGTGGAGGAAATGTGGCGCCGGGATGCGGCGGCGGTGGTGACCTTCGAACGGCATGCCGACGCGGGGGCGCTGGCGCGGGAGGTGACTTCGGAGTTGCGGACGGCGGCGGCGGCGGCGGCGAAGGAGATAGGATGAACTCCCACGCGCCGCATATAGATGCGCTAAGGGCGGCGGCCGTGACTGAGGAGCGTGCGCGGATTCGGGCGATCCTCGGCTGCCCGGAAGCAACGGACCGGTACAATCTCGCCCTGGCGCTCGCCACCGAAACCGGTATGGAGGTGTGCGCGGCCAGGGAGCTTCTGGCCGCCACTCCACGGGAACGCCTGCCGTACAGCCCGTTCGACGACATTCCGCTGCCCGATTCGGCGGGCTGCAACTAGGAATTCAATGCGGTAAGTTCTTCCGCAATCGAGCAACTCATAAGAATTGTTATGGGGTGGGGGGGGTGCCGTCTCCTGTTGCCGCCAGACGTTGTAGAGCGGGACTTGGAAGTCGGTTAAATGCGCGGCGGCGGGTTTGGGGAAATCGGCAGACATGCCAAAATCCCCAAAACCATCAGTTTGTGATCTGACTTCATCGCGGGTACATCCCACCACCTCGGCGGTCGGAGTACACAAGGACACCATAAGCGAAGTTTGTCGGAAATCGGCAAGCTTGCCAGAATCCGACAAACCCGCCGCAGCGCAGGCCGTGATCGCCGAGGCGGCTGGAGTACCACGGCAGACGATAACTGATACTTTGCCGAAAATGGCAGGCCTGCCAGAAGTTGGGAAAAGTATTCCAAACGGCGGATCTGCCGTTTGGGGTAAAACCGACCTTTTGCCGAAAATGGAAGGCCTGCCGGATTCGGCAAAACCCGCTGTGGCTGATGGTTTTGTGGATTTTGGCAATCTTGCCGATTCCCACAAACCCGCCGCATCCCTGGCCGTGATTGCCGAGGTGGCTAACGTAGTTTTAGGAGAAACGGCAGACCTGCCAAAGTTCCTAAAAGCCAAACCCGCCGCATCCCTGGACGAGAGCGCGGAGGCGGCTGGGATACCGCAGCGCACAGGTGCCGATGCTTTACCGGATTCGGAAGCGTTGCCGGATTCGCTAAACCCTGACCTTTGCCGTAAAACGGCAGACATGCCAAATTACGGAAAAACCGACCTTTTACGGAAATCGGCGGATCTGCCAAATCCGCTAAAACCCGACCTTTGTTCGGAATCGGCAGAACTGCCAGAATCGAACAAACCCGCCTGCCGTCTGGCGGCGTCCCATGGGGCACGTGGTCGCCAGTACGGCGGCCGAGGGGAAGCGCTGACGGCGCAGCGTATGGTGCTTCTGCACCGAACCGCGCGTTGCTCACGCTTGCACGAAATCGTTCCGTTTTGCAAAATGCGGCACCGAAGCGGTTCAACTGCGAATGACTCATTCACGGTGCCGACGGCAAGGCCGGACTTGCATTGGTGGCAAGGGGTCAGACGTGACCATCTGCCAGACGGCAGCGCGTCCTGGTGGCCGTGTTCGCTATTGGGCGTTCCGTGGTGACGGCGGGCCTATTAGCGATCAGGGGTACCGGTACTACCACTTGGCATGGTCAGGTACTAGTACTTAAGTACTGGTACTACCCCTGGGAAGGGCGGTTTGAGAGTATTTGCACCCTTTCGAAAACACCGCGCGATGGGCATGTACAGAGAATTCCAAATTGTTCGAATGCGGGCCGACCCGCCGAAAGGGAAAATGATGATAAAAGCACCGAAGTTTGGCCGGGCTGGAACTGAGTTGCACAGTTGGATTTGCCGACAATTCGACATCGGAGGAACAGAGCCTTTGGTGGATCACCTGTGCGACCTCCAGGATTTGATGGAAACGCTAAAAGCCGACATCTCGAAACGTGGCGCCGTGCTGCAGGACGGCAGGCGCAATCCAAGCGTAGATGCATCGCTTAAGGCATCGGCGGCATTCGCCCGCGCTTGGAGGATTTTGGGTCTAGCGGACGTGGCGAAGGAACCAAAAACGAACGGAAGGAAACCATAAAATGGCACGACTGCAAAAAAAGCACCGCCGTCCGACCTGATGCCGGAGGCGCCGCGCGATGCGATCAATTGGTGGCGGGAGCGGTATTTGGAAGCGTGGGCGGCTGCCGGAAATGTAGAAAAGCAGACGGCGCTACCAGAGCTTGGGAAGGGATCGGACTCAAAGCATGATCGTAAAAACGGGACAACGGGACACGGCGGGACACGTTTTACCTATTGGTTTGAGTTTCAAAAAATTCACGAGGGAGCTATGGTCAATTCTTGTACCGTTCTGTACCGTTGTACCGGATTTCACCCAAAACCATAGTACTCCCACCGTCTTAGTACTACACAACCGATAGGAAATTCTCAATATGGCTGAATTGGCAATACATGTGTTGAAATATAATGTTGGCACTTGCTATCAAAGGTGATAGCCTTAGGTCATGGCACAAAAAACTATCTACCTTCCCGAGTCGGCCGTGGCCACTTGGGATGACGCAAAAGAGAAGCTCGGCGAGAGCATGGGGGCAATCGTTCACGATTGCCTAAAAAGGAAGCTGGCAGAGGCGGCAGCGCGGAAGGAGTTGGACGCGAATGGTTTCGACAGGATTGTCATTGATGTACTTGATGACGCTGATAGAGATCGTGTCCGCCAAAAGTCCTTCAAAGGATACTGGCTCTTTGAGGGCCTTCAGCCGTTGAATGATGGCGATGGAGTCTTTTGGGCCGGTAGCATGACGTTTTCAGTAGCGCGAACGGCTAAGGGATCGCTCGCCGTCTATATCCGGGACGATAAGAATGATGGCGGCGACCTGGATGTATTCGAGACTTTTGAGGAGTTTCGGGATCACCAGTCAGACAACATCCCATTTGCCCCGCAGAATATCATCTCAGCTGTTGCGGCGGAGCTGGCTGTGGAGCATATCGAAGACATCGACATCTAGCGTGCAGCACGCTAACCCACCGGGCGCTCCTCGCCCGCTAACCCACCACAAGGATAAAGAAAATGACTACTCAATACGACGCGGCAGTACAGGCCTTTTTCGAGTGCGCTCAAACCTCTCTGGCGAATGGAGACACCATCGATCTTGCAATCGAGCACGCCTGGGCGATGGCTCAGGAAAAGATGGACTCAGCGACGATGCGTGCCGGCGAGGCCCGCTTTCGGCGGTGGCATGACGCCCGGAAGGCGGTCCCCGGAATCGGGGGCGCGTTATGATGCGCGGCTTGGCCGCTGATGCGAAGGAGCGGCAGGCTGTAACACAGGCAAAGCCGGGCGAGAAGGTAGGCGCTAAGGTGGTGGCACGAATGCCACCACCTGAAGAAGATCAGGACTTGCCAGTTGATCCCGAACCGGTTCCGGAAAAAATTCCGGGACCGGTTTCGTCTGCTGGTGAGTCCCGCGAGAAGGCGGCGGCGGCCGGCGAAGGCGGCGGCGCGAAGGCAGGCGTTTTTGGTAGCAACCGTGGTAGCAACCGCGATAGACAACGGCGGTGCTACCTGGACCGTCAGCCGCCAGCTATCGTATAAGTCTTGTGTTTTCAGTAAAAGATGGACGGAGTAATACGGGCTAGACAGCCTTCAACGGGACTCATAATCCGTTGGTTCCCGGTTCAAGTCCGGGAGGGCCCACCAAATTCATTGGCTTTCCGGCGGCGGTTTTCGCGGCTGTCACCGGCTGTCACCGGAATTGTAACTGTCCTTCACCGCTTTTGCCTTCTCCTCCGCCTTCCGTTTCTTAAATTCGTCCAGCTTCTGGCCCGCCGCCAGGACATCCTTTTCACCGCGAATGTTGTAGCGGTCGATCATATTCCTGGTGCGGTGTCCGGTGATCAGCATGACGGTCTTCTCGTCAATGCCGGCGTCCAGCATGTTGCGGACGGCCGTGCGCCGGAGGTCATGGAAAAGCAGGCCGTGGAGTCCCACCGCCGCGCACGCCGTTCGCCAGGCCGCATAGAACCATTCGACGCGCTTGCACCGCTTGGTAATCACGAACTCCTGGTCCGGGCATTTCAGATCCCGCTCCGCCCGCGCGAAACTCAACCAGGCTCCCATCTCGCCGTAAATCGGCAGAACTCGTGCGTGGCCGGTCTTCGTCTGGCTTCCCCGCAGCAGCATCTTTCCGCCGTCCAGATCGACCTGGCTCCACTTGATGTTCAGGAGCTCGCCCCGCCGGATCCCGACGTGGTAGGCGATCACCAGGGCGAGCTGCTGATAATCGGGCAGTTCCTTGCGCAGCGCCACGTACTGGTCTTCGCTCAAATAACCCTGCCGGATGTTGTCTTCTTTCAGCTTGCGTATCTTGAACTCGCGCCCGATCAGCGGGGGATCCTGTTGCAGCGCCAGGCGCAAGCCGCGAATGAGCGTGGAGAGTTCCCGGTTGATGGTGGCGGGGGCGGCGCCCGCTTCCACCCGTTTCTCAATGTAGTCCTGAATCTTCGCGGTGCTCAACCGCTTCACGGGGACCTGCCCGAAGACCGGATCCAGGTGCAAGCGGATCTGCCGTTCCACGTTCTTGACGTCCTTCCTCTGGTAGGCCTTCAGATCCTTGGGGACGAGCGCGAGAACTTTCCCCACGGTGACGGATGGCTTCAGCCAGCTGGGAACGGCGTTGGCTGCCAGTTCACCCTGCCGCAGCCGGAGGAGCTGGATGGCGTCATCCCGCACGGTCGACTCGGTACTTTCGTAGATCGTTTCACCGTCCACCGTGATCTTCACCCACCAGATTTTTCCCCGGCGGTAGATGCACCCCTTGCCTTGTCGTGCGGTCATCAGCAATTTCCTCCACGCGAAAAAAATAATTTCTGCAAAACCCCGGCAATAGAGTGTATTTCCTTGTCCGCCTTGTCCGCCCTTTGTAAGCAAATGAAATTAAACCACTTAAGGCGGACAGTGCCGGGCACCCACCTTCGTCCGTCATTGTCCGCCATGTCCGCCAGAATTCCCCCGGCGGACATGGCGGACAATGACGGACGAAATCGCGTTTTTGGAAAGTGGTAATGATTTATCTTCTTTTTCAAGGAGTTACGAACAGGCGGACATGGCGGACAAGCATTTCCGTCTGTTCTGGGGTAGTTGTGATAAAAATCATTCGCGTCCGGAACTTCCCTTGCCGGACGAACTCAATTTCGACGCCCGCCTGCCGGAGAACGGGAACGATGCGGCGCAGTATGTTCCCAAGGTAGCGCTCCTCCTTTGGCCAGGAAGCAAGCGCTCGGCGACGGTCCGGAACATGTTTTTCGAGAGCGCTCAATAGTTCAGTCGACGTTCCCTGCCACTCGGGGGTTGACGTAACAAGTCCTAGTACCGCTTTCGCCACCGGACTGGACTCGATGGTCGTATCCAGGGCCTCAATGCGGTTGGTCCCATAGGTCTTCAGAAACTTGGCGGCCGTAAACGGCAATCCCGGCGAACAGGCGACCACCCAGGACGCAAAATCGGCCATCCGCGGCATGTCTGGAATTTGAACCTGATGTTGGCGCCGAAGACCGATTGCGACCGCGTCCAGCAAGCACCCCAGGACGCGCGGCATCGCCTCCTCAAAAGCCGGCCGCAGGACTTCCTCTTGTATATATTTCGCCTTCATCTGACTCAGGGATAGAACCAGCGACCGGTCCAGCAAATCGGGTTGCGTCGTCATGTCGTCGATACCGTTCAGGATCATGGGGCGCTTGGCCTGAAACAGCATCTCCTGATCGTCGCTGTGCAGCCGTCGAACCGAAAACCCGCCGCCCGTCGACAGCCGGCACAAGGCGTCTGAGATCCAATGTTTGGTTCCCGACAAATTGTCCATGGCGATCACCCAGCCGTTGTGCGCTGAAATCATTAGGTCACGTTCCTCCCGGGGTTCGGCCCGGATCGGCACAGAGGAAGGATCAACCAGCGACCGGAGGAACCTGGCCGTTGAGCTTTTCCGGCTGCCCCGCTCGCCCTGTAACACCAGCAGCGGATATGGCCCGGCCGGATGCAGCGCCCCGATCAGCCACGCCACCATCAGGATCCAGTTCTCTTCGTCTTCGGCGTTGAGAAAGGGACGCAACTCCTCAATGGTTCCGCCGGATAGCGGATGCGGCAACGCCAGCATCCCCGGTTGCCGGCGAAACCGTACCGGCGCATCCTGCGTCACCCGCCACCCGGTCGGGGATATCTCAACCGTCCGCCACTTCGGATCGCAGAGGTCCAGGTATAGGTTGCCTTGCACCTTTGCGATCCGAAGGCTCGTCTCGTGTTCCGGACCGTCGAAGCGCGCCATGGAATCGCACATATAGATGGCCTCGTCCAAGGATTGCTTCGTCGGCGGCTTGCCCTGATCGGCATAGAAGCGCCGGGTCAGCCAGCTCCGGAACGTCGGGGACTTCAGCGGCCAGGTCTCCTTGTGATCGTCCACCTGGACGGTTGCATACAGCGTCTGATCAGCCGCGTGGAAAAACTCCGTCCCTTCGTACAACCGGCTCAGCAGTTCCGCCGGCGTCCGCTTTTCCTTCACTCTGGCCTCTTTGGCCTTGTTCAGAATCTGCAGCACTTTCGCCGGTCCCACGGCCGCTAGCAGATCGTCAACGCCATTGACGCCTTCGCGCGGCGGAAGATCCGCGTAGTAGACATGCGCCCCGCATTCATGGATCAGGTGCCGGGCCAGCTCCGTCCGCGCCGCCCGTACGCTTTCGTTGCTCTTCACGTTGGCATCGAAGAGAAGCACCACCTTCCGCTCTTTCCATTCAATCCGCCCGAAGTCCGGAATGACGCCCTTCACCGCCACCCGTTCCCCGTTTGGTCCGGACTCTTTGCCGACAGTCCCGCGCCAGTTCCACACTCCGCTTAACCCGATGGGCAGGTACCGCGCCTGTTCGCTTCCATCGCTCAGTTCATGCCACGCCAGACGCCACAGCGCCAGCGTCTTTTTTTCGCCCTCGGTGATGACAACCGGAAGATCGGCATCCCTCAACCAGGCGGCCGGCGTGCCGGGAAAGAAGTAGAGCATGTTGGGGGTACCTGCCGGTGACAGATACTTACCCGTTTCCTTCCGCTCGGCGCCTTCCATCTTCACGTCCGGCGTGTCGCGGCGAAGGCGATCCGCCCGTCCGCTGCTTTCGCCGGGCCAGACGTAAGGGAAGATGATGCCGGCACAATTGTCGCCATGCTTCCGGCCCATCATCTGGGCGCCATCCAGGCTGCTGACTCGCCGTAGCATCGCCAGCCGGGCCAGCTCGGCCGGGATCCATGCGGCTTCCAGCTTCGCCAGGTCATTTTCGTTCAGGTCTGTTCCAAAGTTGTTCATTACATCTTTCGATAAAGTTCGATCAAAAGGATTAGGATCGCCACCGCCTCCGCAATGGCGATCGCATTCGCCGCCCGGCGCCCGCGCCGGTGCTTTTCAATCAGCTTCCAGCAAGCGCTCAGTGCTTGTAGCGAAATCGATTGTGTTTCTGGAGTTTCCATAGGACAAGTTGCACAGCGACGGTTTGCGGCGGCGGTTCCGGCGGGATGAGGGATGCCTGGGCGATGGCTTCGCGCGTCCCCTTCGCCAAGCCCGCGCGGCCCTCGCATTCCCAGATCACCCGGTACCGGCCAAATACCCGCACACAGCGCAACTGGACGCCGTGCCGGCCGTTGGAAGCCGGCGTCCAGTGCGGCAAGTGAGCGGCAATCGCCATCGCCGAGATCACGCCTTTCTCCGGCGCCGCTCGTGTTCGACGATCGCGAACACGCCGCCCACCCACTTATTGAGAAGTTCGATTTCCTTATCCGAAACGGCGCGGATTTTATTGTCCATGAGGTTCAGCGCGGACATGCGAAAGGCCGTCAGATCGTCAACGCCGAACAGGTTCTGGACCGCGCAGGAAAGTTCGTTCATTCGCCCCTCCACGCATCGCGTGCGCGGATGCATAGGCCCATGTGTTCGGCCAGCCGGTGAAGCTGGGCGACATACTCACCGTTGAGATTCGGGGCTTCCATCACCTTGGAAAACATCGCGCCCGGGATGTTATTCGAGAGGGAAAGGTCGATCAGTATTTCGCCCAGCGTGTGCGTCAGGGAACGGTAGTCGGACATCACTGCACGCTCCCCGCCCGTGCGCCCGCGCCGCGCGCTTGCAGCTTGCATTGAATCTGATTGGCGAAGTTCCGGAGCGCGGCGACGTTAGCCGGTTTCAGTTTTTCTTCAAACTCCCGGATCGTGGCGTCGCCACAGCGGAAGTGAATCGCGATGTGATACGCGAATGCCTCCTGCAGCAGCAGGTTCTGCGACTTAGCCACGGAACCCTCCGATCAGGATGTTAGCCAGGAAGGCGAGGGAGGATCCCAGAAAGCAGTAAGTGGTGAATCGCCATACCTTGATTTCAAATCGAAGCGCGGCAATCTCGTCATAGCGTGCGACGGTCATTGAAGTCTCCTGTCAGCTTGAGCTGGTTGTTTCATTTCGCGCCTTTCGCGCATTTCTATCCGTGCCTTGATTGCTTGCGCAAAGTCGAGCAAGGCTTCCACATGCCGGCCATCGATTGATCGTTCAATCGCGTCGCATTGTTCGTCCACGGCCGCGCCGCGGCCGCGTAGTTCACGTTCATTCAGTACGAGCAGGCAAATCTCGGCCAGCGGATCGCGTTCACGCGGCATTACGCCCCCCATTCTTTCGGGCCAGTACTTCCGTGTATTTCGCCCACACACGTTCCGACTGTTTTCCCCCTTTGAGCACGTCACATACAAAGGAGGGCGAGACGCCGAGTTCCCGCGCGGTCGTCGCTTGCGCCCCGCGCATCCGGCGGAACTTCTGTAGGTTGCGTTGTTGCTTTATATAGGTGAACATCTTCACTTACGCTGCTACGTCATGATTACACCGTTACACCAATACGTCAATACCCTAAAAGGCCCTAGGTCGTGATTCAGACAACCGTCCGATTCGAGGAACTTTTCAATGAGAAGCTCCGGATTGCCATGGCAAAGCGACGAGTGCGGTCGCTGCAGCAGGCAGTCGAGCAGGCGCTCGAGGACTGGATTGACAAGGGCGGCGCTCCAGGGGTGATCGAAGCGCCACCGCCGGCCGAACTGGCCGGGGCCACGAAAGAGGAGCTGGCCTGGTGCGGCAAGCTTGTAGGCCTATTGCGGGAAGGAGAGCCAGCGTCAATCGACCTGGTGCAACACGCGCTGAACCGTCATGCCCGCCAAGCCCGCGATCGTCGCAAACAGGCTGGATCGTAATTCACGGCGGGCTCTCCCCTTGTGATTAGTGCGGCTCGCTGAGCAAAGTTTCAAACTGAGGACAAATGATCGTTGGCGGCGGAACGGCGAAGGGAAACGAGTAAACTGAAGTCATGCCACTGGCACAGATCAACCGGAAAATTCGCGTGTACGGCGAGGACGAAGAACGGACCGGCGACCACGTTATCCTGCGAATTCCGAATTCCATCCGGACGGCGGCGCAGAAGCGGGACTGCCACGTCACCGGCCTTCAATTTGGACGAGTGATCCGGCGGGCAAAGAACCCGATGAAGGTGAAGGTCTACCGGGAAAAAGGGTATTGGGTTCACGAGCTGGATGATTTTCAAGTCTGGGCCGCTGAAAAGGACTTCGACCAGTCCAGAGAATATTTCCGCGATGTTCTACTGCATACCTACGAGCGGTTCCTGGCGATGGAGCCAGGCGGGGCAACTCGGGGCGCGCTGGAAATAAAGCGGCGGTTTCAGGAGTCCTTTTCGCTCGAGGAAATCGTGGCGTGAGTGCGTTTCAATCCGGCGAGGTCAAGCGGGCGCTTCTCCGGAAGGGATTTGTTTCCGATTCGCGATCGCATCACATTTTCTTCAGCCTGGTGCGGAGTGGGCAGGAGACTGAAGCGGAGACTTACATTAGCCACGGTCGTCACGAGATCGATAACTACTTGCAAGGGCGAATGGCGAAACAGCTTGCGCTGAAACTGTCTGAGTTTCAAGAACTGATTCGCTGCTCGCTTTCGTACGATAAGCTGCTGAAACTTCTGATTGATCGAGGAAAGATTAAGCCATAAATCGGGTGTTCGGCCTTATACTCCTTCCATGGAACTGCTCGACAACCTGGCGCAAAGCATTGCCACCATGGAGGGCTTCTTCAAGCCCAACACGATCGCCCAGCGGAACAATAACCCTGGGAACCTGCGGAGCTGGGGGGCGAACCCCGTAAAGAATGGCTACGCCGTCTTCGACTCGCCGGAGGAGGGCTGGGCCGCGCTCCGGAAACAGATCCAGCTCAACGTCAATCGCGGCCTTACGCTGGAGGAGTTCTTCGGCGGGAAGCCGGGCGTCTATCCGGGATACGCGCCTTCGGCCGACAGCAACGATCCGGCGAACTACGCGCGATTCGTCGGCGGCCGCGCCGGGATCGCCGTGAATCAGCCCATCACTTCCTTTCAGTCCGAGCGTACGGGGCTGTGGCCGGAGTCGTCGCCGGGTCCGACCTGGGCGCCGCTGCCGGAAGAAGAAGGCGGCTGGGCAAGCAATGAAATGCTGATCTACGCCAGCGTGGCCATGGTGGCGATCGCCGCCGTGTGGGTGATGGTCGATTAGCCTGCCGAGGCCTTTGCCCCGCGGCGGCGCCGAATGGAAAAGCACGCTCGTGGATTCAGCGAGGACTTGGGGTAGAGAAGATGGTGCTCGACGAATTGTTCGATCGATCTGACCCAGGTCCGGTGCTGTCTCAATGCGAGACGTTGTCTACGTCGAAGCCGCATTTGAGCGGCCTTCAGAAAAATGGCGGCGGGAAGCTCCATCTTCCGGGCGGCGGGCTGACTGCGCTCAGTCCGCCGCCTTCTCGCCGCCTCTATCAGCTCGCGGATCTGCCGCCTCATGCCCTTAGAGAATGGCAACGAGTTGAATGATGTCGCCAGTTTGCACGATCGTGGCCGAATTGCTGTTGAACGTTACGGTTCCGGCGGCCGCGCCGGCGATGAAACTATAGTCGTCGTCTTCGCTCTGCAGTAGTCCGTTGCGGTAGACCAGTGTATTCACGGCAGTGACGCCGGGCGCCGCAAGCTGGTAGCTTTGCGGCGCCGCGGCGCCGGCCACCACTTTGACACGCGCCACTCTGACACCTGCCGGCAGGGAGATTCGGAGAACCGGCCGGGCTCCGGACGCGTCGATCGTGAAGGCCGCGTCCAACAGCGCCTGGCTTACGGCTCCGTTGGGAAGAGTGACGAATACCTGGCCGCTGGCGGAGGTGATGCCGCGAACCTGCTGGACGGGAATGGAGGTCTGGGCCCAGCCGGCAAGCGCGGTGAAGAAGAGTAAGAGGGTCCGGCCCATAGTTAGTCCTGAGCGAGATATTTCCGGAGCGCTGCCTGGACGTGTTCCAGGCTGAGCATCAGATCCGAGGCCGAGCGGCCCGCCGGATCCGCCGCGCCGTAGACATCGGCGAACAAGGAGCGGAACGCGGTCGTGGTTCCTGGCCGAAGCATCTTCCGCATCAGGCCGACGTTATGCCAGTCGGCGCCGCCCTGAAAACGGCCGTTAAGATTCAGGGGAATATCGGGATCCACCTTTGCGTTCCGAAGGTCGTCTTCGCTGATGAAGTCGGCCAGCAGACCGCCGCTGACGGTGGGGTTGGCGACAATGGCGTCAATCCGCATGCCGAGTCCGGCGAGGTGTTCGCGAAACCGGAACGTGTCATTCAGCGAAACGTTATAGTCCGGGTTGCCGGCGCGCAGCGCTTGCAGCAGCGCGGTCCGAATGTTTTCTTCTTCGCTGGATGGAGTAGTAGCGAGTTGCTTTGTGACCATTAGTTTCTCTTTTCTTCTTTTGGAATCCACGGCTCTCTGGAGTCGGAACCGTCGGGGTTGCGTGAGTGGGCGATGATCTGGAGTGCGGCGGCGGCCGCCGCTAGCGCCATCGTTGCTGCTAGCTTTTCCTTGCCGCTGAGTTCTTGGCTGGATTGGGCCAGGAGCTGGATCGTGATAATGCCGATGGCCAGCAATTTGTTTCGGTTGAGAGTGAATCGCATGGGTTATTGCTTTCGAATGAGCAGGAAGTAAATCACGGCGAAAGCGGCGGCCGCCGCGACCAGGTCGGAATGTTTGCTGAGCCAAGTGAAGATGCCCTGGATGCCCTGGGGATTGACAGCAGCGGCAGTTCCAAGGTGGGCGACAGTTTGCTTGTTCACCATGTCGGATTAACGTCGTAGCCAACAAGAGTTGCCCGGGTGCGGTAGTTGCCGTTCGGTCCGTTGTTCAGAAAGCAAACCTGATCGGGCGTGACAAAGTCTGTGCGCAGTCTGGTTTCCTGCGTTCCCACAAAGATCTTGTAGGCTCCAAATCCATCCCAGATCCGGACATCACGGTTCGTGTTGTCGTCAGTCCATTGAATGGAGGTGATGGGCTCCGTGTCGCGGCCGGGGTTGGCGAAGTAGTCGGAATTGGCCGCGGCGAAGCTGTTCCATTTGGAGTAGCGGAAGCTCGATGTCGTCTCCCAGTACCAGATGACGAACAGGCCGCTGGAGTTATTGCGAAGCGCAATTCCCGTCTGGTTCAAGTTGTCGCCCGCCGCGCTTCCTGAACGTCGGATGAAGTGGGCGCGGATGACATAGGGCGCCGCGGGCAATGACCGGCAAACGCCTTCGAAGCGGTTGTTGGCGCCGTTGTCGATGGTGATGGCGCCGGTCTGATCCGTGCGGGTCGTAGTCCCGGTGAGATTGACGGAAGTCCAGTCGGTGGTGACGATGGGTGTCATGCGGCGGCCGTAAACGTAGTATTCTCCGCTGATATTCAACGCCAGCCCTTCCACGGTAGGGCCGGCTAGCGGACTTTGCGCCACGTAACGATCCGTCTGGAATTTCACAATGCCGATCGGCTGCAGGGAGCCGGTGTAGTGGGCAGTGAGCGCGTTCGAAGCGTTGGCGGTGACTAGGCGAAAGCGGACGTAGGGATAGACGCCATTGCAGCGGGAGATGGCATAAGCGAAGCTGCCGTTGTATTTGGCTTCCGTGATGTCTTCACTGATCGGAAAGTAAGTGGTGTTGTCGTAGGAGGCCTCCACTCGAAAGGTGAAGCTGGTGACGTCCGCCACAGCCGCTGGATAAATCAGAGTGAAGATATGAACGGCTTGCCCGATGTTGGGCATGGCGGCGGAGGCCTGGGCGGTGGTGATGCCCTGGAACACATTGCGCCGGAAGACCGTATTCTGCTGGCCGAAGAGCGCGACCGCCACCAGGCAGGAAAAGAAGAGTGGCTTCATAGAATAAACCTGTCGGACTTCTGATTGATTGCCGGCACGGTTGGAATGCCGGTACCGGCGTACTGAACGGTCATCAGCTTCGCGCCGGTGCTGAGCAGCGTCCGGACGCGGACGTATGGCCACGGGCCGTATGCGACTTGGATGTTATAGACCTGCCCGCCAACAAGCGGCGCGCTGGTGACGTCGGCGGAAATGGGGAAGTAAGTGGTGTTGTCGTAGCTGGCTTCGAGCCGCACTTGGATGCCGCTCACCGCGGAGGCCTCGGCGGGGAAGAGTACCGTAATCACATGCATCGTCTGGCCGATGTTGGGCAGCGGCGCGGAGGCCTGCACGGCCGTGATTCCGTTGAAGGCCTTTTGGAAGACGGTCTGTTTACGCTGCTGGGCGGCCGCCGCGCTGAAAAGGATAAGGAATAAGAGGATCGCTCGCATTTAAGACTCCGGATAGAACCAGCCGTCAATGGCGCAGATGACGTTATTCCCGGCGCCCACGGGAATACTGGCGGCGGCGGCAACGCTTACCGTGTAGCGGACCAGCTCGTTGCTCTTGGCGAGGATTGCGCCCTCCAGGCGGCGGCTTTGATCCGTGCTGCCGAGCGTGGTGGTGATGCTGTCGAAGCCGGGGAGGTAGACGCCGTCGACGTCGATACGCCAAATCAGATCGTTGGACCCTTCGACGAATCCGGCGGACGTATAAAGGTTGGCGATCGCCTTTATGGCGGCATTCCATCCGGTCGGTATCACGAAGCTGATGACGGCGAAGTCATTTGTGCCAAGTGCCGGGCAGCTCACCGCCTGCTGATAGTGAAAGGGGCGTCCGTTCGGCGGCATCACTTCCCACGGCGGAGAGCCGGCGGCGATTCCGCCGCCGGCCGCCGCGCCCCAGGAAGTGCCTTTCGGCCGCACGGCTTTCTGAGCCGCGATCGCAATGTCGATCAGCATGAGGTTGAAACTGTTGCCGGGGCCTTCGAGATGGATGTTTTCGTAGGGACTGACGAAAGGCTCCAAGGGCGAAATGTCGCCATGATTGGCTAAACGCTCCGGAGTGACGGAAGCGCCAATGCCGTATAGCCAATCGGTGAAGTAATCCGAACCTCCGGCGGCCGCGGGGTTCTCAACAAAAGATGCGCCCGGCAGGAGCGGGCTTTGCGCCATCGTTCCATCGTCCAAGACAACTAACCGGCCGTTGCTGTCGAAGACGACGCGGCCGGCGACAAGCAATCCGAGATTCATGGGCGGGGCCTCCCATTGGCGGGTTGCGCCAGGTGAAGTACAAGCTGCACTGTGTTGGCGACGGTGGCCAGATTGTGAATCTGAATGGAGAGTTCCGCCGGCGGCAGAACCAGGCGTGGGCGCGGAAGGAACCACAGGATGTTTGAGAGTCCGGACGTGCTGCCAGGTCCGCCGGAAGCGCTGAGGAGTTGCACAGGTTTTGAGAAGAACGCCGCGCCGGTGCCGAGATCGGTGATCTGGACCTTGCAGCTTGCGGCTTGGGCGCTGTATCCGCTGATGGCGACGACATAGGCGTAATCGGCCAGTTTGACGCGCGTGTCGAAGGTGCCGCGCGCAGCGATGCTGGAGTTCCGGCCGTCGGGAACGGCAAGCCAGAAATGTTCGTAGTTCGCCGCGCCGCGCAGTTCCGGCATGCCTGCCAGGACCGCGGCGGGATAGCCCTGCTCGAACTGATTGTAGGCTTGCGGGATGAGGCTATCGGTTGAAAGATCGATCATGCCGTGACTCCAGGGACGTTACCCGGCGTTCCAGTGCGTCGAAGTATTCCCGCCGGGGATAGATGCGGTCATTCTGCTGACGAAGGTTTTCCATACGGTCCATCATTTCAACCTCTATTTCGATCACTGCCGATCGCGTCTGCTGATTTACGACGTAGACCAGGAGACTGGCCGCCATACTTAGGCCGGCGAACAGCGTCTGCAGCTTTGAGGTCATTGTCTTGTCTTGAACCGTTTGTATCCGCCAAAGACTAGCTCGATGGTGTTGCTGGCTACGCTGAGTTCCGTGAGGTTCATGGTGATGAAACCGCCGCCAGGGATCAGCCGGGGCTTCATCATTGGCACCGGGAACTGGGCGGTGCCAATCGCATTCGCATTACGGAGTTCGCCGCTGCTCATGATGCGACCGTTAGCGTCGCGGAATTGGACGGAGTAGTTTCCAGTTTGAGTTCCCCAAACCGCCGTCCAGATGAAATCGGCATCCCTGTCGATGGTTTGGCGTTGCTCCTTCACGGCTTGGCTGGCCGTAAGGGTGACCTGGAAAACGTACTGGAATACTTCTTCGTAGAAGCTGGGCGCCGGCGCCGGCGGCGCCTGGTCAGCTTGCCCCATGCCGGGGTAGACGGCAGATCTGTTCATAGTTCCTCGCTGGTTAAAAATGGGGAGCCGCATTGGTACGGCTCCCCCTGGTTGTCAAGACGCGGGTTAGCCCTGCGCCAGGCGGCGGCGGAGGCCGTCGAGGTAGCAACGCAAGAACAAGCTGGTTCCGTTGTTCGCCGTCGAGGTGAGTGTGGGCGGCGTCGCCGTGGTACTGAGTTTCACGCTGAACTTCATGCCCTGCGCGATGCGAAGGGTGTAGGGCGGCGTGAGGCTGTTGATGGCGCGGGGATCCGGCGTGCCATTGTTGAAGTTCGTTTCCCGCAGTGTGGTTGCGGCGACGGTTGTCGCCAGGGCGGCGTGGCCGCTCACCCCAGCTCCGCCGGGAAAGAACTCCAGCGGCGCCTGCAAGTAGGGCCGTTCACCAATGTAGAGTTCGGCGACGTAGTTTTTGAAGATCGCGTAGATGTCCGCGATGTATGTCTCCAGGAAGACAAAACGGAGCGCGAAGATGTCGAACGTCTCGCCGGTGCCTAGTTCAAACGCGGCGGGCATATTCGTGTTCTGCAAGCCAACACTGGATGCCAGGTTGCCGAAGAACGTGATGGTGGCGGGAAGGGCAGTGGCCTGCGCTTTCGTGTACGTGTCGTACAGCGGTGTCCAGATGGCGCCCACCTGGTTCGGAACGATATTCGTGGGGTTGAGAGCTTCCATGATGTTTATGTTTTTCCTTTCAATGAGAGAGTGGGGGCCGTCCGGTTAGCGCCGGAAGCGGCTGGGAAGTCCGGACATCGTCATGCCGGCGGAAGAGGCTGCGGGGGCGGCCGCCGCAATCTGACGCTGCCGCGTGTCTACGGCCTGGAGAGATGCGCCAACCGCAGCCCGCAGGATGGCTTCGGGGATCATGGGGTTGCCCTTCGCATCGGTGACAACCGGAACCGGGAAATATCCCTCTTCCAGTTCCCCCATGCCGGCGGCGGAGGCGTCGCCAAGGCCGGCCAGCGCGAAGTACTTGCCGACGGGACTGACTTTTTCGGTCAGGATGCGGCTGACCGTGTACAACGATCCGCCGATCCCTACGGCATAGCCGAGTTGCTTGTTCCACATCCCCACGGCCATGCCGGCGAGGGTTGCGACGGCAAGATTAGCTCCATAGCCCATCCAGCCGGTGTTGTTCTCCTTCAGCACGAGCTGCGGGAGCTGCCGTGTAGCGGCCAGTCCCACCAGTGCGGCGGCGCCGAATTTCAGGTTGTCCATTGGCGTTCTCAGGGCAACGCCGCCGATGGGGTTCTTGCGTTTCTTGTGGGTCTTCGCCGGCGCCTTGAATCGTTGCGGGTTCGTCGCCTTGGCGGTTTTCCGCTTCGGCTTCGATGCCGGCTTCGTGTAGTTCTTTTTTTTCGTCGTCTTCTTCATCGAATTCTCCTTTTTCTGCGGATTGCCCGCCCCAAAGCCGAGCGTCATGAGCGCCGCCGCGTTGGTGGACTTTTTGTGCTTTTTTCCCTTAGCGGCCTTCTTCGCCGGTGGGGGTCTCTTCTTCCCGCGATGCGGGTTGAAAGCCTTGATTCTTTTGGAAGTGATTGCTGGCATCGTGCCTCCTCAGTCGATAATTCCGGGCCGCTCGACGCGGTAGGTACCGCCGGAAAGCAGGATCCGTTGGTTCAGCGCGTCGAAGAGCAAGGTCGGCAAGGTGCCGCCTTCCTCGCCGAATTCGTGGGAGTAGTCAACCGGTTCGAAGTCGTGAAAATCCTTTGCCGTGTGGTACTCGATTTCCCCAACCAGGCCAACGGTGATCATGTCCTTCCCGTCGGCATCGAGCTTCAAATCCTGCTTTCCGCCGATGAACTGGATCTGCCGGCCGTTCGGGCTGCACATAACGCGGACGTTGCTGTTGAACTCGAAGCGGCGCGCCGATTCGTCTTCCAATAAAACGTCCAGGCGCAACAGCCGGCCTAGATTCGCCAGGTTGTCCTGGTAGGCTTCCTCGAGTTCGTAGGTGGCCACCTTCTTCACGGGACGGCCGTGGAACTGCGCCGAGAGTTCGGCGGCCGCCGCGGCTTCATCGCTATTGCGTTTCTTCGCCGGATTCGTCGCGGCCCGGGCGCGCCGCCGGCTCCATATTTCGCGGGCGAATTTCGAGCGGTCCGACGCCGGAGTCTGATGCACCAGGCCTATCGCGTCGGGCAGGCTCATCTGGTCGGACTGACCTTTGAGGGACATGACGGCGGTGAGGTACTGGGCAAGAGTTTTGGCTCCGGGGTTGCGGGCCTTGGCGGGGTTGTACTGCCTGGTCCGGATTCCGCGGCCGTTCTTGGCGAAGTGGGCGCCTTTGGCGGTGTTGCAACTCCGGCAGCTCCACGCGAGGTTGTGGTCTTCGTTGTTCGCTTCGTTGCCGTCGATATGCTCCACGTCGTTCACGTTGGGCTTCCCGCAGCAGTAGCAGCTTTTCGGTCCGTGCGGGGGGTTCTTCCTTGCCCGGTACCGCTTGGCGCGATCAGTAATGAGGACGGCGTTCTTTGTTTTGAGGCGGGGCATGTCGTTAGAGCGCGTACCGGGTGCGGATGGCGGAAACCTTTTGCGAGTAGTCCTTTCGAGCGGTTGCCAGTTCTTTTCGCTTGTTCTGTGCGCGGCTTCCGAAGAGGACTTTGTAGGCCAGGAACGCGGCGATCGCGGCCAGAGCGATAATACCGAGCGGTTGGATCCAGTCCTCATCGATGGGCACGGGAAGCAAGTTGCGAAGCCAGCTTGATTCGTTCGACGCACCTGTCGAGGTGAAGCCCATGCCGGCGGGCCTCGCCTGGCGGCTGCAGCCGTTGCAACATCCGAGTTGTGGGGTTCCGGTTTGTTCCAGCATGGTTATTTCCTCATCACTGCAATCGCTATTGCGACTACGCCAGCCCCGAACAGCCACAGCCATGCCGTTTTGTCGTTTTCGTTCTGCCTGCTTTGTTCCGCGTCGTCGATGCCGGCGAAGAACTCCTTCCACTTTTTGAGGCTGTTAGCGTGGCCCGTCGCAATGGCTTGGTCAACGTTCCAGTTCCCCTTCATCTGTTCTTGCGTGACTGGCGCGCCTGGCGGCTGCACTCGGGGCGGATCCGGAAGGGGCTGCAGCGTCGTGACGTTTGGATAGAATCCCCACTTCAGAAAGTTCTCAGACGGAGTGTCGATATAGTGAGGGAGCCACTTCGGACGAAGCGGATCGTAATACCAATCGGTGGTATATGCGCCTAGGCTCATTGCCACAGCCTCCCATTAGGTCCAAGCCATTCGTTGCACTTCTCTTCTACGAACGGCGCCAGCAGTGGCCACTCCTGAGGCGCCTGCGTCTGGGCCAACTTCTCTAGCAACCGGAACAGGAGCACATCCAGCCGTCCTAGCGGATTTTCTTGGCCAAGCTGGTTCATCGCCGGCGGCCTCCCATCAGGAGAACGAGCACGAGGGCGGCGCCGCCCAGCAGCAAATAAGGGGCTTTTTCCTTCAACTCGTGTTGAAACCAGGCGGAAGTTCCGGACTCAAACGGGTTTGCAACAACTCTCGTCCCGTCCGGAGTTCCCACCAGCCAGTGAATGCCGTAATACTGCGGGTTTGGACGGCCGTCCGGGAGTTGGCTGGAGAGATTGCCGCCGGCGTTGATCGGATGGCTGCGGATCGGGAGGTCGTTCAGGTCCATTACCGAACCCTCCCAAGGTTGGTCAAGCCGCTGAGACCAGCGGCGCCGCGCCGGGCGAGGTACTCAAACAGCGTTATCTCCTCGCCGCGATTTCCTGCCGTGAATAAGTCCGCCGTCTGGGGAATGCCGGAGGCCTGGCTGTAGTAGAAGTTCCACTCATCGGCGCTGGCCAATCGGCGCTGTCCATTAATCTGCCGAATTCTCATGACAATGGATTCAAGAGGCGTCGCGGGAGCGGCTGGGAGCGGAGGGACAGGCGCGGACACATCCGGCGGCCTGGCGCTCGGAGTGGGAACAATCGGTGGGGGAGTCCCATGTGGCGGAGCAAGCCGCGGATCGGCGGGGATAGTTCCCGGTTGCGGAGTAGGCGCAATTCCCGCACCACTGAAGAGCGCCGATACCAATTGATCCTTGAACAGGAAGGCCAGACCGCCCACGACTAAACCAGTCTTCGCAAGTGCGTTCATCGTTTGTCTCCGAACATCATGTAGGCGGCGGCGGCCGCGGCGGCGATCAGCATCCATAGCGGAATTCCGCCGACTGCTTGCTGCAGCGTTTCGGTGATCGGGGAACTGCCGGTCAGATCGTCAATCAGCGTGATGAGGCTTGGCCCAGCCGTTTGGAGTGGCGTGGCAGTCTGTGGTGGCGCGGGGCCGAGATTTGGATTGATGATGGCCGGCTGGGCGTCGAAGCTCCACGTTCCCGGTGGTGGAGCCGCCTCAAACGGCATCGGCTCGGGGACTCGATGTACCAATATCGGATCCGCGATCTGCGGGACGTGTGCCACTGTTGCCGGCGGGTGGTAGGGCGTTGGAACGGGCGCGACGGCGCTTTGTTCGCGGTTGTATGCCGCGATGGTCGCCCACTCCCTCTCGCGCTCCGCCACGAGGGCCGCTGAATTTGCGACCTCGGTTCGATATATATCGACGCCGCCTTGTCGGGCGATCAGTTCCGCGCCAAACTCTTCGCCTCTGTCGTCTCCGACCGCATCACAAACATTGTGTCCCCCTCCGAATGGGCCTTGGTAGGGAACAAAACGGCAGTTCGCCTGTATGCCCGCATCGGCGAACGCGCGCTCTGCATCGTCGTTTATATCGCCCATTCCTGCTCGCCATGGCAGACGGCTCCTTAAGACGCTTTTCATCAGAGCACCACCAAGACGACAATAGCCGCGACGACGGCCAATAGGATTAAGTTCTGATTGGGGACGTTCAGCGCCGCCGTGCCACCAGGGGCAGCAGCGCCTGCCGTCAAATTCTCGAAGCTGTCCAGCTTCACGTCCGGATCTTTGGCAATGGGATCCCGGTAGTAACTGGCCCAATCCCAGCGGCCGCCGCGGCCCCGATCGCTTAGGCAGTTCTGGCCCGGCGTGCCCAGTTCGGCGTTGCCACATCCTTCCGCGCTCTGGAGATAAGCCCACGCCTGGTCGAACTGCGCTAAGTGTGCGGCCTGCGCCAATTTCGTCCGGGGTCCGGCCAGGTAGGCGTCCAGGTTTTCTTTCAGCACAGGCTCCAGCTCGTTGACGAGGGAGGTGCTGGCGACCTTCTGATGAGGCCCGCGGCGTGACATCCAGGCAGTGAACGCCATCACGCCAATCGAAATGGCGGCTGAGATCGGATCGAAGGCGACCGGGACCACTCCGAGATTTACGACGCTGGCGTGTCTCATTTTTTCATCACCAGGATCAGGACGACGGCTGCGGCTCCCAATAGAAGCAGCGAGCTGGATCCTCCGGCGGCGTTGACGCCAATTCCCGGAAATGCAAAATCGCTGGCGCCGGCCGGTTGCCGGTACATGACGCCTCTGCTCTCGTCGATGTAAGTGCCGGGATTCAAGTTTGGTTGACCGAAGCGGTTTTTAAGAATCGAGGCGGAGGCTCCAACGCTCGTCTCGATGATGCTGTTCCAATTGATCGCGCCTAGGCCCATGGTTTCCTCAATTCGCCAATCCCGCGCCTTGCCGGTTGCGCGAACTTCCCAGCCCGGAAATCGTCCATGGCTGCAATCCATCGGCAGCCTTCCTTCCGCCGTATGCGCCACGACGTATACGTGTGAGTAGCGATCGCTGGCCGGATCCGCCGCCACGGTCCGGAAGCTCGCGGGGATCCCCAGGCTCATAAGCATGGCCGCTGCCAGCATGGAGAAGTCGTCGCAGTCGCCGGCCGGCCGCGCCATTCGCAAGAGATGATCCGGTGGGATCAGCACTTCCGTGTTCTCCGGATCGGCCGCAATCGGCCGCGCCGTGTCTTCGTCGGTCTGGAAGCGAATCCGTTCCCGGATCCACTTCCAGATGGCGCCCGCTTGGCTCGCTTGAGAGCTGAACCCGGCGGCCGCCGCTAATGCCGCTTGCCTGACTATCGGCGACGTCGCCGCCGCGCCGGCGTATTCCACCATCCGCTCGATCGTCTGCGCCGTGAACGCTTCGTCCTCCATGGAAGGCCGCGCTTCCATAGTCACGGTGGCCAAGCCGAAGTCCGGATGGAAGGCAGGGAGCGATACGCCGGCGTTGGCCCGTAGAGGAAAGATGCTTTGCACTCAGGTTGTTCGCTCCCATATTCAGGAGCGATAGTGCCAGCCTTGGCGGACTAAATCAAACGCTTTTCTACAGTAAAATACCGTACTATATTAGTGTCCATAGTACCTAAAAATGAACATAAAAACTGCACGGCCAAGCGCCAGAGCACCTGAAACCGTGCCTGACGAGCTGGAGTTTGAGCGTCCGTTTCAAACGTTGAGACCGGAAACATTCTATCGATTCACACGGGATTATCCGAAAAAAGAGGCCGTCTCCACATATGTGTACCGGCTGCTGCCGAAGATCAACCGCTCCCTGGTCGGGATCAAAACAAACTACATCGGCATCCACATCGAACCGCTGGACGAGATGACACTGCTTCAGAAGTACGGGAGCGGAATGTATTTGCTCAAATTCACCGATTCCAATCAGGCGAATGGACTTACGCAGCGCGCCACCTCGAAAGTTGAACTGAGCGATCCGGACTTTCCGTCGTCCGTCGATCCGCGCGAGCTTGTGTTGGATGACGAAAAGAGCCGTCCGTATTTGGACGACTTGCGGGCAAGAGGCGTGTTGAAGGGGGAACAGGTGGCTGGAGCGACAAACGACAATCCCGCAGTGGGTGCATTGGCGGATATGACGAAACAACTATTGGATGAGCGTGGGAAACAATCCCAGCTTAGCGATCAGTTCACGCCGATACTCTTGGCGATGCTGCAGCGTAACCCGATGGAGGAAGCCTTCAAGATCGCGGAGCGGCTGAAGCCTACGGAGTCCCCATTTAATACTGAGTTGCTGAAACTGGTCATGGTCCAACAGCGCCAGGAACCCAAGGATCCGTTCGAGAACTACGAGCGAATCGAAACAATGATGGATCGGCTGGCTGCCAAGAGTGGCGGCGGAAGCAAGAGCGGCGGCTGGGGCGAGTTCCTGCACGCGGCGCCTGGTCTGCTGCAAAGCGGAATGAACCTGTTGGGAATGATTCTAGCGGTTCGAGGCAACCAGCCCGCGCCGCCGACAGTGCCGGTGCAGACGTCCGTACAATCGCCTGCGCCCACCGAACCGATGCTTCCCCCAGGAGAGTTAGACATGATGAACCCCGCCACGATCCGCGTGCTGCAAGCCACCGGCGAAAAAGCGATCAAGGCATTCGAACGCGGCATTGCCGGCGATCATTTCGCTTCCGGGCTTTGTGTCGACGAAGAAGGGGAACGCACCTACGATCTTCTTTTCGCGCTCGGCAAGGACGGCATTCTGCAAGCTCTATCAATGGTCCCAGGGCTTACGGAGCGATTGAGCCCGCGCCGCGCCGAGATCGAAGCATGGTTGGAATCGTTCATTAGCTACGCATCGGAAGAGTCTGAGGTAGTCGCGCCGTGATCGTTCGTTGCCGCGTGTGCAAAGAGCTAATCCTGCCGCCCGCGGGGATCATCGGAGGTGACAGCCCTGCGTTTCTTGGACTGGTGTCTACCTGCACACGCCACTCGGTTGAAAGGCATCCAGAACTCTTCGCGCAGATATCGGCCGTCGCTGGCCAAGTCGTCGCGTCACTGACACTGGAACTTTTCGAAACGCAACAGGCCGAGCTTGCGCAGTGTTCCGCAGGCCTTCGACGCTTGGCGGTGAATGCCGTTCACCAAGCCAGATACTCGGAATTGAAGGGAATTTTCGAGTTGAGCGAGCCGGAAGCGAACAGTGACACTGTAACTGGAAATGTAACTTTACTCGCTCCAAAAGACGAATTGAGCGGTTGAGGCAATTCCAGAAACCCAGTAAATACAGGGGTTTCAGCAACCCCTGTTTGTCGGGTGGGCCGCTCATAATCCGTTGGTTCCCGGTTCAAGTCCGGGAGGGCCCACCAAATATCTTCTTTTAATTCGGATGTTTAGCGTTTGTCCGCGGACCGCGTTCTGCCTTCGATTTTGAAATTCTGCCCGAAATTGTGCCGGTCTGGTTGATGTAGTGGTCAAGCTTAGCTGCTGCTTCGATCAGATCGCGTTCGTTGACGATGTCATAGCGGTCAAATACCGAGCGACTTTTGTGGCCGGAAATCTTCATGGCGACCTTTTCAGAGATTCCGGCGCGGACCATGTTGCGAACTGCGGCGCGCCTAACGTCATGGAAGAGCAAGCCCGGAACGCCCGACCGACAACATGCGGAACGCCAACTCCGGTAGAATTCTCCAATCTGCTGGCCACGACGCTGAAAGACGAAATCGCAATCAGGCAATTGTTGCTCTTGAATCGTCTGCTGCATTAAGATCCACGCGTTCATCTCGCCATAGACCGGTAGCGTGCGCCCTTCTTTGTTCTTTATCATTCCGGGATCAAGGGTAATCCGTCCGGCTTTGATGTCAGCCTTATCCCAACGAAGGTCTAGCAGTTCGCCCAGCCGAGCACCAATGTGATAGCCAACTACGAACAGTGGGCGGATCTCCTCAGGTAGCTCGTTTCGTAGCTTGACGTAATTGTCATGGCCCAGGAAACCCCCGCGAACGTTGTTCTCGGCAATGGTCGGAATGTATACAAGCCTTGCCACCTGACAGCCGATCCCGACTCGGCGCTCACCGTCGAAGGCCTGGTGAAAACCATCAAGCCGGAAATGGATAAAATCTTCAAGCCGGCGAGGCGGACGGCGGCGTCGACTCCTTCGTCGAGGATGCGGACCTTGTGGTGATTTTCCAGGAAGGTGACGACGCCGCGCATCATAACCATGCAGGTGTCTTCAGAGGGCTCTTCGATTTTGACGACCTGGAAGCGGCTGGTGATGGCGGGTTTGAGGAGATTGGCGCCGTCACTGCCGCAGGGCTCGGGCGGCCGCCGCCGGATTTGACTTCCGGCACACTGCGGCGATGGAGTTCGGTAGGCACCAATATCCCCCGACTCGCCCGAATTTTGAATCCACTACAGGCGAGTCATAGTGCGCTATCCGCTATTGATATTCAATTGTCAAGGACCTTTTCCGTGCCGCTGACGATGGGATGAACCAAGATCAGGGTTTGGAGGGGCTGGGTTTGTGGGTGCGACCCTCCGGCTATTTGGGAGCCGGGATGTGGTCGTGGAATATGGGTTCGAAGTACCACTGGTCGATGTCGCTGCGGAGCATGCGGCGGACGGTTTCGGCGTCGGTGAGACGGTCGGCGGGCTGGATGAATTCGCAGAGGAAGTCCTGGCGAT
>Ga0163151_10002643_pt1 | contig 27262 bp, 22 predicted proteins | sample OliLakLV19MP5IB2_FD_145596 | JGI IMG/M metagenome (GOLD analysis project Ga0163151, IMG submission 145596) | Freshwater microbial mat bacterial communities from Lake Vanda, McMurdo Dry Valleys, Antarctica - Oligotrophic Lake LV.19.MP5.IB-2 | ecosystem: Environmental > Aquatic > Freshwater >...
GCATCACCTCATGCCGATGCTCGTCGAGGCGGACCGCCACGGCCGCATCAAAGGCGAGGTCGTGGTGGTGCCGACCGTCAACCCGATCGGGCTGGCGCAGATCGCCGGCAACAACCACCTCGGGCGCTACGAGTTTCTCGGCCGCGACAACTTCAACCGCAACTGGCTCGACCTGGCCCCGGCCGTGGGCGAACGCGTCGGGACGCGCCTTGGCAATGACGCGGCCGCAAACGTCACCCTGATTCGCGCGGCGGCACTCGCCGCGATTGCCGCCCTGCGCCCAACCAACGAGCTGCAGACCTTGCGGGCGCAGATCATGCAGCTCGCGGTCGACGCCGACATCGTGCTCGACCTGCACTGCGACTCGGAGGCGGCGCTGCACCTGTTTATCTCGCGGCCGGACTGGCCGGGCATGGCGCGAGAGCTCGCAGCCGACATCGGTGCCGAAGCGACCCTCTACAACGACCCGTATCCCACGACCCTGACTTTTTTCGGCGCGAACAGCGCGTTGTGGCCCAGGCTCGCCGAACGGTTTCCAGGGGCACGCATTCCGCAAGGGTGCTTTTCAGCCACGGTGGAATTGCGCAGCCAGCACGAAGTCAGCCACCAGCTCGGGGAAGCGGACGCGCGCAACCTCTACCGGTTCCTCGTGCGCCGCGGCGCGATCGCCGGGCGCGCCGGGCCGCTGCCCCGGCTTAAGGCCCAGGCGACCCCGATGGGAGGAATGGACGTTGGCTATTGCCCGAAGCCCGGAATCCTCGTCTACCACGTGCGCAAAGGCACCCGGGTCCGCAAGGGCTCGGCGGTATGCGAAGTCATCGACCCCGCGGATGCGCGCGGACCCAAGGCGCGCACCCAGATCCTTGCACGTACCGACGGCATCCTGTTCAGCCGGCGGCCGGACGGCCAGCTCGCGTGGCCGGGCAAGGTGGCTTTCCGCATCGCCGGCGCAAAGTTGCTCGCGCATCGAAAAGGCATGACCGGCCTGGACGATTGAGGGGGCGCTTTCGGGGCACGTTGACCGGCAGCATCGGGGGCGGTATTATTCAAACGTTCGTTTGAATTTCACCTACTGACTTCTCCGACCATGACGCTACGCGCCGTAAAGCCCCAGCACGAAACCCGCCGCCGCATCCTCGATGCCGCGGAAGAACTGTTCATGCAGCACGGATTCGAAGGCGCCTCGATGCGCCTGCTCACCACCAAGGCCGGCGTGAATCTCGCCGCGGTCAACTATCACTTCGGCTCCAAGGACGCGCTCATCGAAGCCGTGTTCCAGCGCCGGCTCGACCCGATGAACGCCGCGCGGATTGCGGAACTCGACCGGCTCGAGAAGGAAGCCGGCGGCGAGGCCCTCGCGCCCGAAGCCATCATCCGCGCTTTCATCGGCGAATCGCTTTCGATGATCGAGGATAACCGCAATGGCGGGCGCAATTTCGTGCGCCTGCTCGGCCGCACTTATACGGAGCCGGCCAAGCCGATCCGCACGCTGATCGGCCGCATGTACGCGGCCACGATGGAGCGCTTCAAGGCCGCGTTTGCGCGTTCGCTGCCGGAACTTCCGAGCGGCGAGTTGTTCTGGCGAATGCACTTCATGTTCGGCACGCTTTCGTACACGCTCGCGGCCACGGATACCGTGCAGCTGATCGCGGGCTTCAAGCCCGAAGACCGCCATGACTCGCGCGCGCTGCAGGAGCGCCTGGTCCAGTTCCTTACCGCCGGGCTGCTGGCCCCGATGCCCGGCGCCACTTCAAGCACTGTCCGCAAGGCCGCCTAAGAGACGAAAGCAAAGGAGACTTCAATGACAGCCATCCTAATCATCGTCGCAATCCTCGCGGTCATCGCGTTCGTGCCGCCGATCCGCCGCGCCCTGTTCAGCAACCCGATCCTCTCGGTGTACCGGCGCATCCTCCCGGACATGTCGCAGACCGAGAAGGAAGCCATCGACGCAGGCACGGTCTGGTGGGATGGCGACCTGTTCTCGGGCAAGCCCGACTGGGACAAGCTGCTGATGACCCCCGAGGCCAGGCTCACCGCGGTAGAGCAGGCGTTCCTCGACGGCCCCTGCGAGGAACTGTGCGCGATGACGGACGACTGGGAGATCACCCACGAGCGCTATGACCTGCCGCCGCGGGTGTGGCAGTACATCAAGGACAAGGGCTTCCTCGGCATGATCATCCCGAAGAAGTACGGCGGCCTGCAGTTCTCGGCGCTGGCGCACTCGGCGGTGGTCATGAAACTCGCGACCCGCTCCAACGCGGCGTCCGTGAGCGTAATGGTGCCGAACTCCCTCGGACCGGCCGAACTGCTGCTCCACTACGGCACCGAAGAGCAGAAGAATTACTACCTGCCGCGCCTCGCCAAAGGCCTCGAGGTGCCGTGCTTCGCGCTGACGAGCCCGGAAGCCGGCTCGGACGCCGCTTCGATTCCCGATTTCGGCGTCGTGTGCAAAGGCATGTGGCAAGGCAAGGAGACGCTGGGCATGCGCGTCACGTGGGACAAGCGCTACATCACGCTTGGCCCGGTCGCGACCCTGCTTGGTCTCGCGTTCCGCCTGTACGACCCCGAGAAGCTGCTCGGTGCGCAGTTCGACGGTCGTGAAGACCTCGGGATCACCTGCGCCCTCGTGCCGACCGGCACGCCTGGCGTGAGCATCGGCCGCCGCCACCTGCCGCTGAATGCGGTGTTCCAGAACGGCCCGAACTCCGGCAAGGACGTCTTCATGCCGCTCGAATGGATCATCGGCGGCCGCGACTACGCGGGCAAGGGCTGGATGATGCTGATGAACTGCCTCGCCGCGGGCCGCGCGATTTCACTTCCGACCTCTTCGGTCGGCGGCGCCAAAGCCATGGCGCGCTACACCGGAGCTTATGCGCGCGTGCGCAGCCAGTTCAAGACACCGATCGGAAAACTCGAAGGCGTCGAGGAGGCGCTCGGCCGCATCGCTGCGAATGCCTACATGATGGATGCTTCACGCATCATGACGGCCGGCGCGGTGGACGCCGGCGAGAAGCCTTCCGTGGTTTCGGCAATCATGAAGCTGCACATGACCGAGCGCGTGCGCAAGGTCGTCGACGACGCGATGGACATCCACGGCGGCAAGGCCATCTGCCTCGGGCCGAACAACTGGGTCGGGCGCGGCTACCAGGTGGTGCCGGTGGGCATCACGGTGGAAGGCGCAAACATCCTTACGCGCAGCCTGATCGTGTTCGGACAGGGCGCGATCCGGTGCCATCCGTACGTGCTGCGCGAAATGCTCGCGGCGAAGAACGAAGACCGGGCTGCGGCCACGGTCGAATTCGACCGCGCGCTCTGCGGCCACATCGTGCACACCGCGGCCAACAAGCTGCGCGCGTTCTTCCATGCGATTACGGGTTCGGCATTCGCGTCCGCACCTGAAACCGCGGCGCCGGAGACACGCGGTTACTACAAGGACTTGTCGCGCATCTCGGCGGCCTTCGCCTTCCTCGCCGATGTTTCGATGCTGGTGCTGGGCGGCTCGTTGAAGAGAAGGGAAAAAATCTCCGCACGCCTCGGCGATGCCCTGTCGATGCTGTATCTGGGCAGCGCGACGCTCAAGCGCTTCGAGGACACCGGCCGGCCGCGCGAAGACCTGCCGCTGGTGCACTACTCGATGCGGGACATCCTGTACCAGGCGCAGCAGGCGCTCGATGGCGTGATCGCGAATTTCCCGAGCCGGCTGATCGCCGCCGGCCTGCAGGTGGTCCTTTTCCCGCTCGGCAAGCGCTTTGCGCCGCCGTCGGACGAGCTCAACCACCAGTGCGCCACGCTGCTGCTTTCGCCGTCGGCTGCACGCGACCGCCTCACCGTGGGGATGTACCTGTCGAAGTCCGAGGCCGATCCCACCGGGCAGCTCGAAGCCGCGTTCCTCGCGACGATCGCGTGCGAGCCGATCGAGAAAAAGCTGCGTGAAGCCGTCAAGAGCGGCAAGCTCGAGCGCCGCATGCAGGAAGACATCGCAACGCTGGCGCGCGACAAGGGCTTCATCACTGCCGACGAGTTCACCTTCTGGCAGCGCAAGGAAACCCTGCGCAAGGGCGTGATCAAGGTCGACGATTTCCCGCAGGACTTCGGCCGCGCCGAAGCGCTTGCCAGGCTCGACGAAACACAACCGGCGATCGCCAAGGCCGCGTAAGAGAGCAGGACCCTGCGCGCGAGGTTCGCAATCACCTCGAGCGCGCGGGCGCACAATCGAAAGCAACAAGGGGGCGGCCATGGCCAGCGCACTATCCAAACCGATCTACATCGTCGACGGCGCGCGTTCGCCGTACCTCAAAGCACGCAACAAGCCCGGGCCGTTCTCGGCAGGTGACCTCGCCACACAGTCGGGTCGCGCGCTGCTCATGCGGCACAAGTTCTCCCCGACCGAGCTGGATGAAGTCATCCTGGGCTGCGCTTCGCCTTCGGTAGATGAAGTCAACATCGGCCGCGTCGTCGCACTGCGCATGGGCTGCGGCCAGAAAGTCCCGGGATGGACCGTGATGCGCAACTGCGCCTCGGGCATGCAGGCGATCGACTCGGGCATCAACAACATCCTCGCCGGGCGCTCGCACCTGGTCATGGCAGGCGGCACCGACGCGCTTTCCCGCGCGCCGCTGCTCTTCTCGGACGCGATGGTCCTGTGGCTGTCCAACTGGTACGCCGCGAAGACGCCGGGCCAGCGGGTTGCGCAGCTCGCGAAACTCAAGCTCGGCTACCTCGCCCCGGTCATCGCCATCATGAAAGGGCTGACCGATCCCATGGTCGGCCTGCTCATGGGGCAGACCGCGGAGAACGTCGCCCACCGCTTCGGCATCACGCGCGCCCAGATGGACGAGTTCGCGGTGCGCTCCCACAAGCGAGTCGTCGCCGCGCAGGACGCGGGCTATCTCGCCCCGGGCGGCGGCGAAGTGGAAGCCTTGTACGACAAGGCCGGCAACGCCTACTCGCTGGATGACGGCGTGCGGCGCGATTCTTCGGTCGAGAACCTCGCCAAGCTCAAGCCTTTCTTCGACCGCAAGTTCGGCAACGTGACGCCGGGAAACTCCTCTCAGATCACCGACGGCGCGGCCTGGGTCCTGCTCGCGGACGAGGAGGCCGTGAAGAAGCACGACCTCAAGCCGATCGGCCGCATCGTCGACACCGAGTGGGCCGGCCTCGACCCGGCGCAGATGGGCCTCGGTCCGGTGCATTCGGCCACGCCGCTGATGAAACGCAACAACCTCGGCCTCAACGATCTCGACTACTGGGAGATCAACGAGGCGTTCTCGGCGCAGGTTCTCGGCTGCATCGCCGCGTGGAAGGACGAGAAGTACTGCAAGGAGCAGCTGGGGCTGGAGGGCGCCATGGGCGCGCTGGACGAATCGAAACTCAACGTCGATGGCGGTGCGATCGCGCTCGGCCATCCGGTCGGGTCTTCCGGCGCGCGGATCGTTCTGCACCTGCTCAAGGTGCTCAAGCGCAACAACGCCAAGCGCGGCATCGCCTGCATCTGCATCGGCGGCGGCCTGGGCGGCGCGATGCTTATCGAGGCGCTTTAACCATGGACCGAGCTCAAACCAACACGATCTACAAGCACTGGCGCTACGAGCAGGACGCGCAAGGGCTGGTCTGGCTGACCTTCGACAAGGAAGGCGAGTCGACCAACACGTTCTCGCGCGACGCGATCGACGAGCTCTCGGCGGCGCTCGACGCGATCAAGGCGCTTTCCCCCAAGGGCCTCATCATCGGCTCGGCCAAGGCGGCCTTCATTGCGGGCGCCGACGTCGAGGCCTTCACCAGGTTCGCCTCGCCCGAAGAAGCGCTGTCGTTCGTGCGCGCCGGCTGGGACGTGTTCCAGAAGCTGCACGACCTGCCCTTCCCCAGCACCGCGATGGTCAACGGCTTCTGCATGGGCGGCGGCCTGGAGCTTGCGCTCGCCTGCCGGTACATCGTTGCACTCGACGATCCGGCCACGCGCTTTGCTTTCCCCGAAGTGATGCTCGGCATCGTGCCCGCCTGGCACGGCATCGAGTGGCTGCCGAAGAGGATCGGCCCGACCGCAGCGCTCGACCTGCTGTTGACCGGCAAGTCGCTGGATGCGGGGCGCGCGAAGAAAACAGGCCTCGCCGACCAGTCGGTCCCCTTGCGCATCTTCGAGAACACCGCGCGCATGGTGACGCTCGAGGCCAAACCGCGGCGGGAGCTGCCTTTCCTCCAGCGCATGATGCTTGGGCCCTTGCGCGGGTTTGTGGTCAGCCAGGCCAGGAAGCAAGTCGCAAAGCGCGCCCGCCAGGAGCACTACCCCGCGCCTTACGCCATCCTCGACCTATGGCACAAGCATGACGGCAACCCGTTCATCGAGCCCGCGGCGCCGTATTCGATCAACGCGCTGTTCGCCCACCCCACCACCAGGAACCTCATCCGCATTTTCTTCCTGCAGGAGAAGATGAAGGCCCTGGGCAAGGATTCGGATTTCCAGGCGAAGCACGTGCACGTCATCGGCGCGGGCGTCATGGGCGGCGACATCGCGGCCATTTGCGCAATGCGGGGCATCACGGTCACGCTGCAGGACACGGCGCCCGAGCGCATTGCGCCGGCAATGAAGCGTGCCGGGGACCTTTTCAAGAAGCGCCTGCGCGACCCGCGCCGCATCCGCGACGCTTTCGATCGCCTGATCCCCGATACCACCGGCATCGGCGCCGCGCGCGCCGATGTGATCATCGAGGCGATCTTCGAGAACGTCGAAGCCAAGCGTGCCCTGTTCGCCAAGCTCGAGCCGATGGCCAAGCCCGGCGCGATCCTCGCGTCGAACACCTCGAGCCTCAAGCTTTCCGATATCAGCGCGAATTTCAAGGATCCGGGCCGGCTGGTGGGCATCCACTTCTTCAACCCGGTGCCGCAGATGATGCTGGTCGAAATCGTGTCAGGCGCGAATACCAATCCCGAAGACGGCAGGAAAGCCGCCGCGTTCGTGCGCCAGATCGACAAGCTGCCGCTGCCGGTCAGGGACTCCCCCGGGTTCCTCGTCAACCGCGTGCTCGGCCCTTATATGCAGCAGGCCTTCCGCATGCTCGAGGAGGGCGTCAAGCCCGAGACTCTCGACGCGGCCATGGAGCAGTTCGGCATGCCGATGGGCCCGATCGAGCTGGCCGACACCGTCGGCCTGGACATCTGCCTCGCGGCCGGGAAATCGCTCGGCAAGCGCACTACGGACGGGGCTGAACCCGCGGCGCCGCAGGTGCTGCTCGACAAGGTTGCGCTCGGCCACCTCGGCAAGAAGACCGGCCAGGGCATCTACCGTTACGAGAACGGCAAGCCCGTCAAAGGCGCGCCTGGCCCCGTCACCCAGGACATCATCGACGCGCTGGTCGAGCCTTACGTGAACGAGTCCAAGGCCGTGCTGGCCGAAGGCATCGTCGCGGATGCGGACCTCATCGACGCGGGCCTCATCTTCGGCACGGGATTCGCGCCTTTCCGCGGCGGTCCGCTAAACTACTCCCGAGAGAAGAAAAACTAGACGGGGGACGACATGCAGGCAGGCACCGGCCGGGTCCGTTACGAAGACGCGAAGACTCTCGATGGCCTGTTCCGGGAGCGCGCACGGCGCTCGGCAGACCGTCCTGCCTACGTCGACTTCAATCCCAACACCGGCAAGTGGCGCATCCGCACCTGGGGTGAGATGTACGCCGCCATCGGCCGCTGGCAAGGGGGGTTCGCCAAAGAGAACCTGCAGCCCGGCGACCGGGTCGCGCTCATGCAGCGCAATTCGCCCGAATGGGTGATGTTCGACCAGGCCGCCTACGGCGAAGGCCTGGTGGTCGTTCCGCTCTACACGGTCGATCGCCCCGACAACGTCTCGTACATCCTCGCCGACTGCGGCGCAAAGCTCGTGCTCTTCGACACGCAGGAGCAGTGGGAGCAGTTCCGCGTGCTCAAGCTCGAGCTGCCCGGGGTCGAGCGGATCCTCGTGTTGAATCCTTCCGGCGCGCCCTTCGGCGACCCGCGCGTCAGGAGCGTGGCCGAATGGCTGCCCGAAACCGGCGTGAACCGCCATGTATCGGCTGATGCCATGAAGCTCGCGTCGATCATCTACACCAGCGGCACGACGGGCCGGCCCAAGGGCGTGATGCTCTCGCATGACAACCTGCTCTCCAACTGCCGCGATTCGCTCGAAAACGCCGATGTGTCCGAGGACGACGAGTTCCTCTCCTTCCTGCCGCTCTCGCACGTATTCGAGCGCAACGTCGGCTACTACATGGCCGTGATGGTCGGCTTCAAGACCACATACGCGCGCTCAATTGCGCTGCTCGGCGAGGACCTGCAGATCGTGAAGCCGACGATCTTCCACGCGGTGCCGCGCATCTTCGAGCGCGTCTGGGCCGCGGTAAAGGCCAAGCTCGAAGAGGCGCCCGAGCGGCGGCGCAAGCTCTTCTACCGCACGGTCGACATCGGCTTCGCGCGCTTCGAGCATGCGCAGGGGCGCGGGCCGTGGAAGCCTTCCTTCCTGCTCTGGCCGATCCTGAAAAAACTGGTGGCCGACAAGGTGCTGGTGAAGCTCGGCGGCCGCCTGCGCTCGGCGGGCTCCGGCGGCGCGGCGCTGGCCCCGGAGATCGCGCGCGTCTTCATCGGCCTGGGCCTGCCCGTGATCCAGGGCTACGGCATGACCGAGTCGAGCCCCGTGCTCACGACGAATACGGAGAAGGACAACGTCCCGGGCTCGGTCGGCAAGGTGATCCCGAATGTCGAGATCAGGATCGCGGAGAACGGCGAACTCCTTGCGCGCGGGCCGAACGTCATGATGGGTTACTGGAACAACCCCGAAGCCACTGCGAAGACGCTCGAGGGTGGCTGGCTTCACACCGGCGACGTGGCGCGCATCGACGAAACCGGCCACGTCTGGCTCACCGGCCGCATCAAGGACATCATCGTGCTAGCCAACGGCGAGAAGATGCCACCCGGCGACATCGAGGAGGCCATCCTTGGCGACAGCCTCTTCGAGCAGGTCATGGTCATCGGCGAGGCCAAGCCGTACCTCGCGGCGCTGGTAGTCGTGAACCCAAACCTGTGGGAGGCGGCCGCCAGGGACGCCGGCATCGACTCAGTCGCGCTGGCCTCGCCTGGCGCCGAGAAGATCGCACTCGAACGCATCGCCGCTCGCATGCGGCCTTTTCCCGGCTACGCGCAGATCCGCCGCGTCACGATCTCCGCTGAACCCTGGAGCGTTGAGAACGGCCTGCTTACGCCCACCCTCAAGGTCAAGCGTACGCAGATCATGCAGCGCAGCGCCCCCGCCATCGCCCGCATCTACGAAGGACACTGAGTGGCCAATCGACCCGCGGGCAAGGCCTCGCACCAGCCGCCGAACCTCAAGCTGCCCAAGGGCAAGCACCCGGCGTTGCGCGTCGTGCCGATGCCGGCGGACGCCAACCACAACGGCGACATCTTCGGGGGATGGATCATGTCGCAGGTCGACATCGCCGGGGGCACCGCCGCTGGAAAAATCGCCCGTGGACGCGTTGCGACGGTGGCGGTGAATTCGTTCGTGTTCAAGCAGCCGGTGCAGATCGGGGACATCGTGACCTTCTACGCGGACATCGTGCGCATCGGCAACACATCGGTGACTGTCTGCGTGGAGGTGTATGCGGAGCGGCGCCCGTCGGACCCGAAGGTCGTGAAGGTCACCGAGGCGACGCTCACCTACGTGGCCATCGACCCCAACGGCCAGCCCCGCCCGATTCCAAAGAAGTAGCCGATGCAACCCATTGAGTTCGCCGCGCGCGATGGGTTTGCGCTGGGTGGCACGCTGTTCCGACCGGCGGCGCCCAATGGCGCCGCGGTCGTGATCCACGCAGCTTCAGGCGTGAAGCAGGAGTACTACGCCAAGTTTGCCGCCTACCTCGCCGAGCGCGGATTCACGACGCTGACCTTCGACTATCGCGGCATCGGGCGCTCGCGACCGGCAAACCTGCGCGGGTTCGATGCGCGCATGAGCCAGTGGGCTACCGAAGATGCGGCGGGAGCGCTGGAGTTGCTCCGGCGCGAGGCTCCGGGCGCGCGCGTGCTCGTTGTCGGCCACAGCTTCGGCGGCCAGTGCCTTGGCGTGATTCCCGGCAACGAGAGCTACGCCGCGCTCCTCGCGGTCGCCTCGCAAAGCGGTTACTGGCGCTACTGGCCGGGTCTCGGCCGCGCAGGCATGTGGCTGGCGACGCACCTCGTGCTGCCCGGGCTTTCGAAGCTCTTCGGCTACTTCCCGGCGCGCAGGCTCGGCCAGGGCGAGGACCTGCCCTCCGGCGTGGCAAGCGAATGGGCGAGCTGGTGCCGGCATCCGGGATATATAGTCGGCGCGCTCGATGCGAAGGCGCAATACGCGGCCCTCAGGATGCCGCTGCGCGCGATGTGGCTGGCCGACGACAGCTACGCACCGCTGCCTGCAGTCAGGGCACTGTTGGGTTTCTATCCATCCGCGCACGGCGAGATCGTGGAGGTGTACCCGCGCATGGTCGGCGCGGAAAAGATCGGCCATTTCGGCTTCTTCCGCGAGCGGTTTCGGGATACGTTGTGGCAATCGGCCGCGGACTGGCTGAAGGAGAAGAAATGAAGGACCTCAAAGGCAAGGTGGCCGTGGTGACCGGCGGGGCGAGCGGGCTCGGGCGTGCGATGGCGCTGCACTTCGCTCGCGAAGGCATGCACGTCGCGATCGCCGACATCGAGCAGGCGAAGATCGATGCGGTGGTCGCGGAACTCAAGGCGCTCGGCGTCGACGCGATTGGCGCGCGCACGGACGTCTCCAGAGGCGAAGAGGTGGACGCGCTTGCAAAGCGCGTCGTCGCGGACCTTGGCGGCGTGCACGTCGTTTGCAACAACGCCGGCGTCTCGCCCCTCGGCCTCGCGTGGGAGAACACCGTCGCCGACTGGCAGTGGATGCTCGGCGTCAACCTGTGGGGCGTGATCCACGGCGTGCGCGCATTCACGCCGCTGCTGCTCGCGCAGGACGAGGGCCACATAGTGAATACCGCTTCGGTCGCCGGCCTCATCAACCCGCCCAATTCGGCGATGTACAACGTCACCAAGCACGCGGTGGTCGCGCTCACCGAGACCCTGCATCACGACTTGGGCGAACGCAAGTCGAAGGTCGGCTGCTCGGTGCTGTGTCCGGCCTATGTGCCTACCGGCATTGCCGATTCGGAGCGCAACCGCCCGCCCGAGCTCACCAATCCTTCCTCGATGCGCAAATCCGCGGAACAGCTCGCGAAGGAAGCGATGCTGCAGAAGGCGGTGCGCTCGGGCCGGCTCACCGCCGACGACATCGGCGCCGCCGTGCTCTCCGCCGTCAAGGAAGACCGCTTCTACATCCTCACGCATCCGAAGATCAAGGGCGCCATCCAGGCGCGCATGGAAGACATCCTCGAAGGCCGCCAGCCACGCAACCCGATGAGCCTCTGAAGGCTTGAGTCCCGCCGTCGCCGCAGCAGCCTTCGTACTCAGGCGGACTTGTACCTCCCGCGCACCCCGCGCGAGGGATCGGGCATCGAAAGTCCAAGCTGTGACAAGTCCCGGGCGAGAAGGTCAACGAAGATCCCGCGGATCTGCCCGTTCGCGGCGGTCTTCACGCCCGCGCCACAGTAACGCTCCTCGTTCGCGGTGTCGTTACCCCCGAAAACGTCCAACGCGTGCGGAAAAGCCTGGTCGACGATGCGCTGAACACGCTCCTGGACAATTTTCCGATCGAATACCTGCGCGCGCTGCAACCAGTTCGCGGCGAGCGCCTCCTGGCCCTCGTAATGCACGCCGGACCAGATGGCCAGCGGGATCAGGCACGAACCGAATGTTGCCAGCGAGGCCGCCTGGGCTGTCCTGGCCGCGATCAGCTGATGCACGCAGATCTCCTCCCAGCTCGGCGGCAGCGGCTGTTTGAGGAAGTCCACCTTGTGCTTCCCGCCGGCCAGGCTGCGTTCGGACTCGTCGGCAAGCGGATTGGGATCGACGCCCAGGCCGGCAAGGATGTTTGCTGCCCGCAGGCCCCAGCGCCGTTCGTCGCGATACTGGAGGGCGACGGCGAGCTTCTCCTCGGGCGTCGGTGCTGCGAAAACCGCCAGCTCGTTCTGGCGCGCGTATTTCGCCTGCACCCATCCGCTCGCGACTGCCGCTACCGCCGGGCGAACCGCGGCCGGCACATCGGCCGTTTCGAGGTACAGGCCGGTGCCCGCGAGGTTTTCCTCCGGGTACTCCCGCCGTCCGCCCTGCCAGAGCGCGGCGGGCATCTCGAGGGACATCGCCTTTAGGTCGCGTTCCAGCGATTTGATCCACAGCAGGCGCGACTGGTTGTTGCTCAGGGTCTTGATGCCCAGTTCCAGGTAGCGCTTTTCGTTCGGCGTGCCCACCCCGCCGAAGATGTCCAGGCATGAGGGGTAGAACTTGCCAATCGCCCTCTGGCATTCGTCACCACGGCCCTGCTCCACCAGCTTTTTCGCGTATGCATTGCCCTGCGCAGTGTGGCCTAGCGCTTCATCGATGTAGTTCTTCGCATGCCATACGGCCAGCGGCACATAGCTCGCGCCCAGGCCGGCGATCGACTGGATGCCGCCGGTGCGTTCGGCCAGCACCCGGGTCATGGTGCGCTCGACCCAGTCCTCCATGCGCATGCGGAAATAGTCCAGCTTGCGCTCGCCCACCGTGACGGAGCTCTCCGCCTCACGGATATACGGCATCGGGTCGACGCCCATATCGCGCAGGATCCGCGAGACGCCAAGGCCATGCTGCTTTTCCTGCGCGATCTGCAGGTCGAGCCAGGTCTTGTCCTCCACTGTGGGGCAGATCGACCCCGAGCGGTCCGGCGCGTCGGCGTACTCGGACTGGATCTGCACGGTCAGCATCTTGACGATGAACTCCCGCACATCCGCGGGAACCTCTTCGGGGCGAAGGTAGATTCGCCTGTTTGCGACGCTATCGGGAAGTGACAAGGTTGCCTCCGTCGTTTCGAAACTTTCGGACCTGCGGGCCGCAGGCTACCTGCCCCGGAACGCGGGCTTGCGCTTCTCGAGGATTGCGGCGATGCCTTCGCGGCGATCTTCTGTGGTGCGCAGCAAGCCGCCGAGGTAGGACTCGAGCCGGATGCCGTCTTCGATGGACAGGTCGGTGCTTCTGATGACGGCTTCCTTGCCGTACTTGAGCGCAAGCGGCGCCTTGGCCGCGAGCTTGCGGGCCCAATCCCTTGCCGTGGGCAGCAATTCGCCGGCCGGCACTACGCGGTTGACCACGCCAATGCGAAAGGCTTCCGCCGCGTCGATCCGCTCGCCGAACAGCACGAGCTCGAGCGCGCGGCCAAGACCGGCCAGGCGCGCGAGGCGTTGCGTTGCGCCGCCTGCGGGGATCGAGCCGAGGTTGATTTCCGGCACCGCGAAGCTGGCCTCTTCGGCCGCGATGCGAAAGTCGCAGGCCAGCGCAAGTTCGAATCCGCCGCCGAGCGCCATGCCGTTGACCGCGGCGATGCTCGGTTTGCCCAGCATCGCGAGCGTCGCGCGGAAGTCACCCCACCAGCGCGACTCCACCGACTCGATGGGTGGTTCGGTCACGCTGCCGTCCTTGAGATCGGCGCCGGCGGAGAACGCCCTGCCGGCGCCGGTGATCAGGAGGACACGCTGGGAGGCGTCGTCCCGCGCGGCGAGAAACAGGTGCATCAGCTCTTCGCGCGCCTTTGCGTTGATGGCATTGAGCTGTTCCGGCCGGTTGAGCGTGATTTCAACCACGCCATCCTGCACCGCAACTACAAGCGTTTCATAGTTCATCGGACCACACCCCTTGATTGAGCGGAACGAATTGGACGCCGGCCGCAACCAGCCCGGCGTATTGGACCACAAGGGCGCGTTTGTCGATCTTGTTCGAGCCGTTGCGCGGCAACGCGTCGACGAAAAAGACCTGCTTGGGCAGCTTGTAGCCGCTCAGGTGCCTGCGGCAGTACTCGATCAGTTCCGCTTCGCTGACGAAGGACCCCGCGCGAAGCGCGACAACCGCGGTCACCGCCTCTTCCCAGTGCGGGTGCGGCGCACCGAAGACCACCGCCTCGAGCACATCGGAGTGTGCCGCGAGCGCGTGCTCGACCTCGGCCGGGTACACGGTCATCCCCGCTGTCTTGATGACGTCCTTGATCCTGCCGGTGAGATACAACTCGCCGTCTTCGCCGAGCCGGCCGAGATCTCCGGTATGCAGCCATCCACCCCTCATCGCAGTCGCGGTAAGGTCAGGCGCATCCCAGTAACCGCTCATCGCGGTGGGGGAACGCACCACCACCTCACCTTCACCTGCGCCCGGCGGCAGGTAGGCACCGTCGGCGCCCAGGATTCCGATCTCGCTGCCAGGCCAGGGAAATCCCACGCAATTCGAAGGCCGCGCCGACGTGGCATCGCAATCGTAGGTGGCAATGTTGCTGACCTCGGTCATGCCGTAAGTCACCTCGAGCGGCAGGCCGGGAAAGCGGCGAAAAATCTCGCTGCGAATCGCTTCGGGAAGGGATCCAGCTGTCCAATGCAGGCACCGCAGGGAGCTCAGGTCGAACGGCGTGCGATCCATCGAGGCGAACAGGCCTTTCGCAGACAGGACCGGGTGGAGATAGAGCCGCGACACGCGATGCTGCTGCACCAGCCCGAGCAGCGTGTCGGGGTCGGAGCGGGACGCAATGACGAGCGTTCCGCCCGCGATCAGCACCGCAAAAGGACCAGTGAGCGAGCCCCCGGTGTGCGCCATCGGCGCCCGGGCGAGCAGCACGTCAGAGTGCGACAGCCGCCGGGCCAGCATCGCGAGGCCCCAGGCGACACTCAGATGCGAGCGAACGACGCCTTTCGGCCTACCGGTGCTGCCGGCCGTGTAGTAGATCGCGCAGGGCCTGCCGAGCGCCTGCGCCGCACGGCCGACGGACGGGCGGCTGCGTGCGATCAGGGCTTCGTAATTCTCGATCCCCTCGGACGCCGCGTCGACGCAAACGATGGTCGCAACCCGCCGGGTCGCCGTCCCGGCAAAGAGCGCTTCGACCGAGGACAGGTGTTCGGTGTCGGTGATCACGCATCCGGCGCCGCAGTTGTCGATGTAGAAACGGAGCTCCTCACTGGTGGTGCTTGGATTGAGCGGAACGACCACCGCACCGCAACAAAGGATTGCCCACCAGGCCTCGACGAACCGCGCCCCGTTCGGCAACAGCAAGACGACGCGGTCGCCGGATTCGATCCCAAGCGCCCCCAGCCCGCCCGCCAGCCGACCGGCCCTGTCGAGCAACTCTGAATAAGTCGTGATTGCGCCGTCCTGGCAGATGGCAGTCCTGTCGCCAAAGCGTCCGGCGCTGGCAAGGAACAGGGAAACTGCGTCGAACGGCATGGGACTGAGCACTGTTTTCCTCGGGGCGGCGGGCCAGGCCACCGTTTCAGGATGGCCTATCTCCATATAATACGGACGAACCGTGACCCCACCCAACAGGAGAACCACCATGCGAATTGCACGCTGCCTAACGGCGCTCTGCGCAGTTGTCTTCGTTGCGGCCGGTATTCCAAAAGCAATCGCCCAACCCGGTCCCCAGAATCTCGCCTTTTCCACACTCGGGCAGGGGACCGCGTGGTACGTCTATGGCGCGACCATGGCCGAATTGCTGCGCAAGTCATTGCCACCGGGTTCCAACGTCGACGTGAAGCCGTTCTCCGGCGGGGTCGGCAATGCCAAGCTGGTCGCGAAAAACGAGACGCCGCTGGGCCTTTCGTTCACGGTCACCAACCGCTGGGCCATGCAGGGCGCGGAGGGGTACGACACAAAGCTCGAAAACCTGCGCGGCCTGGTTGGCGGCCTGGACAGCTACTACCTGATCGCGATGGGCACCGGCAAGCTGAATGCCAGCTCGCTGAAGGACATCAAGGACCGCAAACTGCCTGTGAGGCTCTACACGCTGCCGGTAGGCTCCCTCGGCGAACTGGGCGCCAAGCAGCTGCTGAAGGAATACGGCATCAGTTACGAGGACATCAAATCCTGGGGTGGAACGATCACTCACCAGGGCTACAAAGTCATCGTGGACGCGTTCAAGGACGGCCGGGCCGATCTACTGATCGCGGTCATTACGCCCAAGCACCCTTCGATCACCGAGATCGCGACTTTCTCCGACGTCAAGTTCCTCAACGTGGAAGCGGAACGCGTCAATGGCCTGAAGGCGCTGGGCTACCAGCCCTCCGTGATGCCGGCGGATGTTTTCAAAGGCCAGTCGCAGCCGGTGAGTACCGTCGGCTTCCCGACCGTCCTGATCACCAACGCCGCGTTGCCTGAACCAGTGGCATACACGATCACCAAGACAGTCATCGACAACAAGGAAGCCCTGGTGCGCGGCCATGCCGGGCTGGCCGCGTTCGATCCGGCGACGTCATGGAAACCCGAAAACGTCGGTGCTCCGCTCCACCCGGGCGCCGAGCGCGCGTACCGCGAGAAGGGTTGGCTCAAATAGGGGCGGACGCGCGAAGCGTCGGCGATTGCCGGATCGCATTAACTTGCGGCCGGCGCCGGCCGTAGTGACCTGAACATTCCTCCGGGAGCAGCCGTGCATGGAACCTGATCTGCGTTCACCGCGTGTGGCGCTGGCAATCGTATGGTCGTTGTTCCAGTTGTGGGCGGCATTTGCGGGATCGCTCGATCTCATGATCCAGATCCCCCTGCACGTCGCCTTCGCCACGGCCCTTGGTTTCCTGACCCCGCAACGCACTGGCGGCGGCGAGGCCACGCGCTGGTGGGACATGGCTGGCGCGCTGCTTGCGCTTGCCTGCGCCGGGTACTTCATCGCGTCGAACCAGCACCTGGTGACGCGCATGGCGATGGTGGACGCGCCGCGCGTGCCCGACGTCTTCATCGCCGTGCTGTTCGTAGCGCTGCTGCTCGAGTCCGCGCGCCGCCACGTGGGTACCGCGCTGGTCGTGCTCACGGTCGTCTTTATCGCCTACGCATTCGCGGGGCCGTGGATGCCGGGGTTTCTCGCGCATGGCGGCGTGACATTCCAGAAATTCGTCGACCTCCAGATGCTGACGCTGGAAGGCGTGTTCGGCGTACCGGCGCAGGTGTCGGCGAGCTTCATTTTCCTGTTCGTGCTGTTTGGCGCCGTGATGCTGCACGGCGGGCTGCTTGGCTTTTTCACGGACGCCGCGCTCGCCGTCGCGGGAGCCACGCGCGGCGGCGCCGGAAAGGTCGCCGTCATCTCGAGCGGACTGTTCGGCACCGTCAACGGCAGCGCCACGGCCAACGCTGTGACGACCGGCGCGTTCACCATCCCGTTGATGAAGCGCTCCGGTTACCGCGCCGAGTTCGCGGCCGGCGTGGAGGCCACGGCTTCGATGGGCGGCCAGCTGATTCCACCGGTCATGGGCGCTGCCGCCTTCATCATGGCCGAGACCCTCGGCGTTTCCTACTGGACGGTCGCGACCGCGGCGGCGATTCCGGGCGTGCTCTACTTCTTCTCGGTGGGCGTCATGGTCCATCTAGAGGCTTCGCGGCTGAACCTGCCGGTGCTCGACCGCGCGCAGTTGCCCAGGCTGCTTCCCGTCCTGCGCCGCGACCTGCACCTGCTCGCCGGTCCCGCCGTGCTCGTATGGATCCTCGCTTCCGGCGGGACGGCCGAGCGGGCCGGATTCTGGGCGCTGGTGGTCGCTGTCATCGCAAGCTGGGCGCGTGCCCAGACGCGCATCGGGCCCAGGCGGATGCTCACGGTGCTGGTGGATGGCGCAAGCGGCGCGCTGCCAGTCGCGCTCGCCTGCGCCACCGTCGGGCTTGTCGTCGGCGTGGTGTCGATCAGCGGGATCGGTCTCAAGCTCGCCACCGGCATTGTCGGTCTCTCGCAGGGCGTCCTGCTGGTCACGTGCGTGCTGACCATGATCGCGGCGATCGTCCTCGGCACGGCTCTGCCGACCTCGGCCAGTTACATCATTACGTCGATCATGGCGGCGCCGGCCCTGATCCAGTTCGGGATTCCGGCGCTGGCCGCCCACATGTTCGTGTTCTACTTCGGCATCCTCGCCGACCTTACGCCGCCCACCGCAATTTCCACCTATGCGACCTCCGCCATCGCCGGGAGCGATGTCTGGCGCACCCAGTGGACCGCGATGATGCTCGCGCTGTCCGGCTTCATCATCCCCTACAGCTTCGTTTACGACCCGGCGCTGCTGATGATCAATGCCACACCGCTCGAAGTGCTCCTGCGCACTGCGGCGACGGCCCTCGGCATCTTCATGCTCGGCGCGGGCGTGATCGGTTTCGTCCGGGTGCCCGCCTTCACGTGGGAACGGGTGCTCCTCGTGGCCGGCGCCGTCCTGCTGATTTTTCCGGGCCCGGTCTCCGGCGCAGCCGGTACGATGTGCTTCTTCGCGGTGCTTTTTTCACAGCGCGGGCGCGTCGTTGCGTATCGGGCATCGCTGCCTGGAGTGTGAGCGTCGCACACGCCTTACGCCCGGACCCCGGTCGATCGCTTCAGTCCAGGCCCGGCTTCACGCTGCTCGAAATGATGGTCGTGCTCGGCATCATCGCGATCCTCGCCTTGATGACGCTGCCGCTCTACGTCGAGAAGAACGTGCAGCAGCAGGTCAAGGAGGGCATCGACTTCGCCGAGTTCATGAAGCGCGGCGTGTCCACCGCCTACGCGCTCACGGGCGCGCTGCCCATTGACAATGCCGGCGCGGGGCTTCCTGCGCCGGACAAGGTCATTGGCAACTACGTGGTCTCAGGCACCGTCAGCGACGGCGTGATCACGCTCGTCTTCGGCAACCTCGCGGTGAGCAACATCCGCGGCAAGAAAGTGACGCTCCGACCGGGCTATGTGCCGGATGCGCCGCAAGTGCCGGTTTCGTGGGTCTGCGGGCCGGGCAAGGTGCCGGCCGGGCTGACCATCGCGGGCAGCGACGTGACCGACATCCCGGTGGCGTGGCTGCCGGTAGCCTGTCGGCCATAAAGTTTACATTTAATTCGGTGAGAGCTAATCTGAGTGCGGCTGTAAAGATAGTCCTGTTGTGTGATTGCACAACACGTTGATCAAGGACGCCGATGGCCTTGTCTTCCGCCAGCGAACACCTGCGCAGCGCTCTACGCGCCCGAATCCTCAAGCGCATCGACGAGCTGCGCCTCGGCCCCAAGGAGGCGGCGATGGCAATGGGGTTCGACCGCCAGCAGATGTGGCGCTTCGCGGCGGGCGAGGACGTGTACTCGTTCGACCGCCTGATAGAAGCGGCAGTCGGGCTTGGGCTGGAGGTCAGGGTGAAGGCGGTCAGGCCGTGGGGCGCAAGCTAGGCAGCGTCTGCCGCCGGCCCGAGGTCATTCGCAATCAGCCTGAACTGCTCCAGCGCCGCCTCGAGGTCTTCGACGATCTCTTGCGCGATCACCTCAGGCGGCGGCAGGTTGTCGGAGTCGGCGAGGCTGTCATCCTTGAGCCAGAAGATGTCCAGGCTCGCCTTGTCGCGGGCGATTAGATCGGAGTACTCGTAGACGCGCCAGCGACCCTCAGGCGTCTCGGGTGACCAGGTCGGTTTCCTGTCGTGGCGGTTTGCGGGGTTGTAGAGCGTCACGAACTCGTCGAGGTCCTCACGCTTGAGCGTGCTGGTCTTGAGCGTGAAGTGCTTGTTGGTGCGCAGGTCGTAGATCCAGAGCCTCTTTGTCCACGGGGTCTCGGAGGCGGGTTTCTTGTCGAAGAAGATCACGTTGGCCTTCACGCCTTGCGCGTAGAACAGGCCCGTGGGCAGGCGCAGCAACGTGTGCACGTCGCACTCGTGCAGGAGCTTCTTGCGGATCGTCTCCCCTGCCCCGCCTTCGAACAGCACGTTATCCGGCACCACCACCGCGGCGCGACCGTGGATCTTGAGCAACGTCTTGATGTGCTGCACGAAATTGAGTTGCTTGTTGGAGGTCGTGGCCCAGAAATCGTCGCGCTCGATGATGTCCTTCTCGGTGGTGGTCTTGCCGTCCTCGCCGACGATCATCGTGCTCGACTTCTTGCCAAACGGCGGATTGGCGAGCACCACTTCGAAACGCTCGCCGGGGTCGGCTGCCAACGCGTCGGTGACCTTGATCGGCACGCTCTTCTCCGAGCCGATGCCGTGCAGCAGCAGGTTCATCGCACAAACGCGCGCCGTGCCCTGCACCAGCTCCCAGCCACGGAAGGCGCTTTCCTTCAGCTTCGTCTTCTCCGCGCGGGTGAGGTTGGGGTTGTGCTGAGTGATGTAGTCGTGCGCAGTGAATAGAAAGCCGCCCGTGCCGCAAGCCGGATCGCACACCGATTCGCCCGGCCTTGGCGCGATTGCGTCCACCATCGCGCGGATCAGCGGGCGCGGCGTGAAGTATTGGCCAGCGCCAGACTTCGTGTCCTGCGCGTTCTTCTCAAGCAACCCCTCGTAGGCGTCGCCCTTCACGTCCGCGCCCATCGAGGACCAGTCTTCCTCATTGATAAGATCGACGATCACGCGGCGCAGTTTGGCCGGGTCCTGGAACTTGTTCTGCGCCTTGTTGAAGATCAGCGCGAGCGTGCCCTTCTCCGTCCCGAGCGCCTCAAGCGCATGGCGGTAGTGGTCGAACAGCTCGTCGCCGTCTTTCGCGAGCAGCGTGGGCCAGGCGTACTTCGCAGGGATCAGGCTCGGCTGGTTGTACGGCGGTCGCGAACGCTCGTCGGCCATTTTGAGGAACAACAGGTAGGTGAGCTGCTCGACGTAATCGCCATAGCTCATGCCGTCGTCGCGCAGGACGTTGCAGTAGTTCCAGAGCTTCTGGACGAGCGAGGAAGAGTTCATATGCTGATACCATTACACCATGTCGAAGAAACCACTGATCGAAACCAATCCGTACCTGAAGGACACGGCGCGATATCGCCGCGACCTCATCACGAACGTGTCCAGTTCGACCGCAATCGAAACCGGTGCAAAAGTAGGCACCATCGCCAAATTACTCCCGCCGACGCCAAGCCTTTCGCCTGTCAAGGCCCGGCGAGGCTCCGCTCAATAAGTTCCTCGAAGATCTCCGCCATCGGGCTGTAATTTCGGTCCATACCCGCCTGAATTGCCGCGAAGTATTCCGCCCTTCGCTTCCCCGCGATCGGGCTGAGATCGAGCAGCGGCAGACCCGCCTGTAGCGCCATGAGGGTCGAGAACGCTCGCGCGATTCGGCCGTTGCCGTCCCGGAATGGATGGATCAACACCAGCTCCACGTGGGCCCAGCCCAATGCTTCGACAACGTCCACACGCTGCTTGAATCCGCACGGCGTACAGCTCGACAGCACGCGCCGCTGGAATTTCAGCATCAGATCGGGAATCAGGCCCGCCGTCGCAAACGGAAAACCATCCTTGCTCATATTCACGCTGCGGTACTCGCCGGCCCATCCGTAGATGCCGCTCAGCCATGTGAGGTGCATGCCCCGGATGTCTGCTGCGGTGAACCTGTGCCGTGCGTCGAACCGCCTTACGAAGCGATCCATCGCCACCTGCAACGCCCTGGCTTCGGTCGCGTCCATCTCACGTACGCTTGTGATGCCGGGCAGATTGCGGAGCACCCGGCCGCGGGAGCCGGGTTGGGTTTCGGCCTCAGGGCCGGTGGCTTGGTATTTTCGGCTTGCCATACCGCGCTTCGCCTAGTAAACCTCGGCGCAGCCTACGCAACGGGCCAGTCGTCGGGAATCAACTTCAAGCCCCCTCGCCATTTCTCTCGGACCGCCGCCTGAAAGCGCGCGTCATCGCCGAAGTCAGGATGGTCAGTAATGATCACTTGCAACTTCCCAGCCAGACTTTCAACCACATCAAATACGAGACCATACAAGCGCTTTACGGCCAGGCGATCTGCGTCGATCTTTTCGCGAGGTGTTCCGGCAGCCGAAGCTACATCAGGAGAAAAGTGCGCCTGTGATAGTTGATCGAGTATCAAGAAAGCTGGTACCGGCCTCCTTCGATTTACGAACCAAGTGTGCAAGGCCAAATGCGCGACGATGTGGTAGCCAACATGGTTCTCCCCGCTACCAATGTCCGACATGGGAACAGCCCTATCTGGTGTCTCCGCGACAATGGTCAGCCCCCGTGGATCAAGCCGCAATGGGCTATCTGAGTACTCAAGGTCAACCTTCTTGGCGTAGTCAGACAAGTAGCGATTTACATTCGACAAGCAGGACTCCAATTTTTGCTGGATCGTATCCGCGCTAAGCGCTTCGGTGAGTTCCTTCTCCCGTCGCTTTAGATCGGACAACAAGCGCTGCTGCTCAGTCAGGTCCGGCATCTGCGGAATGTTTTCCACATACAGGCTGATTCGACCGAGAACTAAAGCACCTCTAGCTTCGGTATCAGCAGCAAGCTGGAGACGTTGACTTGATTTCTTAACGGCTACAAGGCGCTCCCTATTCCCTTCAAGACGCTGACGTAGCTCCAATAGCTTGGCTTCAACTTCTTGAATCGCAAACTCGATCCGCGGAGTTGCGGAGTCCACGGCGCCGCTTCGTTCACCGATGTACTCTTGCGCCGCACGCAGATCACTAATCGATGGCGAACGAGATACCTCAGGTAGCTGCTGCAAGCACAAGGGGCAGGAGTGGCCCGGCGTACCATGTTCGAATACCGTCACCGCATGCAAGCGCGCAACATGCTCCCGCGCTTCGGATGAAAATCCTCTTGAACTGCCTTCAAAGGTCTTTGCGCGCTGTAGCGTAGAGAGCATACTCCGCTGTTGTTGCACTAGTTCATTTCTCTCTGATGACAAGCGCCGATACTCCGTATCGTCCGTGCCCCCGGTGAACACTGTAGGAACCGGCGATGCTTGAATCGCCTGGAGAGCTTTGATCTTCTGCTCCCATGAAGCGTCATCATCCAACTTGGAGAGCCCGACCGCCTTCGCTTCCGCCAGCAGCGTATCTGCACGGGTTACTCCGTCGCCTCTAATCGCCGAGGCTTCCGCCAAACGGCGTTCTATTCGGCGAATTTCGCCACGCACCCGCCTAAGCTCTTGCTGCTTCGAGACGTAGTCATCTGTCACCGCGCCAAGGAAGTAGGGCAGTGTATCTTTCATAGCCAGCGCCACATCACGATCACTCGTGCCGTGAAAGAGATGGTTGCGCTGAGCAATTTCGTTTTGTGATTGGAAGCACAGCGCGATGGCGTGCCGTATGGTGGCTGATAGCGGGTTTCGCGTCTGCCCAGTAGGCGGTTCGTGCAAATAGTCGGAGATGCCTGCCCAGGACGCGAGCAATAACCGAAGCCCATCACGATTGGTCGTTTGACGTAGCTGCTCGGCCGGCGGCAATTCAACTTTTATATCTGTTTTGACATACACGGACTCGCTCGACTTCGCATCGCCAAGCGGCACTTGACGCGCCACGAACGCTTGCCCCTTTTCGGTTTGAAGCAGCAGGCCAAACCACGAGACATTACGTCGAACGATGCCTTCGGGCACATCGCATTCTTTAGATCCAAAACAGTAGTTGACAATGTCGAGAACGGCCGACTTACCCGTTCGTGAATCGCCAGAAATGATGTTTACTCGGCCTGGTTCGATGTTCAGCGTGCGCATTCTCCCGTCATGGCTGTACGCCACGATAGCTCTAATTTGAATCATGCCTGGACCCCCACCAAAGTCATAACGGTAGATGGCGTACCACCCTTGTATAGCCAGCGTCCAACGAGTTGCGCTCGATGCGCGCAGTCTCTGACCTCATCGCTGGCCTGCTTAAGATAGGCAGTAATGCGCCGCGCTTCGCTTGCACTTGCCTTTAAGGACGTTCCAGCCAGTGCAATCGCACCTTGATGAAAGCCAAATATCACCGCTTCACGAACATAGGGGCGCAGCACAATCACGCCCTTTGCTACGGCTGATCGCTCAAGCGGGTGATCCTGGATCCAGGTCGCAAGCGAAGTGCGGGTGTCACGCGGTAGCTGACGTCTGGTCTGGCCTCGGAGCACAAAACTTGCGCCAACAAAGGCGAGTTCGATAGGCAGCCCCGCCTCGCCTTCACCCATGTTGGCGATCTCGGTCTGGTAGCCTTTTGCCAAGTGCCAAAGTACGACAGCGCAAAAAGCCGGATTCAAGAGGTTTCGTTCCTCAATGGTTCTATCAAGCCACGCGCTCATTCAGAAGTTCCGTCGTTGCTTGTCGCAGCATCGAAGATCGTGTGCAGGCGCGCCTCAAAATCTGGATGCCACCCAACTTTTCGATCTTCGGCCAACATGTGGAGCGAACCACGACAGACCCAGGGCACAACGACGCCCGATCGAATGGGGATTGGAGCGTCTTCAGCCCATTTCAAAATTGCTCGACCCGCTTTAGCCATCTCTTCCTCACCAGGCTCCGTTCCCATTTCATCGCAGACCTGATCGCGAAGGAGCGCCCATTCCCTGATCAATCTCTCGTCGTACTGTCTGAGATCGGCATCGAACAACAGCTCATCTCGTGTCCACGCGGATCGTTGCCGAAACGCCTGAAGATAGCTTGTGATCGCATTTCGGATTCTTCTTGGCCCTGCCCCGACCATTTCCACCTGCTTGTAGAACGGGCGGCCTGAGAACTCAGGCAGTTGCTCAAGCGCCACCATCAAGCTGTCGATTTCCCCATCTACCGGTAGAGCGTCCCTCTTCAGTGACTCCTGAATGTCGGATATCTGAGACTCAAGTTCAGCTCTTGGTATGCCTGCGCCGTTATGGACAAGCTCGTGTACGACTCGGCGAAACCACCACCCTTCGAGCATTTGCACAGCTTGTTCTTGATAATGAAGTGAAACGTAATAAAGCTCCTCGTGAAGTCGCGATGCTATTTCATCAGCGTTGGATTGATTGGCGACCACAAAGATCCGGCTCAGCAGCCGTTCACGATCCACCGCCTTCAAAGAACGAAAGGCGTCAAATGCATCTTTGAGCTCGGCGTTCGTTGAGGTCCTTGCGGCGTCCATCAGACGCGTACATGCGACGGATACGTCGCGTCCGCTCGAATCCAATGACAATACAGCGCATGCGGTGCCGGCTGTTGTCGAGGCTGTCGAGATGAGGAATCGTGCCGCCCCCGCCGGAATCTCACCGCTGGATTGACCAATCATCCACACGCGCAGGGTTTTCCAAAGTTCCGGACTTAGGTCGCCGAGTCCGGCAGCAGAGTGAACAGAATGCTTCGTTTGCAGTACCGCGATCGGATCGCCGTCGTGATCAAAACTTACGTCGTCAAGCGTTTCGATGCTCGCGGAGAATTCGCCGATCTTGCACTGCCTGAGCGCCCACAGAAGCGCTACCCGGACTTGGTACAGATAGCCCAACATCGAGGGCGCAGCGCTAAATGTCGAGACGGACGGATCACTCATCATTTCAACCATGCGCTATTGGCGTTCGCTTGAAACGCTTTGTGCAGAATTGACTGCGTTAACGCCGTCGCGCGCTGCAAACTGGCTTCGACTTCGTGCTCGACTCTGCCGGCTAGGGAGAGGCGACGATCGACTTCGGCAACAATTCGGTGTTGTTCGGTCAGACTAGGGATCGAGAGAGGGAGCGCCTTGAGATCGCCTCCAGAAATTCCAGATTGACCTGCCGTTGTCCGAATCTTCGACTCTAGATATTCACGCGCCCGGCCTGTCGATGCAGCGATCACTAGATAACTGGGCAGCAGCGTCGCGTGCTGGACACGAACTCGTATCAGCTTGTCTGGATACACAGTGGGAGGTAGGTCTGGCGAGACTAGGGCGCACACACCGACATAGTTCCGACTCCCGTTGTACCGTGTGAACAGTACATCGCCTGCCTCGACGAAGAACGATGCATAGTCAGCGATTTCATCCGACAAATAACGAACGTCAGACGTATTCAATTCCATTGGTCGAACCGCGCTAATTCGGAAGATGCGCGTGCCTCGCTTCGCATCAGGCTTTCTTGAATAGCCATTTCTGATGGAGAACGCGATGTCACCAAGTTCGACCTGTGTCCACGCCCCCTCAGTACGGACAAGTTGGCCTTCGACCGCGGCTTTGAGGACAGCGGCCCTATAGCGCTTGAGATTGACCTTGACGCGCTTCAGGTTGGCGACGGCTTCGTCGAGGCGGGAGAACTGCTTTTCGATTTCAGCGGCGATGCGGCGCTGATCTTCGAAGTTCGGAAGCGGAATCTCGCACCGTGCTAAGAACGCGCCTGGCACGCGCTTCTGACCGACTGCACCAGTCATGTGATGCACTGCTTCGTTTCGGAAGCTTCGATTTGATACGAAGTAGTAGACGTATTGCGAATCGACGCCTTCGCGGGGCCGCAACACGTGGAATTCGGTGGACCCAAGGCCAACACCGTTGTGCAAACCGTGCGCAACCACCATCTTCCCGTTCTCCATGCACGGCGTGATCTTGGCAAACAGAACGTCACCGTCTCTGAAATGCGTGTAGCCCTTCTTGACCTCGCCGTACGGGCGGATCGTACTGGCATCCATGCGCCCGCTTTCCGCTTCGACGGCCGACATGGGGACGAAGGACACGAGTGTCTGGTCAGTGAGCGAACTGCGATCCGGTTTCGGATTTAGTTCGACCGCCTCGCTCAAGGAAACTAGTGACCGAGCGGACGACGTTTCGGTCGACTTAGGAACCTCGTAGATCCCGGCTCTCTCCTGCACACGATCTGCGGCAACACTCACGCCGCCAACTCTCTATTCAGCAACTCGATCACCTCCGGCAGCTCCACACCGAACAGCTGATGCACCTTACCAAGTCCGCCGCGTTGATTGAACGGTACGGACTCGAAATCCTCCGCCGCAATTCCGAGATTGGACGCAATGTGCTCGGCCATCTTCTCCAACCACCAGCGCTGCTCGTCCGTAAATCCCTTACCCGCCGCCTGCTGCTGTGCCAACCACGACTTGAAATTGGCAGCGACGCGCTCTGGGTACGGCACCAGCTCGTTCTCCTGATGTATGGCGTAACGCACTAGCGAAACGAGGTCGGTGAGAATGCGCTTGGTGCTTGATCCTTTAACCTTGGATTTGTCCAGCGCAGCATAGGCCTGCCAAAGCTTCGACTCTGAAATCAGATGCGGCGGCGCTTGCAACGTATCCGCTAGCGCCTTCAGATCTTCGAACTTGAGCGGTGCCCTGGTTGGACGGTTGTAGAGAATCTGAAGCGCGGTGATTTCGTCCTTGTGCTTCTGAATGAACTGCTCGAACGTGGTGACGAGTCGCTTGGCGCGCTCGCGAGCAGCTTCGGAAAAGTCGGCCTCGAGAACAACGTCCTGAGTGACGTTGTCGATGATCTGGTCGTTCTTTGCCTTGAGCGCGAGGATCAAATCTCGCAGCTTGGGATCGTAGAGAG